>Ga0315274_10006044_pt1 | contig 17672 bp, 15 predicted proteins | sample YL17G02_20_MG_FD_203700 | JGI IMG/M metagenome (GOLD analysis project Ga0315274, IMG submission 203700) | Sediment microbial communities from Yellowstone Lake, YNP, Wyoming, USA - YL17G02_20 | ecosystem: Environmental > Aquatic > Freshwater > Lake > Sediment | place: USA: Wyoming | collected...
GGCCATGCAGGAAGAACTGTCGGCCATTCTGGGGCGCCCGGTGGACTTGGTGAGCCGGCGGGCCGTGGAGCGCAGCCGAAACCGCATCCGGCGCGAGGCTATCCTCTCGCGGGCGGAGCCCATCTATGGCGCGCGATGACGCGACGGTCGTGGATATTTTGAATGCCGCTCGACTTGCCCGGACCTTCGTGGAAGGGATGGATAAAGCCGCCTTCCTGAAAGACGCGAAGACCCAGTCGGCCGTCCTGCATCAGTTGCTGGTTCTCGGTGAAGCCGTGCGGCGGCTGAGCGAGCCTTTCCGGGCGCGCCACCCGCAGATTCCGTGGCGATTGATGGCCGGCATGCGAAACCAACTCATCCACGAATATGACGACGTGGATTTGGAAGAAGTGTGGAAGACGCTGACCGCCGACGTTCCGGCTGTCCAGGCGGCCCTCGGGAGCGAGACGCAAGACCAGCCGTGACGCTCCCCCCTTTCCCCGGCGCCCCCCTCGCATGGCTTCCTTACAGCGTCGATTGCGGGTCCACGTCGACGGCCAGTTGGGTTCCCGGCGGGGCCGTCAGGTTCCCGCGCACACCGTCCCAGAGGTGCAGGAGGGCCTTCGCGGTGCGGGCCTTCAGGAGGATGTGATAGCGCCAGTAGCGGCTGAGTTTCGAGATGGGGCAGGGCTGCGGGCCCAGGATTCCGACGCCGGCGATGCGGGCGGGCTCGGCCAGGATCTCCGCGATTCGCTTGATGCCGTCCGCGGCTTTGGAGCGGCTCTTCGAGCGGACGATGATCCGCGCCAGGCGTCCGAACGGCGGGTACGTGCGCGACCGGCGCGACTCCAGTTCGTCCCGCGCGAAGGATTCGTAATCGTGCTTCGCCGCCAACTGGATCGCGAGGTGTTCCGGCTGGAAGGTCTGGACGAAGACCTGGCCGCCTTTGGGTCCGCGTCCCGCGCGGCCGGCGACCTGCATCACCAGTTGGAACGTCCGTTCGTTCGCGCGGAAGTCCGGCAGGCTGAGCGCCGTGTCCGCGTTGATGACGCCGACGACCGTCACGTTCGGGAAGTCCAGGCCCTTAGCGACCATCTGCGTGCCGAGGAGGACGTCGATCTCGCCTTCGCGGAAGGCCGTCAGGATGCTCTCGTGCCCGCCGCGCTTCCGCATGGCGTCGGCGTCCATCCGCCCGAGGCGGATCTCCGGGAACTTTTTCAGGACTTCCTCTTCGACGCGCTGCGTCCCCATGCCCCAGTAGTTGACGGTCTCGGCCGAGCAGGCCGGGCACCGCTGGGGCGGCTTCTCCGTCTTGCCGCACCAGTGGCACTGGGCGACGCCCGGTTTCGCGTGGTAGGTCATTCCGACGTCGCAATCCGAGCACCGCAGCACCCAGCCGCAGCGCACGCAGAACAGGTGGGTCGCCCATCCGCGCCGGTTCAGGAAGAGGATGGTTTGTTCGCCTTTTCGGCGGGCCTCGGCAATGGCCGACTCCAGCGACCGCGAGAGGATGTGATGCCCCTTGCGCTCGGCCGCCTCCTTCCGCATGTCCACGATCGAGACGGGCGGCATGGGCCGGCCGCCGATCCGCTGCGTCAGCCGCGCTTCCTGGTAATGGTCCAGGGTCCGGCAATTCTGGTAGGATTCGAGGCTCGGGGTGGCGCTGCCGAGGATGACCGGCACGCCCACCAGGTTTGCCCGCATCACGGCCACGTCGCGCGCGTGGTATCGCGGGGCCGTCTCCTGCTTGAACGAGTTCTCGTGTTCCTCGTCGATGACGATGAGGCCGAGGTCGCGGACGGGCGCGAAGACGGCGCTGCGGGCGCCGATGACGACGTCGGCCCGCCCCTCGGCGATGTCGCGCCACTGGCGATGGCGTTCGGCATCCGTCAGGTGCGAGTGGAGGACGGCCACCTGGGTGAACCGCTCGCGGAATCGGCGGATGGTCTGCGGCGTCAGGGCGATCTCGGGCACCAGGATGATCGCCTGCCGCCCGGCCGACACGATTTCGGCAATCGCCTGGAGATAGACTTCCGTTTTGCCCGAGCCCGTGACGCCGGCGAGCACGATGACGCCGAATGCGTCCGCCGCAATCTGGTTCTTAATCCGCTGGAGCGCCAGTTGCTGCTCGCTCGTCAGGTGGACGGCTTTGGGTTCCTCGAGCGGAATGAAGAGTTCCCGCGCCAGTTCGTCCACCTCGCGAGTCTCGATCCGCACGAAGCCTTTCTCTTCGAGTGTCTTGATGACGGCGACGGTGCAGCCGGCGTGGCGCGCCAGTTCCCGGGGCGCCACGGGTCCGCCCGTTTCGGCCAGGCGGTCGAGCACCCGGCGCTGCTTCGACAGGATCCGGTCCGCTTCCGATTCCGCCTTCTCGGTCCGCACGACGAGTTGGACGGTCTTGAATCCGGCGCCCCGCTTCACGGCCGCCGGGAGAATCGCCTCGAACACCTGCCCGATCGGCGTCACATAGTACCGGCTCATCCAGAAGGCCAGGTTCACCAAGTCCTGGGAGAGAAGCGGCTCGGCATCCACCGCCTCCAGGACCTCCTTGACCGCGGCCAGGTCCGTCTTATCCAGGCCCGCGACGACCCAGCCGGCGAGTTTCCGGTTCCGCGGTCCGAACGGCACGCGCACCCGCTGGCCCGTGTACAATCGGCCGCACAGCCGCTCCGGCACGGCGTAGGTGAAGGTGCGGTCCAGACCGATCGGCAGGGCGACCGACACGAAGGGCGTTTCGAGAGGGGTCCGCGGCGTCGTCACGTCGGTCTCGGGCATAGTTATCGCGCTCATGGCCCTGGAATCATCGGCTGATTTCGGGCGGCGACTTGAGCCCGCCGCCGTCCCCTAGCGTCGCCGATGGCGTCGGGCCAGTTCCCTGGCGATGTCGCGTTCGCTTTCTCGGCGTTTGAGGGTCTCGCGCTTGTCGAACTCGCGTTTGCCCCGGGCGACCGCCAACTCGACCTTCGCCCATCCGCGCTTGAAGTACACCGTGAGCGGAACGAGCGTCATTCCCTTCTCGACGGCCTTGCCGAGGAAGCGCACGATCTCGCGCTTCTTCAGCAGGAGTTTTCTCGCTCGCCGAACGTCGTGCCCGAACTGGTGCGCCTGGGTGTACGGCCCGATGTGCATGTTGTAGAGCCAGACCTCGCCGTCGCGGACGCGGGCGAACGCCTCGTCGATGTTGCCCTTGCCCTCCCTCAGGGCCTTCACTTCCGACCCTTCCAGCACGAGGCCCGCCTCGATCGTCTCGTCCACGAAGTAGTTGAACCGGGCCTTCTTGTTTCGGATTCGGGGCGTCTTGGTGGTCATGGCGGCATTATAGCATCGGCCCGACCGCGGCAAAAGGCCCGGGGCGGGGGCGGGCGGTCCGGAGCGCTTGGCCTTCAACAGGCGTTCAACAGGCGCTTGCTTACGCCCGGTTTACGGTTTACAATACTCTTGCGTAGATCTCCGGCTCGAAGGGGAAGGCACTATGGGCACGCGATTCTTGGCGATGGCCGCGGCGGGTCTGCTGACGGCTGGTGCGGCCTGGGCGGCGGAGGCTCCCGACCAAGCGGGCACCGACGCCCAGTTCTTCAGCGAACTCGGGTACAAGGACGTCGCCACGGCCGCCGATGCCGCCCGCGCCCTCGCGATCTTCGTCAGCGAAGGCGCTGAAACCAGCGCCGACTTCGAAGCCGCTCGCAACTACCTGCGAGGCAAAGGCATTCTCACCGGCTGGCTTGAGAAAGCCCAGCCCGGCGACTCCCTCGACAAGGGCCATCTGGCAAGCCTCGTTTGCCGATCGCTCGGCATCAAGGGCGGCCTCTGGATGCGGCTCTTCGGTCCTGTCCCGCGCCTCGCTCTCAGGGAGTGCGTGTACCTGGAACTCATGGTGCGCGGAGCCGAATACGCCCACGTCACCGGGGGGGAACTGGTCGGCGTCATCGACCGGGCCGACCGCTTTCGTCTGGCCCAGGCCGGCAAAGAGGTGCCGATTGTCGAAGGCCGGCCCAGCGGCGCTGCGGAGGAACAGAAATGATGCCACGAGTGACTCTCGGCGGGACGATTCTCTTGGCCGTCGGCGTTTTTTTTGCGGCGGCAAGCGCGGTGTGGGCCGAGGCGCCCCCTGCGGCGCCCGCGGCTGAACCGGCCGCGCCGGCGCCCGAGAAGGTTCCCGTCACCGCGAAGATCGTCGAGGGAACCGTCGAGACGCGTCCGGCGGTCGGCCAGCCCTGGGTTCCCGTCCAGGTCGGCCACCAGTTGGCCGAAGGGGCGGACCTGCGGACCGGCTTCCGCGCCCGCTGTGTCCTCGACATGGTGGACAGCCTCGTGCAGGTTGAGGCACTTTCCGTCGTCCGCATCGGCGCCCTGGAGCGAGAGGGGAATGCCATCCACACCCGCCTCTTTCTCAAACAAGGCAACACCCAGTCCATCGTCGAGAAGGGAAACATTGAGAGCGACTTTGCGATCGTCACCCCCTCCGCCACGCTTTCCGTGCAGGGGACGTTCCGCGTCCTCGCTGGCAATTTCCAGGACACGCAGAGCCACTTCGGCCTGACGGACCAGGGGTTGCTCGGGGCCGAGAACGGTCTCGGCCAGTTCTCGCTCCTCGGTCCCGGGCAGAACGGAAGCAACCAGTACATGAACCCGATCTTCTTCCAGGCCGCCGGCCTTTTGCCGAACGTCGCCGACCAGTTTGGCTTCGAACAGAGCGAACTGCTTGGCGCCTTTCAGGGCGGCGTAGGATTCCCGTTCCCGCCGGGCCTGGGCGGTCCCTCCGGGCCGCCCAATCTGGGTGGACAAGCGGGCCCGACCGGCACCCCCTTGCCGCCCCCGCCGCCTCCCCCGCCCAGTGGCGGTGGCGGATGCAATGGCGGCGGGAGCGACGGTGGGTCTGGCACAGACGGCTACTCGCCAGGGACTTAGATGCCACGTCGCCTGGGCAACGACTCACCACGGGGAAGGTTCCGTCCGGGCCGGAGAGGTGGCGTAGAGTCGGCGAACACGGATCCCTGAAGGGCGAGCCTGGTGGGGAAATCCTTGGCCGAGCCTGCCCGTTCCAATCCCAAGACCTTTCGCCGCGCACGCCTCTGGCTCGCTTCTCTGATTGCCCTTGTTCTCGGCGCTCTCGCGGCCACGTTCGTCGGCGTCGTGCCTGCTGGCCGCAGTCTCGAACTTGCCGTCTCGGACATGTTGCGGGCCGCCTGTTCCCTCCCCGCCGAGACGGGGACCGCCCCCGTCACGACGATCGAGATCGATGACGCAGCCCTTGCCAGGGCGGGGCGCTGGCCTTGGCCCCGACCGCAGCAGGCCGCGTTTCTCGACGCCCTCATCTCCCTCGGCCCGCGCCTCGTCGCCCTGGACATCGAGTACGCCACGGCGGAAGAGGCGTGCGTCGCCTGGCGATCGACCGCCGACGGCGGCCAGGAACCCTACATCCTCTTGGATCCGAACGAGACGCTCCGCACCAGCGTCGTTGCCGCCGGCAACGTCCTCGTGCCCTTCAGCCTTTACATCGCCGGCCGCGCCGAAGAAGGCAACTCGGCCCCGGTGCCGTCGGGCGAACTCGATGTCCCGCCGTTTCTCGCGCGTCACACGCTCCGCCTCACGCCCGAGGAGACACCGGGACTTGTGGCGGCGGAGGGCCTGAACCCGATGCTTCCCGGCTTGGCCGAGGTGTGCGCGGGGTCCGGCTATACGAGCGTCCTGAAGGACGTGGATGGCGGCCTCCGGCGGGTGCCGCTGATGGTCCGCGCGGGAGACCGCGTGTTTCCGCACCTCGCGCTCGAAATGGCGGGCCTCTGGCGCTTCGGTCCCGATTACCGCGCCCGTCTGGACGGAGGCCGCCTCGTTATTTCGTCCGCCGACGGCGCCGAACGGGTCAGCGTCCCGGTGGATGCGGCGGCGCGACTGAATCTGCGGTGGCCCTCGTCCTTGAGCGCCATGCACCGCATCGCCGCGGGGCCGGTCCTCGATCTGGTCTATGCCCGCCGCGCCCTCGAAGCCCACCGCCGGCGCCTCGACCGCGTCCTCGAGGAACTGCGCGCCCTGTTTCCCGGCGCGGCGGACCCGACCACGGCTTTGCTCGACTATCAGGCAAGAGCCGCCGAAGGCGAAACCGACGCCCTCGAGACCCGCCGGGCGAAGGCGGCCGCGTCGTTTCGGCCGTTCCTCGCCGCGTATGACGACCGGGAGAAAGAACTGGCGGCCGGCGCCGAGCGCGCCGCCACGCGGCTCCGGCCCCACGTCGAGGGACGCCTGTGCGTCGTCGGCCTCAACGCCACCGCCGTTTCCGACCAGCACAGGACCCCCATCAGCCGGATCCAGCCCGGCGTCACGGTGTATCCGGCGGCGATGCAGACGATCCTGTCGGGCGTCGCGTTCAAGCGCCTGTCGGCGTGGTCCGAGTGGCTCATCGCCGTCCTCTTTGCCTGGGTCGTGGCGGCGGCCACGGCGCGGTTGCCGACGGGCTGGGGCATCGCCGCCACCGTCGCCCTCTCCGGTCTGGTGGCGGTTGTTGCGTGGTCGGTGTCAGCGTCGGCGGCGCTCCTTCTGCCGCTGGCGGGGCCCGTGCTGACGGGTCTGGTCGCCTTCGCCGGCGTCTCGGCTTACCGGCAGTTGACCGAAGCCAGCAGCCGACGGTGGATCGCACGGGCCTTCCAGCAATATCTCTCGGCGGAACTGCTCGATGAGATTCAGCGCGACCCCGAGAGCCTGCGCCTCGGCGGCGAGCGGCGCCAGATTACCTTTCTCTTCAGCGACGTCGCCGGCTTCACGTCCCTGTCGGAGCAACTGGAACCGGAGCGCCTGGTCGCCCTCCTGAACCGGTACCTGACGGCCATGACCGATATCATCCTGGCCGAGGGAGCCAAACTCGACAAGTACGAGGGCGATGGGATCCTCGCCCTGTTCGGCGCCCCCGTGCGGGCCGAGGACCACGCCCTCCGGGCCGTCCGGGCCGCCCTCGCCATGCATGCCGCCCTCCCGCGCGTCAACCGCGAACTCGTGGACCTCGGCCTTCTGCCCGAAGGCCGGCGCCTGGCCATGCGCGTCGGCCTCTCGAGCGGTCCGGCCATCGTCGGCAACTTCGGCTCGGAGCAGCGATTCGACTACACCGCCATGGGCGACACGGTGAACCTCGGCGGGCGACTGGAAGAGGCCAACCGCTGGCTCCGAAGCCGCATCCTCGTCCCCGAGGCCACACGCCAGGCGTGCGGCAACGCGGTTGTCTTCCGGCGGTTCGGTCCGGCGCGGATTCGCGGAAAGTCCGAGCCCATCGTGCTTTACGAGCCGCTTGCCCTCGAGCCTGCTTCGCCCGAGGTGAAGGCGGTTGCCGGCGCCTTCGCGCAGGCCGTGGACGCTCTTGCCGCCGGCGACTTTTCTGCGGCGGATGCAGCCATCGGCGATTGTCTGGCCGCCGATCCCCAGGACGGCCCCGCCCAGGTCCTCCGAGAGCGGATCGAGGCCGCCAGGTCCGGCCGAATGGCCCCAAACGAGCCCTGGAACCTTGCCCGGCCCAAGTAACCGAACCGACCTGGAGGCCGCTGGAACGGGCAATTTTAGTTTCTGCTTGACAACCGGCCCCGGCGCGGCCATATACCTAAAGCGGAGCGACGCGGGCATCCTTTCTCTTGGCGGACCGGTTCAGTTTGAAAGGGCAGAAGCGTATCTCGCCGACTGTGTGAGAGAAGTTAGGTAAACCAGAGAAAAAAAGAAGGGCGGCTAACCGCCGTCTTTCGAAGCGGCAGCGGCTTTCTACCCCTCGGTCGCTGCCGCGATTTTTCTACTCCCCGCCTCACGCACCCGCAGGTTTCTCCTCCGCCGGCTTCTCCTCGGCCGGACGAATCTCCAGTTCGCACGAAAACCCTTCGGCCGGCAGCGGCACGCCCGACACGTAGAACGTCCGCACAAACCCTTCCGTCTTTTCCGGCACCCAGTACACGAGGGCGCTTGAGTCCCGGAGGTTCGTCGTCACGAGGCTCCCCGAAAGGGCCGTCACGAGGATCTCCGCCTCACCCTCGTGTGCGACGGTCGGTCCGACGTACACCCACTGTCCTTCCGCCGCCGGATCGCCCTCGGAACTCGTCGCGATGAAAAGGTTCGCCGGGTACCGGATCTCGGTCCCGTCGGTGCGCGTCACGACCACGTTGACGTCAACCGGCGTGCCCTTCGGCGGCCGGACGCGCTCCTCACCCACCAGGAGCGGCGGCGTGCCGGCCGCGAGGCCCGCCTTGGCGAGCGCCGACGCCACCGCCTTCGCCGGTTGGTCCGTCACGAGGACCGACATTCGCTGGTGCTTCTCGCCCGACGAAAGGAACCATTCGACCGCCCCGCTCGCCTGGCTGAACCGCACCGGTAAGCGCACCGACCGCGCCTCCTCATCCACGCGGATCGGCTTCGGCAGCCGCTCGGCCTTCGCCGGCGGGGCCTCCTTGGGCGGCTTTCGCAGCGAATCCGCCTCGTCCGTCCCCACGACGATCGGCGCCAGGTTGTCCCCCGACGGGGGAGGGGGCGCGTCCTTCGGCGCCGTCGCCCCCGCCGCCAGCGCCGCGAGCATCACGCCCGCCGCCGCGGCCGCTAACCGGCAGGATATCCCAACTTGCTTTCCGCTCTCGTTCATCCCTGGTTCACTTGCTTGATGAGATCAACAAGTGGAAGGAAGAGGTTGAAAACCACGGCTCCCAGAATGACCGGCGTGCTCAGCACGGAGATTCCGCCAAGAATACTCACCACCAGGACTCTATGCTTCCACCGTCCTCTCAACACCCAGAGAACCGCGCCTGCTGTGACGCCGAGCCAACCGAAACCGAACAGGTACCAGAACTGCTGGACAACGAGGCCTATGCTGCAGAGGACCTGTGTTGACACCGGCAACGCATCCTCTGGAATCTTAAACTTTGCATAGATTTCCGCGAAGCGAGGGATTATGAAGGCGAGCACATATAGGATGATCAGCCAGCCTGCGGCCCCGAGGAGCGCGAGCACAATCGCGCCTACTTGAGCGCCCCTTGACGGTCCTTCCGACCTCGCCGGCAACGTCGTCATCAAGAGTCCCCCTCAGCCATGCCCGCCCTCTGTGTCCTTGAATCCCATGCTACGCCCGCCCGTCGGTCCGTGCAAGCGCGATTCGTCCATGGGAAAAGGGGACGGGAGTATTTTGTGCGAAGCACCCGAAGGGCCGTTCCGGCAATCCCGGCGCGCCGGGACTCCCGTCCCCTTTTCCTTTCTTCAAGTTTTCCCCTTGGCACGCCGATACCAGCGGTGTAGCATAATAAGAGAAGGAACCGTTCGGTGGTCTGCGGTGTTCGTGTTTAGGGGACCAATTGGAACAACCGATGAAACTCACTTAGGGAGCCCATTCAGGCGGTGGACGACACGCCCGCTTGCCGGGACGCCGAAAACCGCCGATAGGCACCCATCTTAACAGTGGGTTGATTCCAAGACCTCCTTACGGCACAGGTGGACGCCGATACGGATGAAGGAGAGCCCGGACCAGAGCGTCCGGGTTTTCCTTTTGGTCCCGGTCTATTACGCCGTGTTTTTCAACCCCGGCGCGCCGGGGCCGAGAACGCAGAGAACAACCAGGATAGGGGAGCAGCGGTACAGCCATGCCGTTTACACCTTTCATTCTAATTCGCTTTGCTGCTGTTACTCACTCCTTCCTCTGCGCTCTCCGCGGTCTCTGCGTTGAAATCACATTCTCCAAGGCCAGCAACCGCCGCTTGAGCGCCGCCCCGCCGCTGAACCCGCCCAGCCCGTCCGCCGCCACCACGCGATGGCAGGGCACCGCAAGCGGCACGGGGTTCCGCGCCATCGCCTGGCCGACCGCCCGCGCGGCGCGCGGCCTGCCGGCGCGCGCAGCAAGTTGACCGTAAGTCACCGTCCGGCCGTAGAGAATCCTCCGCGCCGCGAGGAGAACCTTTTTCTGGAACCTCGGCAGGGCCGCGAGGTCGAGCGGGACGGTGAACGTCCGCCGCCGCCCGCAAAGGTACTCGCGGATCTGGCGCTCCGCCTGCCGGGCATGCGCCAGGGCCGTGCGCGGCGCCTGACGGCCCTCGAGCGTCGCGAGGCGAGCGAGGGCCGCCCCGTTTCTTTTCCCCGGCAGGACGACGCGCGCGAGGCCGCGGGCCGTCGCGGCGACGGCCATTCGTCCCCACGGCGTCTCAAAGATTCGCACCGCCGTCATCGACCTGTTCCTCGTCCGTCCGAAGGTAAATCGGATTGGTGTACACCCAGGGCCGGCCCTTGAGGTGTGCTTCAAGGCGATAAACGCCGGGCCGCTCGGCCCGGTGTTCGAGTTCGTTTCCGTCGGCCTCGGCCACGGTGCTGCCGTTGCGCTTGAGCGCCAGGTGCGCGGCCACGGGAGCGCGGGCGTGGAAAACGACGGGCCCTTCCCACGTCCGTTCCTCGCCCATCGCGAGGACCTCGCCGCTGCGCTCCGCGTGGAAGTCGAAGCCCCGCGCGTCGGCCGTCAGGTCGAGCGCGATGAAGGCCGACCCTTCCACCAGGGCGCGGACGACGCGGTCGGCATCGGTCGGATCGCCGCGGAGTTCCTCGCAGAGGATGTGGGTCCGCAGCGTCCGGAACCCGGTTTCGTAGGGCAGGATGCGCGTGCCGATGACGGGCACGGCAATGGCGTGGTTGTCGAGGCTCCCGACGGCGGCGAATCGGCGCGTCTGCGTAATCCGGTCGTAGTGGGCGAGCACGCCGGGGCCAGGCCCGCGGATCCGCCGACGCCACGTGTACAGGAACGACGGGATTTGCCACGGCACCAGTCCGTCGCAGATGTCGTGCATGAACGACCAGAGTTCGACGCCCGCAAATCCGGGCACCTCCCATTCCTCCAGGGCGCCCGCCTTCAGGGGGAACCCCCAGATGTGGGCGACGTGGGCGTGGGCGACGAACGCCGACGCCCCCTGGTTCGCCAGGTCAAATAGCACCCGCCGCAGAGGCTTCCACCGCAGCCCCGCGGCGTCTTTCGCCCGCAGCGCGACGACGTGGCAGTGCCGCTTGCACGAAATCTCCGTTCCGATGACCACGAGGACGCCGTCGTGCCAGCCCTGCCAGCCGTCCGCCCGAGGCCGGAGCGTGTCGTGGTCCGACAGGACGACGAAATCCAGGCCGGCCCGCGCCGCCGCCGATGTGATCTCCCGGTACGTCCCGCTGCCGTCGCTGTAGCACGAATGCACGTGGAGCGCGCCGACGTACTCAGGCATCGCCGGGCCCTCCCGTCCCCGGCGGGACGTTCCGCTCGGCGTCGCTGAACGGCGGCGCTTCCGCGCCCTCCGGGTCCGCTGTGGCCATCGTCTCGCGCATCATCCGGGGCGACACGTCCGTCCGCCGCGCCAGATACAGCGCCGCGCCGGGCAAACTCACGGCCGACTGCACCACCCGGAACGCCAGGATCATGGCCAGCGCGAGCGTTGCCGCCTCCGCCGCCGGAACCCCCAGCACCGCCCCGTTGAAAAATTGCTGCGCCAGACCCTCGGCTACGCCGAACCCCCCGGGAACCGGAATCAGCGACCAGAAAATCCATACCACCGGCATGTTGATGAAGAAGTGATGCAGCCGTGCATCGCTCCCCAGCCCGGTCGCCAGGAAGTAAGTGGCGAAGACGGAGACGGCCTGCGCGGCCCAACTATAGACGACCGAAAGGGCCACAGTCCCCTTGTGATGCCGGTAGATAAAGAGCGCCTGGTCCACGCGCGCCACGACGTGCCCCACCGGCAGCCGCGCGAGCAGCCGGTCCAGCCGTACCAGGCGCCTCAGCCGCCGGCTGTAGAAGATCCAGCCGCCCGCCGCAGCCAGGCCGAGGAACACCGCCAGGATGATCCGCGCGGAGCGCACGCGTTCGTCGCCGAGCGTCGCCAGCGCCGCCGCCGCCCCCAGCACCGCCAGCGACACCATCCCGATGAGGCGGTCCAGGAACACGACTGTCACGGCCTCCGCTTTCCGGTGGGTCCGGCGGGCGATGTACCACGCCTTGACAAAGTCGCCCCCCGTTCCGCCGGGCATCCAATTATTGAAAAACCAACCGATGTACGTCAGGCGCAGGCTCTCGGGGAACGTGATGTGAATCCCCTGGACCCCGAGGAGAAGCCGCCACCGCACCGCCCCGATCGGAGATTGCAGCGTCATGACGCCGAGCGCAGCGGCGACCCACCACCACTCCTGCGCGAGGCGCGCGGCAATCGTCTTGAGCCCCTGTACGGGCGTGCCGTCTGGACGGACCGTGTCGTTCCACTCGGCCTGGCTGATGACGTACGCCACGAGCGCCGCCATCACCGCCAGCCGCAACACGTGCCAGAGGATCGCCTTCGGCTTCTTGTTCACGCCTGCCTTTCTGCGTTGTGTGCCGCTTCCTCGGGGCGGTTCTCGAGCATTTCGAGAAATGCTTCGAGTCGCGTCCGGCTCTGGCCTGCCAGCGGGCCCGGCCGGTCGAACTCCAACGTCAGCATCGGCGCCTGCACGCCTTCCCGCAAAAGCCGGTCCTGGATGTGCCGGAAACAGAACGTCTGCACGTAATGCACGAGGCCGTCCAGGCGGCGCTGGCGCACCGCCCGGCGGATGTCCTCGATACGCCCCGCGACGCCGTAGGGGTACGTGTACGCGAGGTACTGCGCGACGAGATCCGCCGCCGGCGGGTCCGCCGCCGGCATGCTGAACTGTCGCTGAAACTCGTTGAAGACGACGCGCGCCCCGCGGCCTTCGAGAAACTCATAAAGCCCGCCGCAGATGGGCGGAATGCCGACGTAGCCCAAGCGGAGTCCCCCGACCGCCGGCCGGCGCCCCCGCGCCTCCGCCAGGAAGGCTTCCGCCTCCCGCCGGTACCTCTCCGGGTCGCCTGCGCAGCGTCCTGCGGAGCCGAAGTCGCTCGCCCCGATGAGCCAGCGGTGGTTCTCTTCGCCCGTGACCTTGCCTTCCTGCCACGCGAGGCGATCGATTTCGGCCAGCGCCTGCCGCACCGGCCGAAGGCGCTCCCGCTCGCGCTCCGCGGCCGCGCGCGTCGTTCCGAGCCGCCGCGCCAGCGCGTCGATTGCCTCCGCCAGACGCCTTGCGTCCTTCGGGTACGGGTAATTGAACGCAATGACCTCGACGCCCTCGGACTCGAGGATTTCCACGAGGGCGTGCGTGTTGGAGCAGTCGCCCTGGGCGACGCCGATGACGCGCCGAATCCCCAGCCGCCGTGCCGTTGCGTAGATGCCCTTGATCCAGGCGCACGAGTTGGCGGGGAAGCCGTGCCGTTCCGCCTCGGCCACGAGCGCCGGCGGGTCCGGCGACGTGATGAAGACGTTGTTGAGGTCCAGCGGCGCCGCCCCCGCCGCCAGCAGCACCTCCACGGGGACCGTGGCCGTCAGCCCGATGGTGTTGGAGTCGATCGTGCGCATCCGCCGCTCTCACGTTATCCGGGCGCGTCGTGATGGCCCGCTCGTGCGAGTATACCTGCCTGGGGCCGGCATTTCCACCCGCCGACGCCCCATGCTGCAAAGTTCGCCGCTCGGCCGGGATGCCCGTCGCTCCGACCGCCCATCCCATGGGCGCGCAGGGGGTGACCGGGCAAGGCGTGCTCCGCCTGAGGCGTGGGCCTATCTGAAGATGGCCTTCCCGCTTTCCTCCGAGAAAAAAAGCGGATTTTGTGTTTGACAATAACTACCACGTAAGGCACTATAGTGGTATGAGCGTCAGCGAGCCGCCCCCGACCGTGCGAACGTGGACCGCGCAACTCAAGAAGGGGCTCGTCGAACTCTGCGTCATGGGTGCGCTTCAAGGCGGGGAAACGTACGGCTACGAGATCCTCAGGCGTTTGAAGGACCATGCCGACCAGTTGGCGATCACGGAGAGCGCGGTGTATCCGATTCTGGCGCGCTTGGCGAAGGAGGGGTTGGTGCAGGTTCGTGCGGCCCCTTCGCCGGCGGGGCCTGCGCGGCGATACTACCGCCTGACAAGTCTCGGCCGGCGAAGATTTATGGAGATGCGAGAATATTGGAAGAAATTGAGCGAGGCCGTGGACGGCCTCGTTCCGGGAGACAAACCATGAGCATGGAAGACCTCGACCTTGGCAGCGAAGCACGGATGCCGATGGATGCCTACCTGGACGCGGTGGACCAGGCCCTGCGTGCCTCCGGAATGGACCGCGACGCGCGGCGGAGCATTACGGACGACTTGGAGACGCAGATTATCGAGACGCTCGCCGCACGCGCCGGTCCCCGGCCGACCCCGGCCGACGTCCAGGGGGTTCTTGCGGCCCTCGATCCCCCGGAGGCCTATGCCGATGCGGAACGGGGCGGTGCGGCCCCGAGCGCCGAACGCCAACCCCCACTTCCGCCGCCTGCGGCGCCTGCCAAGGCGTCCCCGCGCCTTTCTCGGACGGCCCTTGTCGGCGCCATCTGGGGATGTGTCGGTCTTCTGATCGCCATTCCTGGACTCTTCCTGTTGATGGTTCCACTACACTATTCGTCATCGCAGAAGGAGCGTGTTCGGAGCGTAGCGGCGGCGCGGTCGGTCCGCGCTATGGAGAAGACGGCGCCGGACGCCGACCGCGAGGAGATTGCCGAACGCTACGAGCAGATCGTTCGCGATTTTCCGGAGACCAAAGAGGCCGACCAGGCCCGGGAGGCGCTTCGCCGCCTGGGTCGAGAGCCGACCGCCGAGCCCGAGGCGCCCCGGCCGCAACCCGTTCCCGAGGCGCGCCTCAATTGGTTCTCGCTGCTTATTGTACTTCCCCTCGGTTTGATAATCGTGTTAAGCGGGCTCGGAATGACCATCTGCGGCATGGTGGCCATCGTGCAGATTCGCCGGTCGGCCGGAAAAATCTACGGGATGCCCCTTGCCCTGTTCGACGTCCTGCTGTACCCCGTGCTGACCCTTGGTTTGCTGGCCATCTTGGCTTGAGGGATGGCGACGCCGTGTTGACGGCCGGGCACGTGGGGGGTTCAGCCGCCGAAATACCGTCGGACGACGTCGCGGTCTTCAGGCCGGACCTCCGGCGGAACGGGCAGACCCGCGGCGGTGCCGGCGCCGCCCTCCGCCGGCACGGCAGAAGCGCCTGCGGCCGGCGCCTCGCTCGGCCGCACCGCCCCGGCGACCGCGGTGCCTTCGGCCGGTCCCGGCGCGCCGGGATCGGCCAAACCCAGCGCTCGCCGCGCCTGCGCGAGTGCCGCCAGGACCACCTCCGCGCCTTGGCGCGACGGGTCGCCGAACGCTTCGGTTATTGCATCGGCCAATCGCCCGAGGGCCTCGGCCGCGTCGCCTTCGCGCTGGCGGACGGCGTCAGCGGCCGCCCGAAGTTCCGCGGCCAGGCGCACCAGATTCGCCGCGGTCGCTGCCGGCGCCGCACCCTCCAGAGCGTCGGCCAGACGTTCTCGCTCCACCGGCGGCATGCCGGTCCCTTCGGCGTTGCTCAGGGCAGGCTTGCCCGGCTCCCCGCGCAGACGGTTGGCCAGTTCGCCCGCCGCGGCGCCGGCCCCCGCGCCGTCGCCTGCGCCGGCCGCTTCGACCATCTTCTTAACCTGCGGGTTCTCAATCTTCCGGAGCGCCTCGCCTGCCGCCCGACGCCGCTCCGCCGCCTGGGCAGCCGCCTGGCGCACTTCCTGCGTGGCCTCCTCGGCGTCGCGCCGGCGGGCGCCGGCCTCGAGGAGCCGGCCGACCGACCGCTCGACGGCCTGCCGGAGGTCCGGAACGATCCGCTCATCGCGCGCCGCCCGGGAGAGCGCATCGGCAGCCCGTGATGCCGCCGGCGCCGCCAGCGGCGGTCCCGCGACGGACGGCACGAAGGAAAGGCTTGCCAGGACAAGGATGGCGGCGAGGACCATCCGCCCGCGCTGCCCGAGCGACCTGGCGAGGGACGAGTTCGGGACGGCGAGCCGCTCCGCCACCGACCGCGCCTGTTCCAGCAGTTGGGCGTCCAGTGCGTGGCCCGGCGACTCGGCCGCGGCTTCGAGCACCTCGAGGGCCGTCGCCAGGCGTTCCTTCAGCCGGCCCGCGCGGTCGGCCGCCAGTGCCGCCTGCCGCAACGACACGCCGACGAAAAGCCGTGCGAGGAAAGCCGCCGCGAAACCGGCGGCCGGCCAGACGAGGGGCCAGAGGGGTTCCGCCCATCCGGCGGGAAGGGCGCGAGGCCAGAAAATTCGGAGAAGCGTTTGAACCAGAGCGGCGCCCGCGCCGACGAGCGCGCCGGCCAGACCCGCCTCAGCCGCCCGCACCGCGAGTAGCCGACGACGCACATAGCGCAGCGATTTTTCGAGCGGATCCATGGCGCGACTCCTCGCCGCCCTGCCGGTTAGATTATGCGACGGCGGGCTGGTTCGCGCGAAAAGCGCCTAACAAAACCTTCTCCCGCCGTCTTTCACCAGGGACACAGGGACATAGGGACGGAGGGACGTAGCGTGTAGTAGCTCTTTGTCCCTGTGTCCCTTCGTCCCTTTGTCCCTCGTTGCTGCTACGCGAGGACGTTTTGTTAGAGGCTCTAAAACTGTCGGCGGCGGCGTGAGGACGGAATGTCCAGTTCCTCGCGGTACTTGGCGACGGTTCGGCGAGCGACGTCGAGGCCCTCGGCCCGCAGCCTCTCGACCAGTTGTTCGTCGGACAGCGGCTTCGCCTTGTCTTCCGTGTCGACGATCTCCTTCAGCCGCTGCCGAACCTGGTCCCACGCCACCTCGTCGCCGTTGGCATTCTGCGTCCCGCCCGTAAAAAAGTCGCGCAGGGCGTAGATGCCCCACGGGGTGTCGGCGTACTTTTCGGCGACGGCCCGCGAGATCGTCCCGACGTGCAGCCTCACGTCGTCCGCCACCTCCTGCATCTTCAACGGCCGGATCTGGTCGGGGCTCTCGTCGAAGAAAGGCCTCTGAAATTTTACGATGGATCGCGCGACGCGCTCGAGCGTGTCGCGGCGCTGCTCGATGGCGTCGATCAGCCACTGCGCCGACCGGATGTTCCGCGTGACGAACCCGCGCGTCTTCTCGTCCAGGTTCTGCTGTTTCACGAGCCGGCGATACGCGCGGCTGATGTAGAGTTCCGGTGCGCCTCGCCGCTCGACCGTCACGCGCCACTCGCCGGCCTCATCGTCCCACTCGATCCGAACGTCGGGGATGATCGGCGGCGTGCGCTCGGGGCTCACCGCCGTCCCGGGATGCGGATTCAAGCGCCGAATCCGTTCGACCGCCTCTTTCACGGCCTCGATCTCGACGCCCAGCGCCTTGGCCATCTGGGGATACCGGTTCGCCTCGATGTCCTTGAGGTGGTGGCGGACGAGGCAAACCTCCAGCGCGTCCTCCGGAAGGGCCCCGGCCCCGTCGCCGAACGCGGGGTCCGCCGCCAGTTGCACCAGGAGACACTCCTCCAGATTCCGCGCCGCGACGCCCGTCGGCCCGCTCCGTTGCACCAGACGCAGCACCGTTTCCATTTCCTCGGGCGACGCGGGCGGGTCGGCCTCCTCGGCCAATCCCTCCAAGCCCACCCGCAGGTATCCGTTGTCGTCCAGGTTCCGGATGATTAGATCGCCCAGGCGCGCCGTCCGCGCCGGCACGTCCTCCAGGTGCCACTCGGCCAGCATGTGTTCCTGGAGGGTCTGGCCGGTGTCGGGCGTGTTCTGCATGGCCTCGAACTTCGGATCCGGTTCCCCGCTCGTGACGCGCGGTCGCTGCCACTGGGATGTTTCGTCGAAGTAAGTCTCCCACCGGTCCACGAGGTTCGACAGGCGCTCGAAGTTCTCC
>Ga0315274_10006045_pt1 | contig 17668 bp, 11 predicted proteins | sample YL17G02_20_MG_FD_203700 | JGI IMG/M metagenome (GOLD analysis project Ga0315274, IMG submission 203700) | Sediment microbial communities from Yellowstone Lake, YNP, Wyoming, USA - YL17G02_20 | ecosystem: Environmental > Aquatic > Freshwater > Lake > Sediment | place: USA: Wyoming | collected...
GACTTCCCGACTCCCAAGCCGTGGTTCAACGGGCTGATCGACGATGTCCGGATCTATGATCGGGCTCTTCCGGCAGAGGAAGTCGCCGGCCTGGCAGGCAAGACGCTGCCCTTCGACAAGTCGTTCTAAGCTGCCTTTGTCGCTTGGGCAGAGAGTGATTATGATGTGGAAGTGATGTACGCACATCAGAGTGAAAGGGTATGTCCTCCTTCCATGAAACGGTCTGCACCGAGGCAAAGGTGCAGATCGTTTCATGGAGGACCCAAGTGGATGCCGTGCAAGTCGGGCATGAGAAGGCATCCATAAACCCAACGAACATATTTTGTTGTTGCATTCTCTGAAAGCATGGAGAGATGGTTGTGTACAGAAGAGCTTTCACCCTGATCGAGTTGCTGGTAGTGATTGCCGTGATTGCCGTCTTGATGGCGATCCTAATGCCGGGCCTGCGCAAAGCCAGAGATGCGGCTCGGCGGATCAGTTGCGGGAGCCGATTGAGGCAATGGGGGATGGCCATACAAATGTACACCAACGACAACAATGGAGCGGTCATGGCTATGGTCAACAAGTGGGGTGGAAATCCCTATCCCCATTACATCAATAACAGGCCCCAGCAGAACAGCAAGAGCAAAGGGGTGACGATGTGGAACATCGCCGCCATCAATCCGTACATCGGGGCCTTCGGCACGCAGTATGAAACCGACGGGGTGGTCAATGACATGGTCACCTGTCCCTCGTGCAGCGGTGAATTCATGCAGGAATGGATTCAGAGAATCAACTGGCCCAACCATGACTTCGTCGAGTTCGCGTACAGCTACTTCGGCAGGTCTGACTTGCTTCAGGACAACGAATGTAGTCTGAACGCCAGGAAGTCTTTGACGGGAAAGACGCTCACTGCGCGACAACTGCTGATGGCCGAGATTCTGAATCTGGACGTCAGCGACGGCGCGTATCGCTACAACCACGGTCGCAACGGCTGGTCGTGGAATGAGAGGAGCTTTGCCAGCCCGCAGGGGGCCACTCACTCACCCAATCCCGCGGCGACGGGCCGCAGCCGACTGTTCGGGGACAATCACGTGGAGTGGAAGACCATCAGCATCGAACGCAATCTTCCGACCATGGACAACAGGTACGTCGACGAATGGAACGGACCCAATACCGGGTGGATTGGGACTGGGGATATGAGTTACTATTGAGGCTTCTGGGGGCACGTCTGTGCGAAGCACGTCAATTCCTGACGACGACATCAGGCGCAATTGTCGCCACGATACTGCCAACGGATCTTGGCGGCGACCCCAAAACGAAGCCACCGAATCGGGTCTTCATCTCCGCAGATCAGTTGCGAGCGGACGCACTTGGCTATAACCTCTCCATTGGCAACAGAGGCCATGACGACCTGACGGAGGATGTATGAATGACATGAGAGAGAATCGATTCAGAACAATGCAATGTCTGCTGGTGGCAGTATCGCTATGGATGGGTGCGAACGGGTTCGCGGCCCCGCCAAGCCAGGACCTTTCCTCCGAGTCTCTTCGGGTCGTTCGCACGCGTTGCGAGCACCAGGACCGGCCTCTGGGCATCGATCATCCGGCTCCCCGCCTGAGTTGGGCTCTGGAATCGGCCGTCCGGGGACAGAAGCAGACGGCCTACCGCATCCTCGTTGCCGACAGCTCAGACGCATTGCAGGCGGATCGGGGCACGTTGTGGGACAGTGGAAAGGTAGTCTCGGAGCGAAACATCGGCAACGAGTATGCGGGCAAGCGATTGATCTCCGGACAGCGTGTGCACTGGAAGGTCATGGTTTGGGACAGAGACGGCCATGCCACGGACTGGAGCACGCCATCGAGTTGGGAGGTGGGCTTGCTGCAAGCCAGCGACTGGAAGGGTCAATGGATTTGCGACGGAAGACCCCTGCCGGAACAAGAGGCGGACTTCTACCAAGATGACCCGGCCCCGCTTTTTCGCCGAGGGTTCAATCTGACTGGATCCGTCCGGCGTGCCCGGTTATACATCAGCGGACTTGGCTACTACCAGGCGGCCCTGAACGGAAAGACCGTTGGCGACCACTGCCTGGATCCTATTTGGACACGGCCCGACAAGCGGGTGTTCTATGATACCTATGATGTGACGAGTCAACTTGCCGAGGGCGACAACTGCCTTGGCGTCACCGTGGGCAACGGGTGGTATAATCCCCTGCCCCTGCGGATGTGGGGACGCGTCAATCTGCGCGAGCACCTGCCGATCGGCCGTCCCCGGTTCATTGCCCAACTCAATATCGAATATGCCGATGGTTCCCATACCTCGGTGATCAGCGACACGAGCTGGAAATGGGCTCCGGGTCCCATTCTTCGCAACAGCATCTACCTCGGCGAGAAATACGATGCCCGCAAGGAGATTCCAGGTTGGGACCGACCCGGATTCGACGATGCCGCCTGGGTGCCCGCGAGGGAAGCGTCTGCCCCGGGCGGTGTACTCCAGGCTGAACCGCTGCCGCCCATCAAGGTGACGCGACGTCTTAAGCCGCTCCAAATCACCGAATCCACTCCCGGCGTGTACATCGCGGACATGGGGCAGAACTTCGGCGGCTGGGCGCGTCTCACGTTCGATGTGCCAGCAGGGACCCATATCGGATTACGCTACGGCGAACTGCTGAACTCGAATGGGGCTCTCAACCCCATGACCGCCGTGTGCGGCCAGATCAAGGGCAAACCCACAGAGCCCAACCATCCGGGCCCCCCCGGCATCGCGTGGCAGGCCGATACCTACATCGCCAGGGGCGGGGGCATAGAGACCTATACGCCTCGCTTTACCTTCCACACCTTCCGGTATGTCGAGATCACGGGATTGCCCAAAGCTCCTTCTGCGGACAGCATCGAGGGGTTGCGGATGAATTGTGCCCTACAGCCGGTGGGTACCTTTGCGTGCTCGAACGATCTATTCAATCGTATTCAGACGATGTGCGAGTGGACGTTCTTGAGCAACGTGTTCGGCGTGCAGTCGGATTGTCCCCATCGTGAACGCTTTGGGTACGGCGGCGATCTGGTCACCACCAGCGATGCCTTCATGCTGAACTATGACATGGCGGGTTTCTACGCCAAGGCTGCACGTGACTGGCACGACAGCGCTCTGGTGGATGGCATGCTCACAGACACCGCCCCATACGTGGGGATTCAATACTGCGGCGTCGGCTGGGCCATGGCGCATCCGCTGCTGCAATTACAGTTGTATCGCTATTACGGGGACCGCCGAATCGTCGAAGAACAATATGCCACCGCCAAGCGGTGGTTCGACCTGGTACGAGTCCGGACTTCGGACTTCATTTTGAAAGATGGCCTGCACGACCACGAGTGTCTGCAGGGTGAACAGGCTCCGCCCATGGTCACGCCACTGTACTGCGAATCGGCTCGTATGCTCTCGCGACTGGCGCGAATCCTGGACAGGGAAGAGGAGGCGAACGACTACCAGCGTCTGGCGGAACAGATCAAAGAGAACTACGCAAGTCAGTTCGTGACCGCCGGAACCGGCGTCGTTGCCTCGGGGAGTCAAGCGGCTCAAGCCTTCGCTCTGGCTCTGGACATGCTGCCCGAGGCGGACCGCCCGGCGGCCATCGAGAGCCTTGTGCGCGACATCGACGAGAAGCACGGCGGACACCTGACAACCGGGATCTTCGGCACCAGGTACATGCTGGATGCGTTGAGCCGTGAGGGGCGGTTCGAGACCGCCTATCGCGTGGTCAACCAGCGGGACTTCCCCGGATGGGGATTCATGCTGGAGCGGGGCGCCACCACCTTGTGGGAGCACTGGAAGTTCAACGATAACACCTTCAGTCACAACCACCCCATGTTCGGATCGGTCAGCCAGTGGTTCTACAACTGGCTCGGAGGGATCGAGCCGGCCCCCGACGCCATCGGCTTCGATCGCATCCTTCTGCATCCCCGATTCATCGATGGGCTTGACTGGGTGAACTGCGGTATCGACACCGTCCGCGGCCGCGTGACCTGCAACTGGAAACGGACTGGGGGTCGTATCGTCCTGACCATCCAGGTGCCGGTCAACGCAACCGCCATACTGGACCTGCCTGTAACGTTGCCGAACGCTTTGACCGAAAACGGTCGGCCGGCAGACACATCGGAGGGCGTGGAGAAAGTTGCCGAGCAGAAAGGTGCCGCCATGCTTCGATTGGTTTCGGGGGTGTACCAATTTGAGATGCCTCAATGAGTTCCCCATCGTGCCTGAAGAGCGCTACTCATGAAGAAGAATCGGCATGACAACGAAACACGGCTCGGCGACGCAACCGGGCGAGGTCAAATGGGAAATGTCGGATCAAGAGACCTTGACCGGTAAGAGCCTGACGCGAAAGCCAGATGTTATGAACAAACAACGAGGGTTCACGCTGATCGAGTTGTTGGTCGTCATCGCGATCATCGCGCTTCTGATGGGGATCCTGGTGCCGACCCTGAGCAGCGCCCGGGAAAGCGCCAGAAAAGTGGCTTGCCTGAGCAATATGAGGACCCTGGGGCTCGCGAACATGCTGTACGCAGCGGACTGCGACAATCGGCTCGTTCCGTTCGTAGATTCGACGCAGCGTTTCACTCTGAGCAACGGCTCGACGCAGTCCCTGCTGTGGTGCAATATTCCGGCCTACATGGCGGCCCTGAATGCCACGGCAAAAAACACGCTCGATTTCCCCGTCATATCCAGTGGGACCAGCGCCACGGGGAACTATGCCCTTCCGAAGAAGCTGCGGTGTCCGAGCTGCACGATCGACAAGGACGCGTACTGGGCGCGCCAGATCGGCGGGGCCACGCGGTGGGAGATTCGAACGACGTACGGCTACAACGTCCAGGATGCCACGCGAGGCTATGACGCCGAGGTCTTTCGTGGCAAGGGTTTGCCTCAGTTGAAGATCAAACAGCCGTCGCAGAAGATCATCTTCATCGACAGCTCGGACTGCGTCGTGGATATGCCCAGGGCGAATTACGTCATATACTGGGATCGAGTCGGCGAGGTTTATGAACACCCGGACAAGATCCGGCTAACGTCCTACAGGCACAGCGAAGGGGCGAATGTCTCTTTTGCGGACGGCAGTGCGGCCTATCGCAGGAAGGAAACCGTATTTCGCTTCTTCGGCTCGCCGAACACCGACGGGAGTAATGAGGACGCTTCTACAAATGGGAAGATGTGGTTCATCTTGCCATGAGCAAGCCTTTCCTTGCACCCTCGGGGACCGCTCCCGGCCGGCGTCACCAAAACCGTGTGACTGCATGGCTCGCCAAAGTCCATGCCGTGCTGCACTTTGTATTGTGACCCGATAGAGACACGACACGGTCTGAACACTGACTGTGTGCACGATCGCACAACATGATAGTATGTACCGGCAGCGTCGTATGGCCTCAACTGGAGTTTCGCAGAATGGAAGTTGGACATCTTATTGAAGGAAATCTGCTGTGAAGATATGCCGATACGACAGGTCCGGCGGCGAAACGGCTTTGAGCCTGTTGTCTTATCCCGTGGCAACGGCCCTGTCCCTGGTTATAGCCCTTTCTGCTCAGGCACAAGTCTCCAATTTCTGTGCCTATTATACACGTCTGGATTACGACGATCGCAGCAACACGGGGAAGTACGCCGACTTGGTTGTCTGTGTAGGAACGACGGGGACATTCGTGTTCAGTCGTGAATACGGCTACCTGCCCTACTGGCAACCTTCCCATACGAAGTACTTCGTAGACAGAATACTGCCCGTAAGCGGCGACGGACCCCCGGAAAGACCCGACAGAATCAACAAGTGCTCCTACGTTCGCCTGATTGAGAATTCACCTGGCAGGATCGTTGTCCACTGGAGGTATGCTCCCGATCTGAACAGTGCGCACTTCACCGATTTCCGCAAGAGCTATCAGGGCGACATGGGTCGCTATTTTGCCGACTACGCGGAAGAGTATTTCACGATCACCGCCGAAGGACAGGTTACGAGGAAAGTGAAGATGGGCTGTTATCGGCTGGATGACTGGAACCATCCCTTGAACGAGACCACACAGGAGCTGGAGTTGACCGGTTCAGGCATTCTCGTGAAGAAGACTGTGCCGGCGCGACGGCAGGATCTGCCGGGAGAGGCGGTTCCGGGGGCTTCCCTGGTCAAGGGCGGAGTTGAGTCTCCCGCGGTATGGATGCGATTCGACGAAGGATTGGGCGTCAATCACGACTTCGCACAGGAGAGCGTCAAGGGATACAGGTGTGCCATCGGCGGGGTGGATAGCTACTGGAGGAAGGGCGTATCCGGAACGTGCCTGTCGTTTGATGGATACACCAATAAGGTGACCGTGCCTGCCGGGGAACTGCCGGACATTCATGGCGATTTCACGATCGAAGCCTGGATCGCGCCTCAGGAGTATTCCTGGGACTGGTCGGGGATCGTCGATCACGACCAGGACAAGCGGGCCGGATACCGCCTGGCGATCAATCACCTGGGCCAGATTGGTCTGCATGCGCATGTGAACGGAGAGTGGCAAGGGCTGATTACGACCAGGACGGTGGACCTGCTGAAATGGACCTTCGTGGCCGGGGTGTATGAAAGAGCCAAGGGCTTCTCGATCTACCTCGACGGAGTTCTGGCAGGTTCCCAACCGGCGACGGGACCTATCCAGGATGCGCGGGATCTGGACCTTCGCATAGGGATGGCTCATGAAAAGAGCCATCCCTGGGCTTTTGAGCGGGATATCACAAAGACCTTTCGCTCCAACATGGTCTTCAGCGGGCTCATCGATGAGGTGCGGATCTTCGACCGGGCCTTGAACTCATCGCAAGTGCGCGCGGACTACGAGGTCTTCAAGCCCGATATCCTGACGCCCCTGCACTATTGGGTGTTGCCCGCGGGACCGCCGGACGCCCAAGGATTTGGAGCGGCCTATACGAAGCTGCGATTCAGTCCGGAGTGGGACGGCCTTTGGCGCGTGGGGGACCACGCGGACATCGTCGTCTCCTTTGACGATAGACCCAATCGGTTCGTCTTCTGGCGTGGGACGAACTACCTGCCGAGCCTGGTCACGCGACCGGGCCCGAAGGGCATCTGGGTCAACGACCAGGGACCGGAGAACTACACCAACCAGTGCTTCGAGCACATGTCGGATAAGATGTGCCGGTATTCCCACGTGCGACTGATCGAGAATACCGATGCCAGGGTGGTCGTGCACTGGCGTAACGCAAGCGTGAGCATCAGCTATGAGTGGCTGCAACTGGACAAGGCCGGGTGGGGGCTGTGGACGGACGAGTACTGGTATATATATCCCGATGCCGTATCCGTCCGGTACCAGGTGAGCGGGCGACTGGCCGACTTCCCGGACACGCAGACCCAGCAGAATGAATTGCTCAATCCGCCGGGGACTCGGCCTGAAGACAATGTTGCCTACGATTCGATCACCATCTCCAACATGGATGGGCAAACCGAGTTGTGGAACTACTCCGTGGGTCCCACGTTCCGGAAAGGCCCGCCAATCTCCGGCGAGAAGAACCTTGTGTATATGAATCTCAAGTCCGAGTACAAGCATTTCAATGTTGGCCAGACCGGTTCGCACTGGGTCCCGTACAGCCAATGGGAATCCATGAGGCTCGCTCCCGGATTCTCACGCTATAACGCCTGGAACCATTATCCGGTCGGCTTGCTGCCGAGCGACGGCACCGTAGCGACCGGCAGAGATCGGACAAGCAGTTCCTGCCTGGGCACACTCAACGGCTTGCACCATCTTCTGGAAGACGGCCGAATGGAGGCATATAACATCTACGGGATGACGGACCTTCCCGCCGCCCGACTGAAGACATTGAACCTTTCCTGGAATTCGCCCGCGGCTATCGCGGATTTGAATGGCTGCCAGAGCACCGGATACGACAAGAGGCAAAGAGCCTATCCGGTGAGAAGGGAATCGGACCGGCTGTCCTTCCGCCTGAACGGCTCAGAGGAAACCCCCGTCCTGAATCCTTGCTTCGTCATTGCCGCGTGGGGCGGTCCGTCCTCAGCCCACCTGGAGATCGACGGAAAGGCACAGGTTCCCGGCCCGAATTTCAGGCAGGGAATCATCAGAGATACCGATGGCACGCAAACCATGATCATCTGGGTCAAGCAACAATCAGATCAGCCCCTGCAATATGAAATCTACTGAGCACAGTCAACCGACAGAAGCATTGAGATTCGCCTGCGTCTCGTGCCTTCCCATGTCGTACAGTGTACAGGAGCGACGCATATGACGGCACGTGAGAGTTCCCGGCGGACACTTGGCGAAAAGGGATGGACGAGCTATCGGCGTCTGGTCACGGCGCTGCATCACCGCGAGCCGGATCGTGTTCCGTTCGACCTGGGCGGCTCCATGGTCACAGGGATCAATGTCCGCGCCCTGACGGCGCTGCGCCAAGTGCTCGGCTTGCCCGGCGAGGCACAAGTGCTCGATCGGGTCACGCAGATGGCCGAGACTGGCGACGACGTGCGCGAGCGCCTCAGTGTGGACGTACGAAGCGTACGGCCATCTGCTCCGGTCCGGCCCGGTTTGGCCCAGGACCTCGGCCTGATCGGCAACTACTATCGCTTGATCGACGAGTTCGGGATGGGCTGGCAAATGCCCAGGCAGGGTGGACACTACTATGATCTGTACCTCAGCCCCCTGGCGGACTGCCAGACCGTGCAGGACATCGAGCGCTATCCCTGGCCGGATGCGCTCGATCCAGCCCGCTATGAGGGTTTCAAGCAGCGCGTCGATCAGGTGGTCAGACAACAGAAGTCCGGCGTGGTGATTGAGCGAATGCACGCGGGCATGTGGGAGCATGCCATGTGGATGCGCGGGTATGAACGTTTCTTCATGGATATGGCCACGGATCCGGCGATTGTCCATGCGATCATGTCCAAAGAACTCGAGATCAAGATGGCCTATTGGGGCCGCGTCCTCGATCTGCTCGACGAGCACACCCTGGTCCTTTCCACTGCCGACGACCTGGGCACGCAGTCCGGTCCGCTGGTCTCCGTGGCGATGTACAAGGATCTGATCTGGCCGTACCACTGCCGGCTATTTCAGTTTCTCAAGAGTCGGGCCCGGACCGAGATCCTCATCTTCTTCCACTGCGACGGAGCGATCTGGGAGTTCATCCCCCTGTTGATCCAGGCCGGCATCGATATCCTCAATCCCTGGCAGGTTAATTGCCGGGGCATGGGCGACATCCGGCGATTCAAGCAGGAGTACGGGAACGACCTGACCATCTGGGGCGGCAGTTGCGATACCCAGGCCGTGTTGCCGTTCGGCACGCCCCAGCAGGTGCGTGATGAAACGCGCCGGCGCATCGAAGACCTGGCGCCTGGCGGAGGATTCGTGTTCGCGCCGATCCACGTGATCCAGGCAGGCGTTCCACCCGAGAATATCATCGCGTGGTGGGAAACCCTGCAGGCCTATGGCCTCTATGATTAGACGCAATTCCTTCTTATCACAAGGGCGGAACGACGCTGCATGGAACATCGTGATCGCATTTCCTATGCCGCCAGAATATGCTATTATTGACAAAAGTACAATTATCCGGTGCAAAGATGAAGAAGGCAGTGTCGTGCCTGCGGGCGAACTCGTCCCGGATCCAAATTCTCCTGTCGCGTCATACTCAGCAGGCGTGTGGCGGCGGGCTGATCGACGATGTCCGCATTTATGATCGGGCGCTGCCTGCAGAGGAAGTCGCGGGTCTGGCAGGCAAGACGCTGTCCTTTGACAAACCGTTCTAAGAGCCTCTAACGGAGTGAGCCCGAGTTCTGTCGTTGCGAGGAGCGCAGCGATCCCATTGATAGAGTTCGGCATGGGCGGCGACGATTGACACCCGATCGAACGCGATACCAAGGACAGGACCATTCTTGAAGGAATGAAGGAGTTGCACCATGAGACAGGACATCATAGCGGGCCTGTTTTGTTTGGCCGTCGCCACATCGGACTTAGTCTTCCCCGTATCCGCAGCCGAGAGTCACCGCAAAGCTGACTCAGGCCAGGGCCAACCCAATGTTCTGTTCATCCTTGCCGATGACCTCGGCTATGGCGACGTCGGCTGTTATAACAGACAGTCCAAAGTCCCCACGCCGAATCTCGATCGGCTGGCTCGCGAAGGAATGCGATTTACCGATGCCCACTCTCCGTCTACGGTCTGCACACCTACTCGCTACAGCCTGCTGACCGGACGCATGGCCTTTCGGATCAACTACCGGGGCGTTTTCGCAGGGGTGGGCGGTCCTTGCCTGATCAAGGAGAATCAACTGACACTGCCACAAATGCTCCGGGACCGCGGCTACCGCACAGCATTGATCGGCAAGTGGCACGTCGGACTGACCTTTCTCGACAAGGATGGACAACCGATCACGAAAAACGGGCTGGAAGGCGTGAAGATGATCGACTACTCGCGTGCCATTCCGGACGCGCCGATTCATCGGGGTTTCGACTGGTTCTTCGGTACTGCCTGCTGCCCGGGCACGGACTTCCTCTACGCATACATTGAGGGCGACCGTGTTCCAGTGCCGCCGACCAGGCCGCTCGACAAGTCGAACCTGCCCAAGCACCCTTATGCGTTCGACAACCGTCCCGGCATGATCGCGCCGAACTTCAACCTGGAAGAACTGGATATGGTCTTTCTGAAAAAGAGCCAAGAGTGGCTCGAACAGCATGTGAAGGGCAGTCCGGGCAAGCCGTTCTTCCTGCTTCACTCGATGCACGCGGCGCATCTGCCGTCATTTGCAGCGCCCGACTTCAAGGGCAAGACGAAGGTGGGCCCACACGGGGATTTCATCTTCGAGCTCGATTATGTCGTCGGCGAGCTGATGAAAACACTGGAAAGACTCGGCATGGCGGACAACACGTTGTTCATGTTCGCCAGCGACAACGGTCCTGAGACTACAAGTGTCATCCACATGCGAGCCGACTATGGACACGACGGCGCCCGACCGTGGCGCGGCGTGAAACGCGACCAATGGGAGGGCGGCCACCGCATCCCATTCATCGCCCGCTGGCCCGGCAAGATCGCCCCCGGCAGCACCAGCAATCAGACGGTCTGCCTCACTGACATAATGGCCACCTGCGCCGCCGTGACCGGTGCGCCGCTTCCCGACAATGGCGCCGAAGACAGCTTCGACATTCTGCCTGTGCTCCTGGGCAAGGATGGGGGCAAGCCGGTCCGCGAGTACACTCTGCATCAGACGATCAGTCTGGCTCTGGCCATTCGGCGAGGCCCCTGGAAGTATCTCGATCATCGAGGCTCGGGTGGGAACAACTATGACACCGAGGATTTGAAGCCCTTTGCGCTGGCGGACACAGCTCCCACCGCCCCCGGCCAGCTCTACAATCTCGACACCGATCCTGGCGAGACACAGAACCTCTACTTCAAACATCCGGAGGTCGTGCAGGAATTGAAGACGCTACTCGACAGGAGCAAGCAAGACGGCCGCAGCAGGCGACCATGATCGTTCACCGTCCCACCGTGAGCGGAACACCTACAAGCAGAGAATCCTATCGACGCTGTCCGGAGGTCCACGGGATAGTGACAATAGCTCGTGACAGCACGTGCGAATCCCGGTTGGGGCCTGTTGAACGTCTACCTTGAAGATAGGCAGGAGAATCTACGATGCATACTTCCCAGAGGGTTGAGTTTGTGCTCGCGACGATGTTGTGCCTTGCTGCGACAGGCTCATCGGCCGACGTGCCTCCGATGCGCGGACTTCAAGAGGTGGCTCACGACCAGGTGGAACTGCGAGATGGGTTCTGGGGCCCGCGATTGAAGACCCACCACGAGGTGACGATTCCCCACGCACTGAACTGCCTGGAAAAGGACGGGCACGTCACGAACTTCGACAAGGCGGCCGGCGTGTTCGACGTGGCGCTCCGCGGCCATCACGCCTTCGACTCCGACCTGCACAAGGCGCTCGAAGGTGCCATGTACAGTCTGCAGCATCACGAGGACAGCGCGTTGCGCCATCGCGTGGATGGCATTCTCAACCGCATCCTGGCCGCTCAACAGCCGGATGGCTTCCTCATTTCGTATTTCATCGTGCAGGATTCCGACAAGCGGTGGGACAACCTGCGTCTGGAGCACCAGATGTACAATGCCGGTCATTTCTTCGAGATGGCGGTGGAACATCAACGGCTGACCGGGGAAACGAAGGTGATTGACGCCGCAAAGCGATTCGCCGACCACATCGACAGCGTCTTCGGACCCGGCAAACGGTACGACGTGGATGGCCATGAGGAAGTTGAATTGGCCCTGGTCAAACTCTACCGCGCCACAGGCGAACGACGATACCTGGAACTGTCGCGGTTCTTCCTCGATGAGCGAGGCCATCTCCACGGCACCGAGCGAAAACCGTTCCACCCCGGCCCACTCGTCGTGCCGGAGCGGGTCGAAGGCCAGACCGATGAGGAGTATCGCCGTGCAAAATGGCATGCCAGTCTCCGATGGCGCAATGGCCGGATGCAGGATCACAAGCCATTGGTCGAGCAGATGGAAGCTGTCGGCCATGCCGTGCGGGCAGGATATGTCTATTCGGCGATGGCGGATATCGTTCGTTTCATGGATGCACGCGATTACGAAAGGGCTCTGGATTCCCTCTGGCAGGATGTCGTGGCCCGCAAAATGTACGTCACCGGGAGCATAGGAACTGCCCAGTATGATGATGAGGGCTTCGGCGACCCCTACCTGCTGCCCAACCGCACGTATTGCGAGTCCTGTGCGAACATCGCCCACGTGTTCTGGCAGCACCGGATGAACCTGCTCAAAGGACAGGCTAAGTATGCCGACGTGATGGAACTGGCACTGTACAACGGGGCAATCTCGGGCATCTCGATCTCCGGCAATCAGTTTTTCTACCAGAATCCCCTGGAGAGCAAAGGCGAACGTCGGTCGTCATGGATCGGCCTGGCCTGCTGCCCGACGAATCTCTCGCGAATCATCCCGCAGGTTGGCGGGTTGGCCTACGCCCGCGGCGACAGACAGATCTTTGTCAACCTCTATGTCGCGGGAGAGGCCTGGGTCAAAATGGGCGACGGCGTAACGATCAGGCTCGCCCAGCAGACGGAGTATCCCTGGGACGGCCGTGTACGGCTGACGGTCTCCCCGGATCAGACGTCCGAATTTGACCTGTGCCTGCGGATTCCAGGCTGGGCCCTGGGCCGGCCCGTTCCCAGCGACCTGTACCGTTTGGCCGATCCGAGGGTCCCGGCCATTGGCCTGAAGGTCAACGGCCAAGAGACAGATCCCTCACCTCAGAATGACGGTTATGTGCATCTACGACGCCGCTGGCAGGTTGGGGACGTAGTGAAGTTGGACCTGCTCATGCCGGTCCAGCGAATCTACGCACATGAGAAAGTCCAGGACGACCGGGGCAAAGTGGCATTGATGCGCGGCCCGATCATCTACTGTCTCGAGGCCGTCGATCACCCGGATGTGAACATCGCCGGTCTCGTCCTGATGAGGAATGCGGACCTGCAGGCGGAGCATCACACGGAGCTGTTGAGTGGAGTCACGATCCTCCAGGGCAAAGCCCTTGCCGAGGGGAATCGTACGATCACGCTAACCGCTGTACCATATTATGCCTGGGCAAACAGGGAAAGAGGATGGATGGCCGTGTGGCTGAATGAGGAGCCCGCGCCTGGCACAGTCGGCGTTCCGACACAACCAGGCGCGGACATCTGAGTCCATAGTCTTGTACCGACGTGTTCAGTACCGCAAAGCCGTGGGACAGGTCCAGGCATCACACGTCGCACAGGGCCAGCGCCTGCCTGAAGGACTCCAGCGGGTCGCCTGTGGGAACAAACTCCTGCCCAACGTAGCCGGTGTAGCCGGTGCGAACGATTTCTTCCATGATGGGCTTGTAGTTGATCTCCTGGCGGTCGCCGATCTCGCAGCGGCCGGGATTGCCGGCGGTATGATAGTGCCCGATGTAGTCCTTGTACTGCCGGATGCGAGAGATGATGTCGCCGTCCATGATCTGCACGTGGTAGATGTCGAACAGCAGCTTCATCCGCGGCGAGCCGACCTGGCGGATGATCTCCATGCAGTACTCCGTGTGGTCGCCCTGGTAGCCGGGATGGCCTTTCATCGCGGTCTCGACCCGGCTGTTGAGAATCTCCAAGCACAGATTGACGCCTTTGGCCTCCGCATGCCCGATCACCTTCTTGTAGCCAGTGACGCAATTCCTCAGTCCCACGTCGTCCGGAACATCCTCCCGAAAACCGGTGAATGTGATAACGTTCGGAAACTTGTACTCAGCACAGGCGTCAATCGACTCGCGAAGCTTCGCCAGGCACATTTCCTGGTACTTGGGATTGTTCATCCCCTTGTCGAAGCCGTGACTGCTGTGGATCGCGCAGATGAGATCGTACTTCTTGAGCGTCAGCCAGTCCTTCGGTTCGACCAGCTCAACGCTGTGGCACCCAAGATCCTTGGCAACCCGGCAGGTCTGCTCTACATTCCAGTACTTCTCCACGCACCAGTACGCAATCGACTGCTTGATCCGCCCCCGGATCGCCGCGGGCCCGGATCGCTCCCGTCCCGGTGCGGGAGCACCCAGAGCCATCACCGCGGCACCGACACCCGCCGTCTTCAATATGTCCCGCCGCCCCACCAGTTGGAATGCTCCATTTGCGTTTCCGCCGTCCCTACGCATGTCTACCTCCCGGACATCAAGTGAATGCCTTCTCTGTGCCATCACGACCGAACGGGTGCGGAACCACGAATCCATCCGCCTCCGAAACCGCGGCGATCACGAACCGCGTGAGAAATCACAGGAGACGCTTTGACTAGGATACTGTGTTTTGTTATTGTGTACAATCGTATTCTGCGTCACAAGTTCGCTATTGGAATTGGGCGACGGACAACATGAAGACGACATCACCTCTGGCTGCCGTATGTGTCCTGGTTCTCGCAGCAGCAGCCGCTAACGGCGCCGGAGAGTACCTCGCCGAGTCGCCGTCCGCCGTTGCCGATTGTCTCACTCTCGACAGAATCTTCGGTTCCAAGGAATTTGAAGTCAATCGCATCGGCGATGTCCGGTGGCTGGCCGACGGATCCAGCTTCACGACACTGGAGGACTCCCCAGCAGATGATTCTTCCCCGTTGTCCGACCAGTCGAAGGCGACGATGGCCAGGGATATCATCCGCCTGCCGGACCACGCGAGGACAGTCCGTCACCGGGTGCGGGCTCATAGCCGACCAGAGCGTCGAAGCCTGGGATGCTGGCGAGAACGATCGGGAGAGTTGCTTCTGTTTGAGGAAATGGAGTAGAAATGAACAGGCGGAGATTTCTGCAGGCGGTCGGCGCGGCTTCGGTGTCGCTGAGGTCATTTCCCTGCATCAGTGGGCCGGTATCGCCTCCGAAGAGGCCCAATATCCTCTTCATCTTTTCGGACGATCACGCGGTGCAAGCAATCAGCTCGCTGGGCTCAAAGATCAACAAGACGCCGAACATCGACCGGATTGCCAATGAGGGCATCGCGCTGGATCGGTGTTTTTGCTGCAACTCAATCTGCGCGCCCAGCCGGGCGGCGGTGCTGACGGGAAAGCACAGCCATATGAACGGCTTGATGACCAACGGCGATCAGTTTGACGGCGCGCAGACCACACTGCCCAGACTGCTGCAGCGAGCCGGCTATCAAACGGTCCTCATCGGCAAATGGCACCTCGTCACGGACCCAATCGGGTTCGATCACTGGCAGATTCTCCCAGGACAGGGAAACTACTACAACCCTGACTTCCTCATCGCCGGCGGCACGAAACGCTATACCGGTTACGTCACGGACATCATCACGGATCTGACGCTCGACTGGCTGAAGAACAAGCGGGACACGGACAGGCCCTTCCTCCTGATGTGCCAGCACAAGGCACCGCATCGAGTCTGGGCGCCGGGCCCTAAACACCTGAAGATGTACGACGATGTGACGATCCCCGAGCCGGCGACGTTGTTCGATGATTACGCCAATCGCAATCCGGCGCTCAAGGACAACGAGATGGAAATCGCCCGGCACATGATGATGGACTACGACCTGAAGGTCACCAACTCGGAGGTGAAGGACGCACTGGGACGGGCGATGAAGAATCCCGAGCTGACCCGAATGACACCGGAGCAGCGAACGCTTTGGGATGCTGCCTATGAGCCGAAGAACGAGGCTTTCCGGCAGGCCAACCTCACCGGTCGGGACCTGGTCCGCTGGAAATATCAGCGATATGTCAAGGACTACCTACGCTGCGTCGCGTCGATCGACGACAATGTCGGGCGGATGCTGGACTACCTCGACCAGGCAGGACTTGCGAACAACACACTCGTGGTCTACAGCTCCGACCAGGGCTTCTACCTGGGCGAGCATGGCTGGTACGACAAGCGATGGATGTACGAAGAATCGTTCCGAATGCCGTTTGTCGCCCGTTGGCCGGCAGTCATCAAGCCGGGCACGCGAACCCGGGCGCTGGCGCAGAACATCGACTTCTGCCCCACGTTCCTGGAGGCGGCCGGCGTGGACGTGCCGCAGGAAATCCAGGGCGAGAGCCTGATGCCCCTGTTCAAGGGTGAAACTCGCGACTGGCGACACAGCCTGTACTACCACTACTACGAGAAAGGCGAACACAATGTGCCGCGTCATTACGGCGTGCGCACGGACCGCTACAAGCTGATCCACTACTACGACAGCGGCCAATGGGAACTCTTCGATCTGGCGCAGGACCCGCAGGAGCTCAAGAATATCTACGATGATATAGTGGCCAAAGCCGTCCGCGAGCAAATGCACGCCGAGCTGGAACGCCTGAGAGGACTTTACAAAGTCCCCGCGAAGTAGAAGTGACAGATGTCCCGTCGGCCTTGGGGATATAGACCCGCCGAACCGCTTGGGGCCCGTAGGTCTTCGTACACAGGGACTCCTGCAACTCCTGGAGGCAACCTCCTTTCAGGTTATAAGATCCATCAGGCTTATCCTGACTCTCCAAAGGCGCGAAGACCTGACGAAACACCCGAAATGAGATTGGCACAGATCTGTACCCATTCGGTGAGACGCCTGCCATAGCAGGAGATGCGGGTGAGTAGACGTGGCCCACAGGAAGAAACCCCGGGGAGCACAACTGACGGTTGTGATGATCCCTCTGAAAGACAGCCCGCGTGACGTGCCGACGAAGTGCGAACATTCCCTTGTATACAGTATCATAGAATGGTACAATGAGAGGTTGGTAGAGTATGGACCTTTTGTGAGTGGCCCCGTGGCGATGCAGTCAGGCCTGGGCGTGGAGAGCCCGCAGGTGCCTGGACGCCCGGGCAACAGAGGATCGGCACCGATGTGCCGTACGAGGCAAGTCGGCGATGTGAGATCCATGGTTTTTCAGTTCGCGAGCAACCCCGCAATGGCGGGATCGTTTTTTCAGAGAGGATGAGGTTCAGGAACGGGAGTAGGAATGGAGAATATGCTGAAAGGTGTTGTTGCGGCTCTGGTCACGCCGATGACGACCGCCGAAGAAGTGGACCTGGATCGGCTCGGCGACATCGTCGAGTACCTGATCGCCGAAGGGGTGCAGGGCTTGGCGCCACTGGGCAGCACGGGCGAATACTATGCCCTGAGTCCGGGGGAGCGCACCGCCGTCGTGAAAACGACCCTGGCCGCGGCGGCGGAGACAGTTCCGGTCGTGGTGGGAGTCAATGCTG
>Ga0315274_10006046_pt1 | contig 17666 bp, 12 predicted proteins | sample YL17G02_20_MG_FD_203700 | JGI IMG/M metagenome (GOLD analysis project Ga0315274, IMG submission 203700) | Sediment microbial communities from Yellowstone Lake, YNP, Wyoming, USA - YL17G02_20 | ecosystem: Environmental > Aquatic > Freshwater > Lake > Sediment | place: USA: Wyoming | collected...
GAAGGGATTGCAGCCGGTGTTAGTGGATTTTCCGTGGGAACGGGAGGGCCAGCAGGTGCTTCTGTGCTGGGCCGTGGGGGAGCCGGATATTCTGCACTGGCACACACCGGAAGGCGGTTTTCGCGGCCGGCAGAAGCTGTGAAGGCGGGCTTGTTGCACATTCTTTCACAAGGCTGCATCGGACAGGCCGGGGAGAGGCACGGTTCGCCTACCGGAGGGCCGAAGCCCGCCTTGTGGGTCACGGACGTTGGCAGATGCGAACGGGGCGGGTTTCAGTCCGTCTAAGCTGGTGTTTTTGTGCGGCCGGTTTGCCGGTGCCGGACTCGGGGGGAGGCTCGAAGTGGATGCGGAGAATTTGAGCAAAACACGAACAATACTTGACAAGAAGTGGAGGTACGGGTATATTTACTATCCCTAATAAGCGTAATAGCAAATGGGTGGCTTGTGCCCGATTCGCGGCGCAGCCATGATAATTCTTCGGTATGAGAGGAGAGGAGACCAGGATGAAGTGTGCACGAGTTATTTTTGCCGTCATCGCGCTGGCGTGTGTGGTCGTGCCCGTCTATGCCAACAGCGCGTTCATGGCGTTTGACGTGGCCAATCAGAAGATGTACGCCATTGTGCGGGGCGACTACGGTGAGGAGATTTGGGCCGAAGTCACCTACCTTCAGTCGGACACGGGAGGGTATATCGGTCAGTGCATCATACTCTGGCCGAGTCCGGATCAGTGTGTGGCGGAGGCTCCCTTGCGGCCGGTGGATCCGGGTCGGGCGACCAACATGGACGACGGCGAGGAGAACGTGATCGCGGCGCAGATCGTGCTCTATACGGGCTCGGACCGGACGGAGAGCTACGACACGCTGACGGTCACCGACACTCTGGTGGCGCACGTGGACGAGATCACGCAGGAGGGGCACTACTCGTACCGGGCGGAGACGGGCTGCGTGCCTATCATGCCGGACACGATCCACATCAACACTGCGTTCTGCGCGTGGGTCTGCCACGGGTCGTACGTGATTCCGATTTTCTGTGAGAGCCCCGAATACACCGCGGACCTGATCGAGGTGACGGTGTCGAACGGTTGCGCTCCGAGCGGCTATGAGTATCCGACGCACTGCAACGATCCGCTGTGTCCGCGCATTGACTGGCGGGTGTTCAGTCAGTTCAAGCGGGTGTTTCCGGGGTGCCGGTTGTATTTGACGATGACCTACTGCATCGCCGATCCGGGGTGCATCTGCATCTGGCGTTCGGATTTCTTCTTGCCGGTGGAGATTTTAGGATTCAGCCGCACGGAGGGAGACGGCCGGGTGACGATCAACTGGCAGACGGCCTCGGAGACGGGTCAGAACACCTTTATCGTGACCCGCTGCGAGCAGCGGGACGGGATCTACCAGACGGTGTACTCGACGGACGGCGTGGGCGCGGCGAGCGGCCATGCGTACGGCTGGACCGACACGCAGGTTCAGAATGGGCGGACGTACTACTACAAGCTGCACGTGATGGACGCGGACGGCCAGCACGTGTACAACGTGGGCGGGGTGCCGGTGATTCTGGCGGCCACGCCGCGGGCGGGAGTGCCGCTGGAGTACAGCCTGTTGCAGAACTATCCGAATCCTTTTAACCCCCAGACGAATTTCAGCTTTACGCTTCCCGAGGCCGGTCACGTGACACTTAAGGTGTTTGACCTTCTGGGCCGCGACGTGGCGACCTTGGTGAACGGGGATTTGGCGGCGGATGCGTACACGGTTTCGTGGTCGGCGGACGGTTTGCCCACGGGCGTGTACCTGTACACCTTGACCAGCGGTGAGTTCTCGCAGACGAAGAAGATGCTTTACCTTAAGTAGCCCCGTCGGGAACTTTTCGGGCAGGCGCACAGTCTATCCTGAGTAACCCCAGAGAGGCACCGGATGAAAATGAAGACAGTTTTGAGAACGATGACGTTGGCGGCGGTGATGCTGGTGTGGGTGTCCTCGGCGATGCCGGCGTGTTCGGACAACGACTACGTGCCGACGCAGATGCGGGTGGGAGACGTGGAGTGCATTCGGGTTTGCAGCAGCATCGGGCTCTATCCGGCCATTGAGCTGCTGGGGCCGCGCGGCGGACCGGACGCACTGCCTATTCTGACCTTCCAGGCGGGCTGCGCCTCGTCCAACACGGCCTGCGATTTCACCTGCACGGCCATCACACCGCCGAGCTGGCCGCTGGAATTCATCCCTGACACTTTCTATCCCGGCGGCGGGTACTACTACGGGAACACGAGCTGCGTGTACCTGTACCTGTACTGGGTGCACAACAACGTCTGGTGGCTGGAGATTTTCACCGCCTGCAACGGGTGCTTCTGTTTGAGTTACGATGAGCAGTTGCCGGTGGAGATCAGTTCGCCGCTTTCGGCTACGGCGGGCGACAACGAGGTGACGTTGCGCTGGGCGACGGCCTCGGAGACGCAGACCGACCGGTTCGACATTCTGCGGGACGGTTCGCGGGCGGGCTCGGTGCCGAGTCTGGGAACCAGCGCATCAGGGCACGCCTACAGTTGGACCGACGAGACCGCGCAAAACGGCACGACCTACACCTACACGCTGGAGTCGGTGGACATCAACGACGGCCGCCACGAGTTGGGACGGGTGACGGCGACTCCGATGGCGGGCGCGCAGGCCGCGATCCGCGAGTACCGGTTGCACCAGAACTATCCGAATCCGTTCAACCCGACGACGCGCATCTCCTTCGACCTGCTGTCCAAGACCTCGGTGACGCTCAAGGTGTACAATCCGATGGGCGCGGTGGTGGCGACGCTGGTGAACGGCGAGATGGAAGCGGGGCCGCATTGGGCGGAGTTCGACGGCACGAATCTGACTTCGGGATTGTATTTCTGCAGCATGCAGACGGGCGACGGATTCAGAGCGACGCGCAAGATGCTGCTGGTCAAATGAGGTTTGGCTTTGATCTCCGTTGAGGAGAAGCCCCCGCGCCGAGACGGTGCGGGGGCTGTTTTTGCTGTGTCGCTCATCAGATTACCAGCCCACACCCTCCCGGGCGTGGGGCTGCATGCCGCAGGTCCGCTTGAATCCCGATTCCGGGCACCCGAGGACGGGTGTCTCGGCGGACGGTTCAGGCGAAAATCTGCACGGCTTCGAGGGCGGGATCGAGCGGATAGTGGCCGAGAAGCCGCAGCAGGTGTATGGTGATGCGGGTACGGGCGGGGATGATTTTCATGCCGGTGCGGCTCCAGATGTCTTCGGCCAGCACCATGCCCTCTTCGAGGTCGCTGATGCGGACGCGGCGGGTTTCCTTGCCGGCGATTTCACGGCTGAAGACATGCAGGAAGTTTTCCACCAGTTTGACGAGCAGCGGGTCGTAGAGCGAACCGCGTCCGCCGTCGAGCACGGCGATGACGTCGCGGACGGCGCGGGCGCTGCCGTCGGCACCGAGCATTTGGGTGAAGGCTCCGGCCACGCGGAGAATGCGCGAGCCGAGGGGAATCTGATGGGCCATGAGGCCGGCCGGTCCGCTGCCGTCGAAGTTTTCGAGCTGATATTCGACGATGGCGGCAGTGGCGCGCAGGGGCGGGAGTTCGCGCAGGACGCGCGCGCCCATCGCCGGGTAATGATCGTAGGCCTGTTGTTCGACGGGAGTGCGGTCGCGGCGGCGGGCGAAGAGCAGGCGGTCGGGAAGTCCGAGCTTGCCGATTTCGCGCAGGCGGGCGGCGCGCGACAGGTCTTTCAGCTCATGCGGCGGCAAACAGAGATGACCTCCGATCCAGAGCGAGGCTTCGAGCACGCGGCTGGCGCGGTCGGCATAGTCGGAGATACGCAAGGTGAGCAGATGCTCGAGCAGGGTAATCATCTCTTCGAGCACGCGGCCGCGGCATTCGTCCGCGTCCTCGGCGCGGCACTCGGTGGCGGCGAGCAGGTTCATGGTGGCGATGCGCTTGAGCAGTTCGAGGATGGTGCGCAAGTCTTCCACCGCAATCTGTTCGGAGACGTGCGGGTAGAGGCTCTCGGTTTCGGGATTGCCGAAGCAGAGGGCGGGCAATTCCAGCGCCGCCACTTCATCGAGGGCCAGGCGCGCGTCGTGATCGTAGGGACCGTGAATGCAGACGAGATGCGGGCCGTAGTCACGGGCCGGCTCGTCGGGCGGGCTTCCGGCGCGCAGCAGATGGACGCCCCCGGCGGCCCGCAGCAGGGAGTCGGGGGGACGGCTCTCGTCGGGGCGGAGCAGGTAGAGAACGCGCGCGCCGGCTTTCACGGCTGCGTTCCTCGGGCTGTGCCGCTCTCCGGTCCGCCGGGAAGATTGTACTGACTTCCGCCGGCGATGCGGAGACCTTCGGGGCTGAGCAGAAGCATGCTGATGCGGCGGTTGCGGGGATCGGCGGGATCATGGAAGCGCGGTTTGCGATCGGCGAAGCCGCGCACCATGAAGATTTGATCCGGGCGGGCGCCGCTCTCGACCAGCACGCGGCGCGCTTCGTTGGCGCGGAAGGTGGCCAATTCCCAGTTGGTCATGGCGCTGCTCGCGGCGTAGGGGGCGGAGTCGGTGTGACCTTCGACCACCAGATAGGCGGAGAGTTTGCGGTATTCGCCGCCGAGCACGCGCAAGGCCTCGATCAGTTTGGGCGAGAGACGGGCGCTGCCCGATTCGAAGAGCGGATGTTTTTCGCTCTCGTTGATCTCGACGCGCACGCCTTCGGGAGTGACTTCCACGCTGATCTGTCCGGTGAGAGTCAGGAGATCGGGCTCGGTTTCGATCATGGTGCGCAGTTTTTCGGCTTCCTCTTCAAGGATTTTCAACGGTTCGGCGTTCAGGTCCACCAGGGCGGTGCTGGTGCCGGACTCGCTGCGCAGCGGGACGGCGGCGCCGGTCTTGGAGAGGGACCCTGCGCCCGAGAGAATGAGCGAGCGGCCGGTGGGATCCTTGAAGTAGGCGGCCACCTGCTTTTGCACGGATTCGTTTTGTCCGAGAATCCAGAGCACGATGAAGAGGGCCATCATGGCGGTGACGAAATCGGCGTAGGCCACCTTCCACGCGCCGCCGTGATGACCGCCGTGTGCGCGCTTTCTGACGATGCGGATGACCGGCGCTTCGTCGTGATGTTGCTGGCTGTTGGACATATTCGGGGGTTACCGTCTGGCCGCGCGGATCATTTCTTCGACTTCTTCAAAGGTAGGGCGCTCGCTGCAGAAGATGGCGCGGCGCGCGAACTCGACCGAAACGGAAGGCGCCATGCCTTTGGCAAAGGCGGTAATGCCGGCCTTGATGACGTAGAGCAGGCGGGCGTCGTTGCGGTTCTTGACTTCGAGATTGGCGGCCAGGGGATTCACGAAGCCGTAGGCCAGGAGCACGCCGAGGAACGTTCCCACCAGCGCCGCGGCCACGTGGTGTCCGACGATGGCCGCGCCGCCGTCCATCTTCCCCATGGTGATAATGATGCCGAGCACGGCCGCCACGATTCCCAGTCCGGGCAGGGAATCGCCGACGCGGGCCAGCGTGGCGGGGCGCACGGCGGCTTCCTCGTGGTGGGTCTCGATTTCGGCGTCCATGAGCATTTCGATTTCATGGGCGGGAACCGAACCGACGAGGAAGATTTTGATGGTGTCGCAGATGAACGGACAGCCGGAATGGTTGTTCAGAACGTGCGGATAGCGCTGGAAGACGGCGCTTTCGTGCGGTTCATTGACGTGAGGTTCCAGCGCGATGATGCCGTCCTTGCGGGCGATCTGAAACAGATCGTTGAGGAGGCGCAACACGTCCATGTAGAGTGTCGTATCGGCGCCACTGGCTTTGAAGATGCCGGCGACGTCGCGCATGATGGCCTTGAGGGTCTTGATGGGTACGGAAATGAGCATGCTGCCCGCGGCGGCGAAGCAGATGGTGACGAATTCGGCGGGCTGCAGCAGGACGAGGAGCTTTCCCCCGCCCAGCGTAAAGCCGCCGACGACGCCGAGGACGACAACCACGAATCCGATGATGGCTAACATGCTGCGAAGTTTCCTTGACCCGCTACGTGCGCGGCAAAAGTGTATTCATCACATCCCTACCGATGAGCAAGCCATGTGCCTGCGGCGAGGGTGGGGCTTGCGCGACACAGTTGCTTTTGTGCTGCGGGTCGGTTAGATTACGGGGGAGGGCCGTTGGGAAAGAGAACCCCCTTGCATCCCCCTACTGAAGTAGGGGGAAAGCGGAGACCCTCCTTTTGTGCCTATTCCGAAATAGCGCGTGTTTGACCTGTGACTGTCATCCTGAACCCCAAGTCTTCGAGGGGGTGAAGGATCTCTCCGGAAACCAAGAAACGAAGAGAGATCCTTCAGGCCGCAAGACGAAGAGAGCGGCCTTCAGGATGACACCAGTGGCTCGTGCTTTCATTGAAAGATAGTCTCTTTGTTCCCTCGCGAGAGGGGGAAAGAAGACGGACACGGCAAGCCGTGTCCCTACAGGACGTGATGAAGATTCTTTATTGCGGCAACTTTGCGGGCTTGCAGGCGCGGTTCATTGCCGAAGTGACAGCGGCGAGGGAACGCGATGCGCTGGCGCCTTTGGACGTGGTGGTGACCGGGCAACTCGCGCGGCTCTCGCTCAAACGGGAACTGGCGCGGGTGGGATGCAGCCACGCGAACGTGCACTTTCTGACCCTCCACGATCTGGCCGAAAGCGAAGCCGCGCTGCGCCTGCGCCAAAAGAAGCTGCGACTGCTTTCCGACGTGGCGCGCGGGCCGCTGATGCTGCGCGCCATCGAACTGGCCTCTCCCCTGCTCTACTTTTCCGCCCTTTCCACGCGCGAGGGATTTCGCCATGCCTTATGGCGGACGCTCGATGAACTGCGCGGCGCGGGCATAAGCGGCGAGACGATCGCGCGCGCTGCGAACCGAAGATCCGTCCAAACCACACTCCTGGCGAACAAGCTGCGCGATCTGGCGGGAATTCTCACTCAGCTTGAACGGCTGATGGAAGAACACCGCTACGTGGATCCCATCCGTTTACTGCAACTGGCCTGCGATACCGAATCGGACAACCGCGCGCCGCTTATTTTGTACGGCCGAGATGAGATGAGCGCGCTGGAACGGCGCTTCTTGGAAAAGCTCGCGAGCCGTCGGCCCACAACCGTGTACTTGCCCTACCGCGAGGAAGAGTCTTTTGCGTGGGTGAAACCGCTCTTCAGCGCGCTCACGACGATGGGATTCGCGGCGGAGTTTCTCTCTGAGAAATCACCCGCTCCGGACATCTTTCTCCTATCCGCGCCGACGCGAGAGCGCGAGTGCGAGGAGATTGCGCGCGAGCTGCTCTTTCCCGAGGGTACGCAGGCACATGGTCCGCGCATCGGCATTCTGGTGCGCGACGGGGAGCCCTATGTTCCGCTCTTGCGCGACGAACTGGCGCGGGCCGGTGTGCGAGGTTACGTTCATCAATGCCACATGTTGGGAGAGACTGCGGCGGGCCGCGCCTTTCGCTTGCTGTGCACACTTCTCGACGAAAGATTCGTGCGCGCCGATGTGACGGAGTTCTTGCTGTCCTCGCCCGTGCGCTGGCCGGAAGCGATGGCCGAGGAAAATCACTCCGCGCCGCCGGTTGCGCTGTGGAATCAGCTCACGCTGCTGGCCGGAATCACGGCGGGAGCGGAGAGATGGAGCGACGGCCTGCGCCGACTGCAAAACCGACTGGACTACGAGCGGCAGGCCGCCGAGGCTGACGACGAGACCGCCGCGCCCAGCGCCGCGCAAGCGGCCGCGGTGGAATCACTGCGCGGCTACATGGAACTCCTGACGGGGCGCATTCACGAGGTGAACCGCGCGCGCACGTGGAAGGGGAAGGCCGAGGCGCTGTGGACGCTCTTTGAGGAGTTCGTGGAGACCGATCACGAAAGCGCCGCCTTGCGGCAGGAATTGGAGCGCGCGCACGAGTTCGATGCGCTGGGCGTTGCTCCTACACTCGAGAATGTGCGGGCGCTGGTCAAGACGCTGCTCAACCGGCCGGCGGAGCGCGACGGCCGATTTCAGGCCCACGAGCCGACGGTGGCCACGTTCGCGGAGGCGCAGAGCGTTCTCTTTGATGACGTGTTTATTCCGGGACTCGTGGAGCGCGAAGTGCCGCGGCCCGTTCCGCAGGATCCGCTGCTGCTGGACGATGAGAGAAAACTACTGGAACAATGGATGAACTTGGCGGAGGGCACACTGCCGCGGCGCGGGGAGCGGAGACGTCGCGAGCGCTTTGCCTTTCATGCCGCGCTGACATCGGCGAGGCGGCGTGTGGTGCTCTCGTATCCCCGGCAGGAAAGCGCCGGGCGCGAACGGCTGCCGTCATCCTATTTGCTGGACGTGTTGGAGACGATCACCGGCCAAAGGGCGGACTACGAGGCGCTGGCGCAGTTTGTATTTTCGGACGCGCGCGCGCGAAGGATTCGTGCCGGGCGCTTGCGGACATCGCACGCTCAACCGCCGACACCTTTTGCCCGGAACCTGACTCTGTTGGCGCGCGCGCTGGAGACGAAATCCGGCGCACCCATCGCGGATATTTTGCAGGATCATCCGTTTCTCACTCGTGCGGCCGCCGCGGAAAACGCGCGCTTTCACCGCGCCGAGTTCACGCCTTATGACGGACTGATCGAGGGAAGAACGCTGCGAGAGCGACTGGCGGCGGATAGTGCGGCGCGGCCGCTCTCACCCACGCGCATGGAGCATTATGCGGAGTGTCCGTTCCGCTATTTTGCGCTGCACGTACTTGAACTGAGCCCGCTTGACGAACCGGAGGAGCCGACGCGGATCACGCCTCTCGAAAGCGGGCTTTTGGTGCACGAGATTCTCGAAGAGTTTTTCCGCGAGGCGCATGCGGAGGAACGCCTGCCGCTGCGGAGCGAGTCGGAAGAAAGACTGGTGGCGCTGGCGCGGCGGGCGCTGGCGCGCTTCGAGCGCAACCACGTGACCGGGCCCGCTCTGCTGTGGCACTTGGAGCAGCGGCGCATTTTGCGCATGCTGACGCGGTTCTTCGAGCGCGAGACGGCGGACGATTCGGGATTCATTCCACGCTATTTCGAGCAGGAGTTCACCTGTGATTACACGGACGGCGTGGAGGTCAGTTTTCACGGCAAGATGGACCGCGTGGACATTTCACCCGACGGCTCAGCGCGCGTGGTGGATTACAAGACGGGCAAGGTGCGGCCCGGGATGAAGAACGGAAGTCTCGGCGGCGGACGCGCGCTGCAATTGGCCGTCTATCGTCTGGCCGCGGAGCGCACGCTGAATCTGCGGGGCGCGGCGGCGGCATACTATTTTCTTGGCGACGCGGCGCGAGACACCATCACCTATACGGAAGAAGACTGGGAAAAGGGCCGCGACGTCTTTGCGCAGACCGCGGCCGCCATCCTGAATGGAGTGCGCAGCGGCCGCTTCTATCCCTATCCCGAGCCGCGCAAATGCGATGGCTGCCCGGTGCGCACGGCCTGCGGCACGGGACGATTGACCTTCAAATGGCGATGGCCGCAGCCCGCCGCCGCCGATTATTTGACCATGCGCGAGGCGGACGCATGAATCGCAGCGCGCCCTTAGCCGATTACACGGAGCGCGAGAAGGCCGCCCAGGACCTCGCCAACACCTATTTGGTGGAGGCCGCGGCCGGAACCGGTAAGACGACGATTCTCATCGAGCGCGTGCTCAGCATCGTGACCACCACGCTCGCGCCCTTGACGCGCGTGGCGGCAATCACCTTCACCGAGAAGGCGGCGGGCGAACTGAAAGCGCGATTGCGCGGGCGGTTGGAAGAAGAAGCGCGCGCGACGAGCGAAGAAGCCGAGCGCTGCCGCCTGGCGCTGCGCGATTTGGACGGCATGCCGGTGAGCACGATTCACGCATTCTGCCGCGAACTCCTGCAGCAGCGGCCGGTGGAAGCGGGAGTGGAGCCGGGCTTCGGAGTGTTGGATGAAGCCGCGGCCCGGCTCATGCAAGACGAGGTGTGGCCGCAGTGGATCGCCGCCGAGTTTGCGCGTGATTGTCCGGCGCGGCCCTTTTTGGAGCGCGGGATGACGATTGAAAGCCGGGCGCGGGAAAGCTCGCTGCGCGCGCTTTTCGACGTGCTGCTGAACGCGCGCGAAGACTTGAGCGAGTTGGGCGTTCCCTGCCGCCGGGCGAGCGAACTGCAAGGCGAAGTGGATAAGCTTCGAGGTGAGATTGAGGGGGCGCTCCGTTGGAAGCGAGACTGCCGCAATCCGGCGGACACGCTGTTTGCGCAACTCACTGACGTGGAACGCTGGGCCGCGACCGCGAGGGAGAATGATGCCGAAAGCTTGCTGACGTGGCTGGCCGAGCGGCCGCGGCTCAATCGAAGTCACAAAGGCGTCAAGCAGAACTGGGACCCGGCGGCGCTGGAGGCGGCGCGCGCGTTCTTCCTGGGCGAGTTGGAGGTTGCCGCCGCCACTTTGCAGAGGGAGTTGGTAAGTGTTCTGGCCGCGCCGCTGATCGAATGGCTGAAAGCGGCGGTGCGCGCCTATGACGAGGCCAAGGCCGCGCGCGGGGTGCTGGATTTTCACGATCTCTTGATCTTGACGCGGCGCATGCTGCGCGATCACGCGGCGGTACGCGAGTTTTTCAAGACGCGCTACGATTACATTCTGGTGGACGAGTTTCAAGACACCGATCCTTTGCAGGCTGAGATCGTCTTCTTTCTGGCGGAGCGGACGCGTCAGACCGCATCGAGTTGGGATGAAGCGAACTTGGATGACGGTAAACTCTTTTTGGTGGGAGATCCCAAGCAGTCCATCTATCGTTTTCGCCGGGCTGATCTGGATTTGTATGGACGCGTGAAGGAGCGCGTGAATGCAGGTGGCGAGTGTCTGCCGATTCGCGTGAATTTCCGCAGCCGGCCTGAACTCATCGCCGAGGTGAACGCGCTTTTCGCGGAGTGGATGACGGGGCCGAAAGGCGCGCGCTATGAGCCGGAGTACGTGGCGATGGAAGCGGAGCGCGACGCCGACGCGTCCCGACCGGCCGCGTTGTTCTTGCCGCCGCCCGCGGATTTCGATCTCACGCGCGGCGCCGAGGTGTTAGCGGAGGCCGAGGGCGCGTGCCTTGCCGAGTTTGTGCGCGAGCAGGTTGGACGGTTCGTCATCGCAGACAGAGACGGCGCGCTGCGACCGCTGCGCTATCGCGACATCGGTGTGCTGTACGCGGCCACGACGCACCTGACGAAATTGGAAAACGCTTTCAAGGCGCGCGGGCTTCCCTTTCAGGTGAGCGGCGGGCGGGCTCTGCCGCAGCGGAGCGAGATTCTCGCGCTGCGCGCGGTGCTCAACGCCATCGGCAATCCTTACGACGAGAACAGCGTGGTGGGCGCGCTGCGTTCGCCCTTCTTCGGCTGTTCGGATGAGGAACTGCTCAGCCATCGCTTTCTGGGCGGACGATTCGACTACTTGAGCGAGGTTCCGGTGGGCTCGCCACTTGAGCAAAGTATGCTCGTGCTGCGGGTTCTGCACGAGCAGCGACGTCGGCGCGCGCCCTCGGAAACACTGATGGACCTTTTGGACATGACGGCGGGCCTGCCGGTGTTTGCGCTGAAGCCGCAGGGGGAAGCGCGCGTGGCGAATTTGCTGAAGGTACTGGACATGGCGCGGGCGCTGGAGAGTGCGGGCAGTTTTTCCTTTCACCGCCTGGCTCGCTGGCTGGACCGTCTGGAAGAGCTGCGCGCGGGCGAGGAAGACTATCCGGGAGACAGCGATGACGACGCGGTGCAGTTTCTGACTTTTCACAAGGCGAAGGGGCTGGAGTTTCCGGTGGTCATTCTCTACCGGGTGACTCAGGGGCTGAATGAACACGCCGCGAGCATCGTTCACGAGCGGCGGGGCAAGGCCATCGAGTTTCGCAGCGCGGCGGGGGAAACGGCGGGGTTTGCGGCGGCCGCGGCGGAAGAAGAGGAGCGGCAGGAATGCGAGAGCCTGCGGCTACTCTATGTGGCTTGCACGCGCGCGCGCGAGCTTTTGGTAATTCCCGCGTACTGGCAATCCGGCGAGAAAGCGGAGCGACGATCGAGTTTCGTGTCCGTGCTTCAAGGCCGCTATCCGCGCGGCGAGGGCGGGCGGCCGCAGGTCGACGGCACGGGTTTTTGCGTTCACGACACGGACGGCTACACGCTGGAAAGCGAGCCGCAAGAGGGGCTGACCCTGGAGTTGACGCGAGAGACGGATGCGCCGGCGGTGGAGGCTGCGCGGCGCGAGCGCGAGCAATGGGAGCGGACGCGGGCGGCGGCGATTGCCGCGCTGGATCACTCTGCGGACTATGTGCGGCCCAGCGAGCACGGGGCGCAGCCAACGGAAAAAGTCGAAGCGGAGAGGCGGCCGGCGCATGCGGCCGTGGCCTTCGGAAAGTACGTGCACGGGCTGCTGCAACGGGTCACGCTGCCCCGCGGCGATGACGTGGAACAGTTAGCACAGACGGCGGCGGACGATCCCGCGCTTTCGGAGAGCTTGCGGGCGGAAGGAGTGGAACTGGTGCGGCGCGCACTGGCCTCAGCGCTCTTTGTCGAGCGAGTCTCACGGGCGGAGCATGTTTATAGAGAACTCGTATTCACCGCGGAAATCGAAGGGATACTCATCGAAGGAGCGATGGATCTGGTGTTCTTCGAAGACGGTGAGGCGGTGATCGTGGATTTCAAGACGGACAATGTGACGCGCGATCAGGCGGCGGCGCGCGCGGAAAGCTACCGCCATCAGGCGGCGGCCTACCTGCGCGCGCTCGAAGCGGTTCTGAAGAGACCCGTGCGCGAGGTGCTGCTGCACTTTCTGCGGCCCGAAGTGGCGGTGACGTTCACGGGGGACAGCTTGCGCTGAAGATGAAGACCCCCCTTTTGTCCCCCCGTGAACGGGGGGAGAAAGAAGAGGCTCCGGTGTGCGGAGCCTCTCTTTTTTCCTCCCCCTCGAAGCGGTCGGTCAGTTGGTTCGGAAGGTTTCGATATCGTGATTGCCGTGGACGAGGATCTGCGTGCGCCAGTGATCCTTGCAAACGACGATGATGCCGAAGTCGCCGTAGATGTCACCGCCCCCCGGCGGAATGTATGAGAACTGATCGAAGTTATTGGAGGACGGCCGGTTCATGTAGGGTTGTCCGAGCGGATCCACGAGCATGGCGGCGAGCTGAATCACGGAATTGGCGGGGTCCGGCGGGAAAATTCCCCACTCCGCGTCGTACATGGAGAGGGACTGACGCACCACCTGCAGGTCGTTCAAGGCGGCGCCCACATAAGCCCGGTTATGGACTTTGTTATACTCGGTCATGGCGACCATGGAGAGAACACCCATAATGACCACCGCCATGAGGAGTTCGAGAATCGAATAACCACGCTGATTGACCATGGTCTGTGCTCCTTGTGTCGGCTTCATGACCTGCAACTCCGGGGCCAGTTGCGCGACTTGGTTTTGCTGAACGTAGGAGTGGTTGCGTAGAGGCGACGCGGGGCGGAATGCAAGAGCGACTCGCAACCTGCATTCGACACATCGGCGCCCGGCCGGTTGCCCGGCCGGGCGCTCTTTCACATCGTCGCGCGGGGCCTATCGCATCTTTTTCGCAACTTGGGTCAATTGGCGCACGGCTCGACGGCCAGAAGCGACCAATGCTCTTCCACGTCCTTAATAACTTTGCGCAGTTGGAGGGCATCCATGGGTTTCAGGAAGTAACCGGTCACTCCGTGGGCCATGGTGCAGGTCAGATCCGTTTCCTCGAGGGAATCGGTCAGTATTACAATGGGAATGACCATCAGGCTGGGATCGCTGCGCAGGTCGTGGAGCACATCCAGACCGCGCTGCTGCTCCATATTCACGTCCAGCAGAATGAGTCCCGGACCGAAGGTATCCTGATGGTGCTCATCGAGCGGACCCACCGCCGCGCACTGCCGCAGATACATGAGCGCTTCGGTGGGGCTGGTGGCCACCACCATGCGGTTCTTGAGCTTCATGGTTTCCACGGCTTGTTCCACCCTGCGGATCTCCTCTTCGCGGTCTTCGATCAGCAGGATGTCCATCGGGACATGCGGGATCATAGTGGTCACGCGATCATCACCTTCGCAAAGCCTAATCATCGTAGTTCGATCTGGCTTAAGGCAAACGCCATTCCTCGGGACACAGAAAAGCCGCGACGAATGATCGTCGCGGCGAAGCTGGGGAATATCAGTGACGTGGAAAGCCATCACGACCCGGCGGCGCCGTGCGCAGTGGGCTGCGCAGTTCACGCGGGTTGCGGCAGATCAACCAGTATGTTGAGAGGCACCAACCGTGAGCACCGGGTACGAACAGAACCCCCCTTGTTCCCCCCATGGAACGGGGGGAGGAGATTCCGGCAGGGATGCAATCCCTGCTCGACGGAAAGAGAGATTCTGGACGCCCGCGCGCAAGACCAAAGAGCGCGCGGTGTCCAGAATGACAGAATGAGTACAATACAAAGAAAAGAGCCCAGCAAGCTGGGCGCTACGCAGTTCGGTTTTCTCATTTCTAATTTCTCGTTTCTCATTTCCTCCCTCATCCCTCCGCCCTCATCCCTCAAGAGCGCATTGCCAGTGCGTCGGCGCGGGACGTCAGATCGTTCAGCGCGTTTTCGAGCGTCTGCGTGAACTGTTCGAGGTCGGTCTGAGGATCTTGAGGAGGAATGGGCTCGCCATAGAGAAGATGCACGCACGCGAACGGCTTGGGGATTTGAAAGCGATCCCACGAGTTGAAGATCCACGCCTTTTCGGCGGCAAAGGTGGCGGGAATGACAAAAGCCCCGGCACGCAGAGCTAAGAACGGCGCGCCGGGTTTCATGCGGTAGATCGGTCCGCGCGGGCCGTCGCAAATCATGGCGGCGATCTGACCGGCCTTGACGCGCTCGAGCATGTCGAGAGCGGCTTCGCTGCCGCCGCGGGTCGAACTGCCGCGCACGGTCTCGAAGCCGAGGCGCCCCGCGATTTGCGCGGCTAACTCGCCGTCGGCGTGGCGGCTGATCATGGCCACGATGCGGCGCCGGCGCATGTGCCAGGTGGGCACCATCATGCGGCCGTGCCAGGTGATCATGACGAGCGGTGCGCGCTGCGCGATGACGCGCTCCAGGCCTTCCCAGCCGCTAACCTGCACGCGCCAGGTGCGGCCCAGAATCCGGAGCGCCAGAGGTCCAAGGCGAGAGCCCAAAAAGAAGAGAATGCGTTGCGCAAAAGTTGAAGCGATGGCGGGATTACCTCCACGAAAGAGTCGAGGGTCCGCGGGCGAGTCTTGACTGTCATCCTGAACCTCCAAGTCTTCGCAGGAGGTGAAGGATCACAGAAAGTCAAATCCGGATACTTGGAGTGATCCTTCAGGCCGCAAGAGAAAAAAACGGCCTTCAGGATGACACTCGCTACTCGATGCGCCGAAGAGCCAAGAGCGTGAGGTCGTCGGACGGGGGCGCTCCGGCCAGGAAGGCACGTAGATCCGCAAGGCAGGCATCCACCACCGCTTTGGGAGAAGCGTCCGCATGCCGTGAAGCCAGTTGCGCAACTCTCTCCAGTCCGTATTCCTGTCCGTCGCGGAAGGCTTCGGAGAGGCCGTCGGAATAGAGCAGCAGCGTGTCACCCGGCGAGAGCGTGACGCGGTGCACGGAGAAGCGGCCGTCGCAGAACAATCCGACGGGAAGGCCGGTGGCGTGAAGCGGAAGCACGTCGCCGCGCGAGATCAGAAGCGGCGGCACATGGCCGGCATTGCAGATCTCCACGGATCCGCTGCGGCCCGCCTGTCCATAGACCAGCGTGGCATAATGGCTGGTCATGGTGCTCTGGCAGAGCAGGCGGTTGGTTTGGGCGGCAAGTTCGACGACCGAAAACTCGAGGGCGGCGAGGCTGTGAATGAGGGCATGCAGGTGCGAGACGAGCATGGAGGCCGCCAGTCCCTTGCCGGAAACGTCTCCCAGAGCGAAGTGCAACTGACCGGGCCCGCGCTGGGACTCTATGAGATCGCAATAGTCTCCGCTGACGGGGCCGGCCGGTTCATAGTGATAATGGCATTCCCAGCCGAAAGCCTGCAAGTCGTTCCTGGGAAGAAAGGCGGTTTGAATGCGCGCGGCCAATTCGAGATCGTACTCGATGGCGCGCTGTTGCTGCGCGGAGAGGCAGTCGAGGCAGACGTGCACGATGGGATCGGCGGCGAGGCGCTCGCTCTCGATTTCGCCGTGACAGACCTCGCAGACGCCAAAGTAGCCCTTGTCCATGCGTTCGAGCGCGCCGTCCACTTCCTTGAGCAGGCGCACGGCTTCGGAGCGGTCTTCAAGCCTGGGAATGGCCGCTTCGAGGCGTTGCCGCCGCTCCGAGAGCTGCTGTCGAAAGATGTCTTGATTCTCAGTCGGCATTCTTGTTCTCCCCCGTGAGGAGTTGTTCACAAATGTCTACGACTCTTTTCGCCGCGCCGCCGTGGCCAAGAGACTCGCGGACTTTGCGCAGGCGGGCGCGGCAGGCTTCGATTTCCTGCGGAACGGTGAGCAGCGGCACAAGCGCGCCCACGAGATTCTCGCAGGTGACTTCGCTCTGAATCAGTTCGGGCACGGCGCGTTCACCGGTGAGAAGATTGGGCATGGCGATGAAGGGCACGTTCACCATCCGCCGGCCGATGGCGTAGCTCAGAGGCGAAGTCTTGTAGAAAACCACGAACGGATTGCCGAAGTAAGCGGCCTCGACGGTGGCGCTGCCGGACTTGACAATCGAGGCGTTGGCGTGAGCGAGAATCGCGTGTGAAACTCCGAACGCGCGCACGATGCCCGCGCTGCCGCGCATCAATTTGTCGTAAAGACGGGTGGGAACGCCGGGCGCTTCGGCAAGAATGAATTTGAGCTCGGGTTGAAAGCGGCGCAGGAGTTTCACGGTTTCCAGCAGCACGGGCAGATGGCGGCGGATTTCCTGCTTGCGCGAACCGGGAAAGAGGCCCACCACGCGGTCATCGGGTTCAAGACCGAGGCCCTTCAAGAATTGGCCGCGCGGCACAGCGGGAGCGATCTCGTCAAGCAGCGGATGTCCCACAAAGGTGGCGCGGGCGTTGTAGCGGGCAAAGACCTCCACCTCGAAGGGAAAGATCACCGCGATGTGATCCGTGAGTTTTGCCAGCGTTTTGGCGCGGCCCGGCCTCCACGCCCAGACCTGCGGAGCAATGTAGTAAAGAACTTTCCTCTTTTCAACTCCCGGAAGACGGCTCAGTTTCCGCAGGAGCGAAAGATGGAAGCCGGGATAGTCTATGAGGATTACAAGCTCGGGATTGCGTTTGCGGATTTGGTCGAGAACGCGCCGCCGCACGTTGAAGATGAACGGCAGATGGCGCACGACTTCGGCAAAGCCCATGAAGGACATGCGGCGCGAGTGCTCGATAAGTTCCAGCCCCGCAGCCTGCATGCGGTCGCCGCCGATGCCGAAGAGATTCGCATCAGGAAAGCGCTTGCGCAGCTCGGCCACGACGCCGGCTCCGTGCGCATCGCCGGAGGCTTCACCGGCGGAGATGAAGATGGAAAGTTGGCTCAAGCGTGTTATCGGTGCAGAACAGAGGAGATTCCGGCGGGGTCAGCGACCACCGCTCGGCGGCAGACGGACACAGCAAGCTGTGTCCCTACAAGACAAGATCGCACGGTTGTGCGCGGCCACGAAAACGGTCGGGGTTCATCCCTCATCCCTCAGTCTCGGCCCGTGGGGATTTCGCTGGCGCCGATTTTGTCAAG
>Ga0315274_10006047_pt1 | contig 17665 bp, 14 predicted proteins | sample YL17G02_20_MG_FD_203700 | JGI IMG/M metagenome (GOLD analysis project Ga0315274, IMG submission 203700) | Sediment microbial communities from Yellowstone Lake, YNP, Wyoming, USA - YL17G02_20 | ecosystem: Environmental > Aquatic > Freshwater > Lake > Sediment | place: USA: Wyoming | collected...
CTGTGCCCTTCTGGCGGGTGAATGCAACTAGCTTCCCGTCAGGATCTATCACGCCCGCCCAGCCGGGGAACCGCGTGGCCTTGGTCTCCCACCGCGTTTTTTTGCGCGCGCCCGCGTTGTTGACCACGATGCCGTAGAACCCGTTCGAGTAGCAGGCGACGCGGTACGACAGCGCAGAGAGGTCCTCCTCCATGAACTTGCTGCGATGGCACGTGTTGTAGGCGAACGGCATGATGAGCAGTTCGGCGCCCTTGAAGTAGAGGGTGCGCGTCAGCTCGGCGAACAGGGAGTCGTAGCAGATGGTGATGCCGACGCGCGCCTTGCCGATGTCGAACGTCTCGACCTCGAACCCACCGCGCCAGTAGAGGTATTCGTGGCCGGGCATGTGGATCTTGCGCTGCTTGCCGATGATGCCGCTTCCGCTGACCAGGAGCTGGGTGTTGTAGGCGACGTCGGCGTCGCGCTCGACGATGCCGAAGCAGAGGATTGCGCCCAGCTCCCCCGCCACGCCGATGAGTTTGTCAACGGATGGCCCAGGGACGGGCTCGGCGACGTCCCAGGCGTGGGTGGAGAGCATGTAGCCGTTCACGCAGAGCTCGGGAAAGACGATCAGTTCGGCGCCCTGCTCGGCCGCTTTGCGGCCCCACCCAGTCATGTTCTCGATGCTGCGTTCGGGCTGGCCGATCCAGTTGCGCGTCGAGACGGCGGCGACTTTGAGCTTCTGCATGGTCGAACCTCCACGTTGAGGGCGCAAGAGGCTAGGAGCCTCTAACGGTCCGGACACCATAGCGCCCCGCATTGGGGGAATCAAGGGGCGAACGCCCAGGGGCAAACAGAAAAGGCGCCGCCGCGCCGGAGCGCGACGACGCCTTGTGAATGCAACTATTGGGCAAGGGCTATTTCACGAATTGCTGAAGAATCTCTTCCATGCTCTTGCCGGCGGGCGGGACGATCAGTATTTCGACGCGCCTGTTATCGGGCACGTCAGCCGTTTGACTGGGCGGGGCCACTCGAGGCTTGTTCGGACCAAAGCCGACTATGTTCATGTCCTCTTCCGGAACACCCTGCGAGGCCAGGTATCTCCTGACGGCGTTGGCGCGCTTGGCCGCCAGCTCCCAGTTGTCAAGATGCGAGGAGACCTTGATGGGCTGGCCGTCGGTATGGCCGTCTATGCGGATCTTCTGGCCGGCGTGCTGTTTCAGGTAAGCGACAAGCGTTGCATCCAGGGTCTGCTGGGCCTCCGGAGTGAGTTCGGCCTGGCCCGCCGCAAAGAGTATCTGGTTTTCCATGCGGATGAAGGTGCCTTCAAGCCCCTCCTCTGCGTGCATCCCGGTGATGCCCTTCACCATCGCCTGGAGCTCTGCCACCTGCTTCTGCTTCGCTTCCTGCTCTGCCTTGAGGCTGTCGAGCAGTTCGGTCAGTTTACGTTCACTGTCCTTGGCCGCCGTCAGCTTGGCTGTAAGATCGGCGCTCTCCTGCTGCAGCAGGCCCGCACTGCTGCGGAACCGCTGATTATCCGACTGGGCTGTCTGAAGACTGGCCTTCAGGGCGTTGTTTTCCCTGCGCAGTTGACGAAGTTCACCGCACCCCAACAGTGTCAGCGAAAGACAACCGACGGCAATTAGAGATATGCTCCTACGCATCTGGGTAGACACTCCTTCCGTACTGACGTGAAACGGGCGGACAGACACGCCACACACGCTGCGCAGCGAACCGCAACGCGCCGACATGCTCATACCCCGTCGCAGGGCTCACTGGCGGACGCTCACTTGCTCGAGAACGGATTCATGCTGCTGAGCCAGGTCGGGCTATACTGTGGCGAGACGGCGTTCCCCATCAGGTACATCCCGCCGATGGCCAGCAAGACGATCGAAACGACCAGAACGACGACGCTCCAGACGGGCACCGGAAGTGCCTCCTCCCGGGCTACCGGCGCCCCGACGGGCACCATAAGCTCCTCTTCTTCGCCCTCCCCGATCCCGATCTCCGCGGGCTCGCCGCCGGCGAGGATCTCTTCGATCTCCTCTCCCTTGAACGTCTCCTCACCAAGCTGCGAGATTTCGGCCGTTACGTCGTCGGCGACCTCGATCTCGGCGGTCGGCTCGGCCGTGATGCCCTCGTCCGGGGTCACCTCGTCGTCCTCGGCGCCGATGTCCTCAATGATGTCTCCCAGAAGATCCTCCTCGGCCATCTCGTCGTCGCCGACCTCCAGGACCTCGGTGATCATCTCGCCCTCAGAGGGTTCCTCTTCGTGGGCGCGCGCCTCCCGGGCCGGTTCCTCCTCCAGCTCCTGGCCCTCCTCTTCCTCTCCGAAGCCGAAGAGGTCCTCACCTTCTGCTCCTTCGCCGGCCGGGGCGCCTTCCAACTCTGGCGCTTTTTCCTCGGGCTTGCCGAGGTCCAGCCGCCCGGACTCCTCGACGACGGTGACCTCATGCTCGGAGAAGGTCCTCTTGCCCGCCTTCAGGACCGGCCTCAGCAGACCCTCGCTGATCAGCGCCTGCAGGTCGGGTCTTGAGATCTTCCAGCGCTCCAAGAGTTCTTGCTCGGTCAGGAATTCCTCTGGCATCTCCCTGCTCCTCCTTACGGCTGGAACCGCCGGGGCGGTTGTCCCCGGATTATGGATCTTTAACCCCTGGCCCCCACGATCAGGGCCACAAATATTATATTGTCAAGGCGGAGGCATTGCCAATGGTTTTTTTACGTTGTCACAAAGTAGGGCCGGGAACGAGAAGACAGCTTGAGCCGGGCGGAAGCGTATCCGCCGGCTCTCGGCCGCCTTCAGGCTGAACACGCGGCCCTCTCCCCGCTTGAGAGGGCTTCCCGAGGGTGTCTGGCGAGACTCCCTCTTCAGCGCCCTGGTGAGGCATGCGAAGGACCGACCAGAGGAGCCTCTAACAGCATGCCCCGTGGCCGCGACGGGGTGGATTTCGCTGCAGGCCAAGGAGCGGGGGCGCCGGCGCATAAGGGGTCCGAGCCTACTCCGCCGAAGCAGCTTCGGCTGCGAAGGCCGGATGCGCCAAGCCTCAGCGACACAGGCATGCAGCCAAAGACGCCCCGCCCCTCCGGGTTGCGCCTCGGGCCGGCGTCTACGGCGTCAGGGCGCCTCACCGTGCCTGACCCTGGCACGGCGTCGTCGCCCTTCCTTGCATCCATCCGGCCGGAGGCGCAACGCGGCTCACGCGGCATTTTGTTAGAGGCTCCAAAATCCGGCACGGCCTGGGGCAGTTTGTCCTGTCCGCGCTGGCCTTGCCGGGGGCACCTTGCGGGTCCGTAAGGTGTCCCCGTACATCCGATGGGAGTAATTGACACCTGTCACCAGAGCGTGTATACATGTTCAGCGCGCCGCACTTGCTGAGTACACCAGGAATCCGGCAACTGCTGAAGAAGGAGGACCGTTCATGAACGTGAAGGAGGCGAAGAAGGCTGCCTCAGAGGGCTTTGATTTTCGGGTGTCCACACAAGCTTACATCCCCTACCTCAACGCGCCGGCGGCAATGGGCGTGAGCCTGCCGCGGGGGGGCGTGACCAACGTGGAATCGGTCCAGGCACTGGACCCATCCGGCGCACCCCATCCGGTGCAGGCGACGGCTTTGGCGCAGTGGCCGGACGGCTCGGTGAAGTGGGCGCTGATTGAGCTGCCGGCGGACGTGCCGGCCGCCCCACCCGCCGACATAGTGCAGACCTATCGCGTCCGCTTCTCCGGCCGGAAGGCGCAGACGCTGGGAGACGTGAGGTGTGAGGAGAGTGCCGACGCGATAGTGCTGAGCAACAGCCGTCTGTCACTGCGCTTCGATCGCGCCCGGTTCGCGGTGATCGGCGAGGCCGTGCTCGACGGCCGGCCCATCGTGCGCGACTCAGACCCGAGCGACATCATCGTCCAGGATGGCAAGGGCAAACGCTACTACGCCTCGAAGGCGAAGGACTACAAAGTGGAGCTCGAACACTGCGGGCCGGTTCGCGCAACCGTCAGGCTCAGCGGCAAACACACCGCGCCCGACGGCGAGACCTTCCTCGACTTCCGGCTCCGCATAAGCATCTACCACGCCAGTCCCGACGTGCTGATCGAGCACCAGTTCACCAATCGCGAGGACGCGATGCCCGGCGTGAAGGTCCGCAGCCTCAAGGTGGTCCAGAAGTTCAACGTGGGAGACGACCCCGTCTGCGCCCTGACGCAGGGCTCGCACGGGGTCGACACGATCAAACGGCCCCTCGGCGGCATTCACCAGGACATGACGATCGAGACCGGCACGCCGCTGTGCACGTCACTGGGGCTGCCGGGGCCGATTGTCACGGACCCGCGACCGTTTAACGAAGACTTCTCCAAGATGGACTTCCACATCCGGTCCTATCCCGGCGTGATTCACAGCTCGGGGCCGTGGCTGGACGTGTCGGGGCGCGCTGAGGGCAGGGTGCAGGGCGCCAGCGTGTTCTTCCGCCAAATGGCCGAGAACCACCCAAAGGTCCTCGAGAACAAGGGCAACCGGATCGTCCTGCACGTGGTTCCGCAGATGCCCGAAGACCTGCACTACATGCAGGGATGGAGCAAGAGGCACGAGATCGCGTTCTGCTTCCACCATGGCTCCGAGGCCGGGGACGCGGCGGAGCGGGACCGAACCTGGTACCACCTGGAACACCGGCCGATGGTAACCATCCCCTTCGAGTGGTATCAGAGCACCGGCGTCGAGGACATGGACAAGATCATGCCTCCGAAGTACCGGAAGTATCCCATTCTGGAGACGAAGTTCTACTGGGTGCCGGGCAGGGGCGGCTCAACCGGCATGATTCACTGGGGCGACGACTACGGCGGCTCGGCCCGCGAGGGGTGGGCCCCCGGCGCAGTCGGCTCAAACAACGAAGAGGACCCCATCTACGGGCACATACTCCTGGGACTGCGCAACGATGACCCCGGAAGGTTCGAGTCTGTCTGGCGAAACACGCGCCATCAGACCGACATTGACACGATTTCCTACAGCCAGGACCCGCTGCGGCACGGCGCGAACGTGCCGCACGCGGTTGACCACGTGCGGGGCGCCACCTATCCCTCGCACATGTGGATCACGGGCATGGTGTTGTACTACTACCTCACCGGCGACCCCGATGCGCGGGCAGCCGCAATCGCCCAGGCGGAAGTCAACCTGCGCTTCATAAAAAAGCGCTGGGAGGCAACCACGATCACGGGCCGCGAGCACGGCTGGCCAATACTCAACCTCACCACGGTGTACGAGCTGACGCGCGACCCCAAATACCTGGCCGGCGCCAAGAAGCTGATTGACGACGTGGAGAGGCGAATGAACGAGTACGGCGGCGTCTACTACCCTCACCACCCCTACCACTTCGGCTCGTTCGCCAACTACTCGATCTACGAGGGCATGTACAACTATTGGAAGCAGACCGGCGATCCGCAGGTGAAGAAGCTGTTCCTTCGGGTGATTGACTGGCTGATCGAGACCGAGTTCGGAGAGCGCGGCTTCTCCTACTGCCGGAACGGCCAGTTCTTCGCCAACCTCTTCCCTCTCGCCGTGGCCTACTACATGACCGGCGACGAGAAGTACGTCCGGGCAGGGAAGGTGGGGATCATACTGATGATGAACTACCACCCGATCGGGGACTGGTGCCTGCGGGAACTGTTGCACTTCCTCGCGCTGGCCGACGAGCGCGGCTGGATCCAGGAGTGTCAGCCACAGAATGCCGAGGCATGAAGGAGGGCGTCAACTCCAGCGCCGGGCCGAGAATTACCGAGTGTTACCCGTTAGAGTGAAAAGGGGCACGTCGCTCCGTCATCCTGAGTCCGCCGTCGGGCGGACGAAGGATCTGTACGCAAGTATGGGCGCCAGGCGGAGTTACGACGAGATTCTTCGCTCGCCCCGCGGCGAGCTCAGAATGACCCGTGTTCATAGGCCGTTTCACCTCAACATGCGAAGCTCAGTAGGGATGCGCTTCTGAGCGATCCGGGGTAGGTGCGTTCGGGCTTCCCCTCACCCCCTCCCGGCGGGAGGGGGAATCCCGCAGCGCGACTCCGAGGCGCTGGCGGACAATACGCCCCCACCAGGTGGGCAATGCCAGCCAACGGGTGAAAGCTGGGTACTGTCGCCGGGGCCGTCCCGCCCAGTTGCATGCGGATGTTAGTTAGCAGCCGCCGCCTTGCGGATCATTTACAGCCTGGCTTGTGCCTGCAAGTTCGCCCCCGTCACCAGATCTATCAAGTAGAAGCACAGGCCTGCTGCGGCCGCAGAGACGATCCAGCGTAGACCACCGAGAGACAACCACCCGGAGAACGTGACGATCGGACCAAACATAACGAGCGAGTATCCTGTGAGGATCACGATAGCTGCCACTATCCAGAACAATACTGACCGGACTAGGGGACTGCCAATCCTGACAGCGCGCTGCCAGCTCGGAAAGCACAATGCCGAGATAGCGCCCACTACGGCGGGGATCGCCAGGAACACGACCCATCTGCCCAACTCAACAGCCGGGATGCTGTCGAGACGGCCTAAGAGCGAAGGGAGGAGCCGAACCAACCATGCCACGAGTCCGCTCACGGCTCCGAAGATCACCAGTTTGAACAGCATGTTGGATTTCATGGCCTGCCTGCTCCCAGGAGCACTTGCTGGCTTACGTGCTGGCCCAGCGGCGGGCGATAGCACGTCCGTGTGGAATCGCTCGTTCGGCCGCCCCTCCGTGCCGGGATTTCCCATGGTACCCTTAGCAACGGGGTTCATCCGGCTGGGATGTTATTATAGGCCGGTGCCAGCCATCTGTCAACATTTTCTCGCCGAAACCCCACTCCCCTCTCCCACCGGGAGAGGGAAAGGGAGAGGGACTCCGGCGTTGCTTTTCTTATTGGAACATCAATAGGAGGCGAGGACTTCAAGCCTCCCGACGGGCAGGGCCGTCTGCCGGCCGTTCACTTCCCCCTCCCAATCGCTCTTGCCGATGTTGATGAGGAGGGTGAACGGCTCATCGTCCTTGATCCACGAGGTGCAGCGGATCTCCTCGCTGCCGCTCCCCTCTACCGCGATCAGTCGGGGCAACTCATCCGCCACGCGGGAGACGGATGCCTCAGGACACCATGAGAAGTCCAGCGGCTCGATGCCCGCCTCGGTCTGCACGAAGCTCGGCGCGACGCCCACGTGGAACAGAGGCATACCTTCGTCGGCAAGCGCCTTGAGCCTCTCGACGCTCCGCTCGTGGAGCACCGTGCAGGACGGGACGAGCACGAACGAATATTCAGCGCGGCCAAGGCGCAGCTTGCCTTCCGAGAAAGAGGCGCCCCAGAGGTCCTCCTCGTCCAGCAGATGCGTGCCGACCTGATGGGACAGGCAGGCATGAAGCAGGTCCAGGAAGTCACTCCGCATCCCGCCCGGCTCGGGCTGCCAGACGGTGCCTTCCGCCTGGAAGCTGCGAATCGGCCAGAGGATCGCGACGGGCGCAATCTGGGTCGCGCCTATCATCTTCTCCTGGACCCCACGCAGGCTGCGGCCTATCTCACGCATTCCCTCCCAGCGCGGGCTTTGAGGCCCGAAATCCGGCGGACAGTCGAGCAGGCGGGGCCACTCTGTCGAGGAGAAGATGGCGTGGATGAGCGGCGTCGTCATGCCCAGGACGGTCTGCCAGTTCAGGATCTTCGCGGCCTCCTGCGCCGTGAAGTCCAGGCCGGAGCACGCGAGCGATTCGCTCATCACGCCGAGCATTTCCCGCTGCTGCGCGACGGACGAGGCAAGGGTCACGCCGACGTTGATCATGGGATGGTCCGCGTCGCCCACTGCCGGGATGATGAGGTCCAGCCCCGCCAGGTCGAAGTACTTTTGCAGCGGGAACAGGTTGGAGATGGTGCTCATCTGCTCGACGAGGTCGTCCTCGGGGCTGATGTGGCCGACGAGATTCACCCCGTGGCCGTGGCACCAGTCGCTGACCGGCTTGACCCATGCCTCTTCGAAACGCTCGCCGCACCACTTCCGGTAGTCCAGGCGCGTGCGCATCGCCTGCGGCGTCTGCGAGCTGGTGAACAGGTCGTAGAGGCGTTGCTGAAGATCGTAGCCGAAGGTCGAAGCGAAGTCCTCGAACATCCCCGGCGTCCAGGGGCGGCGGCCGAGGTATTTGGGCTCGTCCGTGAAGAAGGCAGTGATGGGATCGCCGAACATGTCGCCGACCGCCTCATAATACCGCTCGTAGGTCCTTTCGATGAAGACTTGTGTCACGTCGGGATTCAGGCTGTCGGCAAGCCCTCCCCACAGCGACGGGTACTCCGCATAGTCGCAGCGCCTCGCCACAAACGCGACCAGTTTCATTCCGTCGGGAACGCGAGGCGCCTTCATTGCGAACTCGGGGCTGCGCGTGTCGGCCCGGCCGCAGACGTAGAGCGGAGTGGCCGGGTAGTAGTAGCGACTGTCCCACGCTTCGGTCACCCGCCACTCCCGCCTGACGAGACCGACCCTGCTGGTCAAGTCAATGACTTCTCGCTCGTCGGGCGCCCCAGCCTTCTCGTCAGGAACAAGTCCCGCCCAGAGGAGCTTACCCGTGGGGAAGCAGAACAGCTCGCCATGTTTGACGTTCGGCTCCGCCTCGGACAGCTCGATTCCCAGGGCCAGGTTGCCGGCATCCTCCAGCGTCACCCATCCGCCGGCGTTGCCGCTCGGGCAGGGGTCTTCATCGTAGATCCAGACCCCGATGCCGGCGTCGGCGCATTTCTCGATCGCCCTTCTGATGTGCGCGAACCAATCGTCACCGCAATAGGGCAGCAGCAGGCCCGAGCGCGCCATCATGCAGACCGTCGCCACGCCGGCCTTCGCGAACTCGGCGATCTGCCAGTCCGTGTGCTCCTCCCGGCACTCGTCGTTGAAGCACCAGAAATACGTGAGACCTATCGGCGGGAAGTTCTGCGGCATCAGTCCTTGTTTCCCGTCACTTGTCAACGGCGTCCCTGAACACCTTGATGGCGCAGTATTCGCCGCACATGGAGCACTGGTCGCCTCGCTCCTCGCTCTGGAGAAGCATGCCGAACCGCACTGGATCGAGTGCGAACTCCAGCATCCCCTGCCAGTCGCGATTTCCCCGGGCTTCACTCATCTGCCTGTCCAGTTCCCGTGCGCCCTTTATGCCCTTGGCAACGTCGCCGATGTGCGCCGCAATGCGCGTCACCACCACGCCTTCCCTCACGTCCGCCGCATCGGGCAGGCCTATGTGCTCCTTGGGCGTCAGGTAGCAGAGGAAGTCCGCCCCCGCCAGCGCCGCCAGGGCTCCGCCGATGGCCCCGACGATGTGATCGTAGCCGCACCCCACGTCCGTCGGCAGCGGGCCGAGCACGTAGAAGGGCGCGCGGTCGCAATACTCCTTCTCGAGCCGCACGTTCTGCTCGATCTGGTGCAAGGGGATGTGTCCCGGTCCCTCGATCATCACCTGCACGCCGCGCTCGCGCGCGCGGCGGGCAAGTTCGCCGAGCGTCTTGAGCTCGTGAATCTGCGCCTCGTCCGTCGCGTCCGCGATGCAGCCGGGCCGAAGGCCGTCCCCCAGGCTGAGCGTCACGTCATGCTCGCGTGCTATGTCCAGTATGCTGTCGAAGTGCTCGTAGAGGAAGTTCTCCTTTCCGTGTTTCATCATCCACTTTATCAGGAAGGCGCCGCCGCGGCTGACAACACCCATCACCCGCTTCTCGAGGAGCGGCACTGCCTCGCGGGTCACTCCGGCATGCACCGTGGCGAAGTCCACCCCATCCTCCGCATGCTTCTCGAACACGTCCAGGTAGGACTCGATGCTCATGGCGTCCGGTCCGCCGCTTTCGATCGCGGCCTGGTAGATGGGAACGGTTCCGAGCGGGACGGAGCAATGCTCCATGATGGCACGACGCACCTCGTCCAGGTCGCCGCCGATACTCAGGTCCATCACCGTGTCCGCACGCGCATCGAGCGCCGCACGGAGTTTCTCCAGCTCCGCTTCCACGCTGCACCTTGGCGGAGACGTGCCGATGTTCGCGTTCACCTTGGTGCGCAGTCCCAATCCGATGCCGACCGGCGACAATCCCTCGTGGTTCCTATTCGCTGGCACCACCAGCAGTCCGTCCCGGATCCGCTTGCGCACCTCCGCCGCCTCCTCCGACTCGGCATGCGCGACACGCTCCATCTCGGCGCTCACGCGCCCGCTTCTCGCCACTTCAAGTTGAGTCATTTCCTTTGCCTCTCGATTTATCCCGGCCGGGGGCCAAATATCGCGGTGCCTACCCTCACCATGTTGGCGCCCTCCTCGATGGCCACCTGGTAGGAGTTCGTCATCCCCATCGAAAGCACCTTCATCTCGACGTTCGGCAGGCTCAGCTCCCGCATTGCATCAAACAGCTCCCTCACGCGCCGGAAGTAGGGGCGGGCGCGCTCCGGGTCGTCGAAGTAAGGCTCCATCGCCATGAGCCCTTCCACGCGCAGGTTCTCAAGCCCTGCGACCTCCTCCAGCAGACCTCTCACGTCGCCGGGCGCGACGCCGGACTTGCTTTCCTCAGCGCCGACGTTCACCTCCACGTAGGCCCTCAAAGGCCGCGTCGCCCTGCCGTCAAGCGCGCGGGCGAGTCTCGCGGAGTCAACGGTCTGGATCACGTCGAACAGGGGGAGCGCCTTGTTCACCTTGTTGCGCTGAACGTGCCCGATCATGTGCCACTCAACCCGCCGCGCCGCTTCACCCAGCGCGGCGACGGCGCGCTCGGCCTCCTGAACGTAGTTCTCACCGATGATGCCGGCGCCCGCCTCGATGACCTCTCCCACCTCGTGCGGGGTGCGCCCCTTGGCGGCCACAACCAGAGCAACGTCCTGCGGGACAGCCGCGCGGATGCGCTCGTAGTTCTCAGCAACACTCCTCATCGGGGCGACCTTGTTGGCCAACGGTTTTCTGTGAGCGGCCGCGCCTTATCAGACCTCCTTCTCGTAGCCGCCCTCGTCGGTCCGCCTGAGCTTCGAGAAGCCGTGATCCTTCAGGCTCCGGTTGGTGAGGACGCTGCCCTTCCCGGTGCGGAAGCTCGCGGGCACCTTCTCGACCTTGCACCCGCAGCGGGGACACTTCTTCGGCGGCGGATCATCGCTCGCCTGGAGCAGCTCGAACCCGTCACGGCAATGCTCGCAGCCCCCTTCCACGGCCCGATAGACGTAGATCGGCATGCCTCCGCCCTCTCTCAGAGATAGCCCACGAACCTGTTGCGTTCGTCCACCAGGACGTTCTTGACCTCGACCGGTTCATCCGCCAGCTCGAAGCCCATCACGATTACCCGGTCACCCGACTTCACCAGGTGCGCGGCGGCGCCGTTGATGCGAATGGTGCCCGAGCCCCTTTCCTCAAGGATGACGTACGTCTCGACGCGCGCCCCGTTCGTGTTGTCCACCACCAGCACCTTCTCACCGCGCATCAGCCCGGCCTTGTCCACCAGTTCCTCGTCAATGCCGATGCTGCCCACGTACTCCACCTTCGAATCGGTGACGGTGGCGTTGTGTATCTTCGAGCGCAGAAACCATCGCATCTCTCAGGCTCCGAGCGGCCCGCACTGCATCCGTCTCAGAAATGCGGGTGGCGGGCAAAAGACGGGCTGGACCGATTGGCAACCGTACAATACACCAGTCGGCATAGCAGAATCAAAGGACATGTGCGGGGAACGGCGCCCCGTCGCCTAAGAGCCTCTAACAGAATGCCGCGTGAGCCGCGTTGCGCCTCCGGCCGAATGGATGCAAGGAAGTGCGACGACGCCGTGCCAGGGTCAGGCACGGTGAGGCGCCCTGACGCCGCAGACGCCGGCCCGAGGCGCAACCCGAAGGGACGGGGCGCCTTTTGGCTGCATGCCTGTGTCGCGGAGGCTCCGCGCATCCGGCCTTCGCAGCCGAAGCTGCTTCGGCGGAGTAGGCTCGGACTCCTTATGCGCCGTCGCCCACGCTCCTTGGCCTGCAGCGAAATACACCCCGTCGCGGCCACGGGGCATTCTGTTAGAGGCTCTGAGCTTGACGGCGGCGGGCCGAGTTCGTACCATCCCCGCCTTGAGCTCCCCTGAAGAGCGACGCTTCAACACTTGCCTGCCGCGTACGGGGCCCATGAACGAACCGGACGCCCACAGACTGAGCCTGGCGGCCAACGCGCAGCCCGGCGCGCGAAGAAAAGGGCCATATCTTGTCCTGCTTGCGTGTATCGTAACGCTGTACTGCTACAACGGCGCCGCGCTGCCGGTGCTGAGCCCGGGACTGACAGGCTACTTCGGCATCAGCGTCATGGAACTCGGTCTGCTGCTTGCCGTGCCGACCCTGATCGGGATCATCTCCTATGCCGTCACAGGACCTGCCTGCGATCGCTGGGGCGGCAAGAAAATGCTGTGCATCGCTATCCTCGGGATCGCCCTGTCCTTCGCCCTCTGCGGCGCGGGCACAACATTGGCCATCTTCGCGGCAGGAGTGTTGACGAACGAGTTTTTCAGTTGCGTAGCCGGCGTGTGCCTTCCGTCGTACGTCGCCCGGCTCTACCCGGGTTCACACCGAAGGGTGTTTTCACTGACTCTCATGACAATGTCGCTGTCGGGAGTCATAACGCCTCTGGTCGTGGGCCGGCTGGTAACCGGATTCCCGGATCACTTCGCCCGCGTGCTGCACGCTCCATACGCAATCCTCGCCGTACTGCTCGTCGTCGGGGCGATTCTCTTCAGCCGCGCGCCTTCGGATGCCCCCACGGAAGGCGACTCGGTTGAAAAGCGCGTCAGTCTCCGAGCAGGCCTCCACCTGCTGAGCCGTCCCTTCATGCTGGTGATCCTCTTGCTCGCGACCTTGCACGCCACCTCCGACGCCGTGTTCTCGAAATGGTTCCCCATCTATGCGACCCGTCAGTTCGGCGACGCGTTGAAACACCCGGGAGACGTTCTGATGCTGTTCGGCCTGGCGTACGCGGTTTCACGTGGCGCCCTGGCGCTGGCGCCGGAAGGCTGGGGACAGCGGGCACTGCTCATCTTTCCGGGATTGCTCGGCGGAAGCACACTGCTGGCATGTCTCTGGGCGAACAATGCCCGGTTGATGTTCTGGGGCTACCCGATCGCCGGGTTGATGTGGTCCCTTGAATACCCTACCCTGCTTTCGGAAGCCTCTCGGCGTGCCCCGCGATACCTGGCCAGCCTCTTGGCCGTCATGGCCATAGTCTTCCTGCCGTTCGTCGCTGTCGTCACAGCCGTGGTGGGCGCACTGATAGAGGTCATGAGCCGGCCGCAACCGACGGCGCCGTGGTGGACGCACGACCTGAGGCTATCCATGGTAATATGCCCGCTTGGCTTTATACTGTTCGGCTTGATCGCGGCCATCTCGGGTGTCGGGCGGCGGCCGAAACCGGATCAATCAGCCTCCCAGCCGTGAGCTGAGCCAGAGCCGCCGAAGGAGAGAAGCCGATGGAGCGTTACGTCGTAATCGACAACGTGTGCGCGTGGCCGAACCTCACCCTCACGCCCGACGGCGACATCATGCGCTGAGCGTCCTGTGAATGACTTGGGCCAGGCGCTCTGAGATCCCGCGCACGGCTTGCAGCTCATCCACGCTGGCTCCGCGGATCTTGTCGAGCGTCCCGAAGTGGTCCATCAGCCGCTCCGCGATCTTCGGCCCTACCCCGGGGATCTCGGTCAACGGCGAGCGCGCGGCCGCCTTGCGGCGGAGCGTGCGGTGGTAAGCGATTGCGAATCGGTGCGCCTCGTCCCTCAAGCGCGTGATGAGGCGGTATCCGTAGCTGTGCTCCGGCAACACAATCGGCTCCCTCCTGCCGGGCACGAACACGCGCTCGCCGCTCAGCTTCTCGCCGCCGCGCGTGCGCGCCTTCGCCAGAGCCACTATCTCGCACGCCTCAAGCCCCAACTCGGCGAGCGCCTGGCCGGCGGCCGATAGCTGCCCCCTGCCGCCGTCCACTACAATCAACTCGGGCAGCCCGTGTTCCCTGTCACCAGAGGCTGCTTCCGCCGCGCGGCGGCAGCGCCGCTCCACCACCTCTCGCATCATCGCGAAGTCGTCCTGCCCCTCTACATTTTTGATACGGTAGCGGCGATAAGACGACTTGTCCGGCTCGCCGTCGCGGAAGACCACCATCGAGCCGACCGCCTCGCGCCCGCCAAGCGTCGAGATGTCAAAGCACTCGATGTTGCGCGGCAGCTCGCTCAAGCCGAGCAGTTCGCGCAGCGATTCCATCTCGCGGAGGCGCTTCTCTTCAGAGCTGGTCGAGATGCGCTCCGCCTCGCGCGCGTTGCGGTCGGCAAGCTCCACAAGCCGCCGTTTCACGCCGCGCTTCGGGCAAGTGACCGTCACTTTCCGCCCCTTCTTCTCGCTCAACCACTCCTGAAGCAGCGCGGCGTCGTCACTCTCGACCGGCAACAAGACCTCGTCGGGGATGAAACGGGTGGCCGTGTAGAACTGGTTCAGGAACGAGCCGAATATGCTCTCCGGTTCGGCAAGTTTGGGGTTGAACTTGTAGCTGGCAACGTCCTGGACGTTGCCGTTTCGCACGAACAGCACCGCCGTCCAGACGCTCCGGTCCGTCGCGGCCAGTCCGAAGATGTCCCGGTCCACGTCGCCCGCCGAAGAGCCGACCCGCTGCTTCTCGAGCGTCGTCTCGATCGCCTGGATCCTGTCCCGCAGGCGCGCCGCCCTCTCGTAGTCCTGTTCGTCCGACGCCTCGCGCATCTGCTCCCTGAGCTGCACGACAAGATCGTCCGACTTGGCGCGCAGGAACATCGTAACCTGCTCGATGAGCCGCTTGTATTGCTCTTCTGACACCTCCGTGCAGCAGGGCGCCAGGCACTTCCCCATCTCGCCGTAGATGCACGGGCGCTTCGCCTCGCGGCATTGCCGCATCGAGCACTTCCGCAGCGGGAAGACGTCCTGGAGCACCCGCAGCGTCTGCCGCGCCGCGCGCGCCCCCGCGTACGGGCCGAAGTAGAGCGCGCGCTCGTCGTCGAGCTTGCGCGTCACGATGGGACGCGGCCACGGCTCGTCGAGCGGTATCTTGATGCTCACGAAGCTCTTGTCGTCGCGGAACAGCACGTTGTATCTCGGGCGGAACTGCTTGATGAAGTTCGTTTCGAGGATGAGGGCCTCTTTTTCCGAGCCCGCGACGACGACGTCCACGTCCGCGACGTCGGCTATCTGGCGCGTGATGAGCCGGTCGTCGTCGCCTGCCTGCTGGAAGTAGCTTCGCACGCGCGCGCGCAGGTCCTTCGCCTTGCCGACGTAGATGACTTCGGCCCGGCTGTCCTTCATGAGATATATGCCGGGCTCGGTCGGCAGCGCATCCACCTTCCCGCGCAGCCTGTCGGTCTTCTTGCGCATCGCCTACGCTCTTGGGCTAAGGATTACCATGCTTCAATCTTAAGCCAATCCCGCCGCCCTGTCGAGGCGAGATGAGCTTCCCCTGCTTGCCCAAGCTCCTCACCGGCGCTACAATATGGAACGCTGCCCCGGGCACAGGCTGCGACCAGGGGGCTTTTAGATGGTTGTAGGGCACGCACAACGTTGTATCACAAGACATGAAAGACTTCCCGAGAGCCATAGCTACAGTCGTCGGAACCGTTCTCGGCCGCTACTATTACAGTCATCGCACCATTGAAACGCTATTGTACGAGTGTGGTGCGTCAGGTGAGCCGCCAGAAGGCAACTGCGAGGAGAAGATCACTCGATGGCTGATGCGCGAGGCTAAGGAAGACGCGTCCAAGGCCTTCACGATTCTCGGGAAGGTTCTCGAGGAGTTCATGGATACGGACATTACCCGTAACTTGGGGAATGGGAAAGAGGAGGAGCGCAGCCGACTCAATGGAATGCTAAGACACTACGGCCTTGAGTATCGAGAAGGGGGACGGATGTTTGGGGCCTCAGCCGGTCTCCCATCAAGAGCGCTAGAGGACATTCTTCGCGAGCGAAACCTACCAGAGGTACATGAGCAGTTCGAACGAGCAATAGCTACGGTAGACCCAGATCCTCCCTCCGCCGTCACGGCCGCGTGCTCTATTCTCGAATCTCTGTGCAAGGTGTACATCCAGGACGAGAGTCTTGACATGCCCTCGAAACAGACGCTGACGGCGCTCTGGTCCGTAGTCAGCAAGCATCTTGGGCTCTCACCTACGTCCGTAGCAGAAGAAGACCTGAAGAAGATTCTGTCGGGGCTGTTTTCTATCGTGGACGGCATTAGTGCATTCAGAACCCACACAGGTAGTGCCCACGGCAGGGGAAGAAAAAGCTACAGGATATCTGGCAGGCACGCGAGATTCGTGGTTCATGCCGCCCACTCGCTAGCAACATTCATAATCGAGACTTGGGACGATAGAAAGACAAAGCCACCATCAAGTAAAGTGCCATGACAATTGCCACGCGGCGGGCGCTAGGGTTGCTCGGGCGTATCGACGGACGCAGGATCAACCTGCCCCTCAAGGGACCATTCCCGCACGAGGCGGTCGAGGGACTCGTGCAACACGCGCCATTCGCGGCCAAGCCGCATGCCTTCCAACCGGCCTGACAGCAGGAGACGGCGCACCTTTTTTCCGCTGCATTCGAACCGGTCCGCCACCACGCGCACACGCAGCCACTTCACGTCCGGACATCCGCATACCTTGCAGATCATCGGGCAATCGCTCCCCGTGCTTAGTGAGTTTTGCGTAATACAGTGACGCTCGGCGTTGCGCCCAGCAGCGGGGCGAGACGCCCCGCCTACCCGTTTATTGGGTAGCGCGGCCGTCTCGGCCGGGCGCGCTTCTGTAGGAGTCTTCGTCACCCTAATGCGCAAAACTCATTAGAAACGTTCAGTCGCCGTACGGCGACTCACGAGGGTCGCAGGCTGCAAGCCTGCCCAGGTCCGAGCCTGATACGCTGTAGGCGAACTCCGCCGACCGGCCGTAGCGCACCCCTTCCGGCTCCGGCTCTCGGGCGCAGGCCGGCAGCAACCGCATTCGGAGACGATGCCGCGGCATGATCATCTCGACCTCAAACCACTCGGCCAGCCCGCGCGGCACCTCGCGGAACCCGCAGCAGATGGGACAGTGCTCCAGCCGCCTCTCATCCAGCCAGCCGCATCCACTGCACGCCGGGCACTCGACCTCCTGCACGCCGAGGCACTCGGCCCACTGCTCCAGCAGCATCCTCGCCCGCAGCGCCCTGAGGCAGCGGGGCACCCGCGCGCGAAGCTCAAGGATGGTCTTCCTGCGGTTCATCACCCCTGCGCTCCCCCTTCTGACGCCTGCTCGACCACGCAGTAGAATGCCTCGACGCCGCCCCCGAGACGTATGCCACAGGCAGCCAGCAGCTCCTCGTCCGCCTCGCCCGCCTCCAGCGCGCGCTTCACGGCCGCCCTGTCGAGCAAGGTCCTGACCCGCACGAGGCCATCCATTTCCCTCTCTTGCAGCGCGCGGCAGACCTTCTCGTCGTCAAGCCCGTCGTCGAGGACCACCTGCGGTGCGCCCCGCCGGAACCCCGCCCTGCCGTAGAGCGTGCGGACGCTCTTGACGCCCTCCGGCATGAGGGCGTCGCGTTGTGCGCGGCAGAACCGCTCGATGCCGCCCCGCATGCGTCCTGTGGCGCCTTCGAGCGCGGTAATGCGCCGCTCGTATACACCCTTGACCGCTTCGAGCCGGGAGTCGAGTTCGGTGCGAAGGCGACTGAGCTCGAGCTCCTTGCAGGCGAGCTGGCGCATCCTGACGGTG
>Ga0315274_10006049_pt1 | contig 17663 bp, 15 predicted proteins | sample YL17G02_20_MG_FD_203700 | JGI IMG/M metagenome (GOLD analysis project Ga0315274, IMG submission 203700) | Sediment microbial communities from Yellowstone Lake, YNP, Wyoming, USA - YL17G02_20 | ecosystem: Environmental > Aquatic > Freshwater > Lake > Sediment | place: USA: Wyoming | collected...
CGAACCCCTGGCAAGGGCCCGTGACGCACAGCCAGCGCAAACCTGCTCCGCGGCTATACAGGTTTCTAAACCTGCTGTATCGCCGACTTCCAAGTCGGCGGGGCCTCCCCCGCTTGTGGACGGCCTGCGGGTTTGGAAACCCGCGATACAGCAGACTTGGAAGTCTGCGCTACAGCGGTGGCGGCTGCCCAAGCAAATTGGCCCGCCTTGCGGGCGGGCCAATTGGCAATACGTCTTTATACCGACCGATTAGCGCTTGTTCTCAGTTGTTTACGGACGGGTTGACCGCCTTCGAGGAGCTCCGCTCCATCAGCCACTGCACGTCTCTGCTGTTCGGGGAAGCCATATTGAGTGTTGCGGAAGGCTTCCGGACCTGCGGATCGGTCCACTTGTGGATTTCAGCATGGCCGTCCGCGAAGTTAAGCCCGCCGGCGCCGTTGTGGTAGCTGGCCGGGCAGTCAACGATGTAATTGGCCGAAGGCCTCGGCGGATCATAGCTGTTCATTTCCACGGCGAACCAACCGTCATTGATGCTCTTGTCTTTCTCATCAATGAGGATCCAGAGTTTGGATGGGCTCGGTCTCGAGATATCGCTGACCTTATAGAACTGCAGGAAGCCTGCCGTGTAGGGGTTGCAGGTGGTGGGGGGAGATGCAAGGCGGCTCATGTTCAATCCCACATAGCCGTTCATCGAGAGGCTGCGACATCGCGGCTGTTTCGCTAAACCCGGGTCTTTATCGGCCGGGCACCGGAAGAGATCAGCACTCCTGCCGACGTAATTCCCCATCAGACTGTTCTGGAGATACAGGATATTCGTATTGTCCGGGGTTTTGGCGTTATAATCGAGCCAACCGGCACACCAATTCCTGTTGGTGTCTCTCTGGCCGCCATCGCTGTTCAAGATCAATTTGTCGCTGTTATCGTCCGGGTACATGTTCCAGCCCAACGCCAATTGCTTGCCGTTGGCCAGGCACTTGATGCCCGTCGCCTTACTCTTGGCTTTGGCCAGGGCCGGCAGGAGCATGCTGGCGAGAATGGCAATGATAGCGATCACGACGAGCAGTTCGATCAGCGTGAAAGCCCACCGACGGGAAGCACCGGCCGGCGGAGCAGATCCCTGCGAGGAGTGCGTTCTTTTCATAGAGACTAGTCAGTTCGGTTCGGTTGTCTTACTCTAAGCGCCTAGCCTAGCTGTTCAGCGGAGCTTGTCAATGCTCCAGGTCAGGTTGGCGATTTGACTTTGGCGAAATGCTACCACCAACTCGACGCCCCGTCAGTGTGCGTCTGACAGCACACCCTTGCCTGTCTTCAACCGCAGCAGGGATGACTTTAGCCGATGCGGCGTAGGGGGCGTGGTCGGTGCCGTTGGTGTTTCACGTAACAGGCACAGCCTCCACGTACTTCTCCGCCAGGCGCCGCAACTCCAGCCATCCGATGGGGAGAGGCTGGTCGCCAGGCCGGGTGAGGGGAGGTTCAGGGAAAGCCGCCTTGGTTCTTCCACCATGCATTGGGACCATAAACCTGCTGCCGCAACCTTTTGTTGCACCTGCAACAAAAGGTTGCATACCCAATCGCCAACGGTTCATGGAAGAGAACCGATCCCTGCCGCTGACTCTGCCTTAATACCATTTGCGGAGGCGAACTTCGATCCCCAAATCCGTGCCCACCTTTTGCTTGAAGTTGTTCAAGTCAGTGCCTTGGCAATGGTACGGGAACACCACACCCGGCCGAAACTCGCGCACCGCGCTGACGGCTTCGGCGACCGTCATTGTATAGGGCTGGTTCATGCTCAGGAACGCGACATCAATCCCCTGGAGGGCGCCCATCTCCGGGGTGTCCTCGGTATCGCCGCTGACGTAGATGCGTTTGCCGCCAATCGTGAGCACGTACCCGTTGCCAGTCCCCTTCGGATGGTACGGCTTAGTCGGATTATAGGCCGGCACGGCTTCGATTGACAGGCCGAGCATCTGCGCCGTGGCGCCGTTTGTCATGACCGTGGTCAGGCTCCTGAGACTGCCGGGAAGGCTCTGATAGACAGCCGACGGCGCGAGGATGACGGCGTTGGTGGCCTTGATCGCCGTGATACAGTTCGTGTCGAAGTGGTCGCTATGACCATGCGTGACCAGGATCAAATCGGCCCGCGGCAGGCTCCGGTAGTCCAGGGTCTGGCCTGCACGTCCCGTGGAAACCGGATCCACGTAGATAGCCCTCCCGTTCCAGACCATAAGCAGCGTGGCGTGGTCAATCGGGTGGATGATCACCTCACCGTCCGTGGTCTCCAGGTGGTCGCCGGTCAGAACGTTCGGGTCCGCCAACTGAAGCGCCCGATAGAACCGTGAATCGAGGAACGGCGCCGCCGAATCGGCGTGCTGCAGCGTGCTCTGGTTGGTGCGCACCGTGATCAGCGGTACCCAGCGCGCCAGATTGGTCGAGACCTCGACGCGATAAGTCAAACCCGTAGGGGCGTTAAGCCGGAGGCGCATCTCCTGGTTGGTGAGGGGGAGTATCTCAGTGAATCGAGGGGCTTCCTGGGCCGCCAAGGTGGCGTCAGCGCCGACACTCACTAATGCTGCCAGAAACCAAAGCGTAACCTTGCCCGTCGTCTTCATGGTGGAAACCGAGAGTGCCCGCTTCGCCGCCCCACGGCAAGTTCAAGGTTTGAGCAGGGGCCGCGTTGGGCCTTGGATCATTTTCCACTGTGGGGCCGGCGTTTCTTCCGCAACCTTTCGATGCTCGTGACCGCCACCGAGGCGACGATGGCAACGACAATGATGCTCCCGACCACGATGAGCGAGAGACCGGTCGGGATGTCCATCTGGAACCAGAGCGGCTCGGCTTCCGGCGCCCCGTGGGGCTCCAGCAGCATCTTCAGCCCAATGAAGACCAGCACCACGGTCAGGCCCGCCTTGAGATAACGGAAATAGTCGATGGCGTTGGCCAACACAAAGTAGAGCGAACGCAGGCCCAGGATGGCAAACACGTTTGAGGTGAAAATGATAAAGGCGTTCTTGGTGAGGCCAAAGATGGCCGGAAGGGAGTCGAGCGCGAACACAAGGTCCGTGGTCTCCACCATCAACAGGACCAGCGCCAAAGGCGTCAGCAGCCTCCGTCCGTTCTGCCGCGTGATGTACTTCTGACCGTCAAAGTCCTGGCTGACGGGGCAGAAGCGGCGCGCGAGGCGAATGACCGGATTGGCCTCCGGGTTCACCTCCTCACTGGGCGCGGCCACCATTTTGACGCCGGTGATGAGCAGGAAGAGGCCAAAGACGTAGAGCAGCCACTCAAACCTTGCGACCAGCGCCGCCCCCAGGCCGATCATGAGGCCGCGCATGACCAGCGCGCCCAGGATCCCCCAGAACAGCACACGATGCTGGTGCTGCGACGGCACGCCGAAGAACCGGAACACCACCGCCATAACAAACACGTTGTCCATGGACAACGACAGCTCGGTGATGTAGCCCGCGATAAACTCTTCGGTTTGCCGGCTGCCCCAGTCCGGCACGACCTGCGGGGCCAGGCGGATGCCAAAGAACATGGCCAGCACAAACCATAGCGTCGTCCAGGCCAGGGCTTCACGAAACCGGACCACGTGCGCGTGGCGGTGGAACACCCCCAGGTCAAACGCCAGGAAGAAGAGGACAACGACGATAAAACCCGCCCAGTATGGTGCCGGGATCTGGACCAGGGCAAGCATCCGGCCGCCTCAGGCGCGCGCCGGGGCGGCGCCTGGCGTGGCCTTCTCGACCGACACCTGGGGCGCCGCCGACATAGGCCGCTGGCCCTTGTACCACCAGAGCACCAGGGCGCTGGCGATGTAGATGCTCGAATAGGTGCCGGTGAGGATGCCGGCGAGGAAGGTGAACGCAAAATCATTGATCACACCGCCCCCAAACAGGTAGAGCGCCATCGTCGCCAGGAACACCGTGCCCGAAGTGATGAGTGTCCGGCTCAACGTCTGGTTCAGCGCCTTGTTCATCACCTCCCGGAACGTGCCGCGCATGCCCAGTTTGAGATCCTCCCGAATCCGGTCGAAAATCACAATCGTGTCGTTGATGGAGAAACCAATGATCGTGAGGATCGCAGCCACCATCGGCGCGTTAAGCTGCCGCCCCGAAAGGAAAAACACGCCCAAGGTCATCGCCACGTCATGAATCAACGACAACACCGCCCCGACGCCAAACGCGAATTCATAGCGGAACGCGACATAGATCATGATGCCGAACAAGGCCAGGATGACCGAGAGCACCGCCGCCTGCATGATCTCGCTGCCGACGATGGCGCCGACGGCCTCTTTGCCGATCACCGTGAAGCCGGCGTTGGGAAAGGCGCGCTGGAGGGCCGCGGACGCTTTGTCACCGGCCCCGATCTCCGTCGTCACGCGCAACGTGTCCACGCCCGTGGCCAGGTTCCTCTGGTATTGAATGACCGGATCGGAGCCCACGGCTTGCATGACCGCTTGCCGCAGCTTGTCGGGATCCACCTTGCCTTGCTGCCGGTTGAACTCCAAAATCAGTGTATCGCCGCCGGCGAAATCCACCCCCAGCACGCCATGGCCGCGCACAAAAACGCCATAGCCGCACCCGATGATGATGACGGACCACGAAATCGCGAACGCGACCTTCGCGTACCTCATGAAGTCGATCTTGCTGCCGCGGATGAGGTGGAGCATCCGCAACGTCTTGAGCCACCCCTTCTCGAGTATCCAGTCAAAGATCAGCCGCGTCGCAATCAGCGCGGTGATCATGTTCACGATCAGACCGATGGTCAGCGTCACGCCGAATCCTTTCACCGAACCGGTCCCCAGGATGATACAGATCACCGAGGCAATCAGCGTCGTGAAGTTCGAGTCGAAGATCGTGCCAAAGGCCTTCTCATAGCCTGCGGACAGGGCCCCGCGCATCGACTTGCCGGCCGCCAGTTCCTCGCGAATGCGTTCGTAGATCAGCACGTTCGCGTCCACGGCCATGCCGATGGTCAGCACGATACCGGCGATGCCTGGCAACGTCAGCGTGGTGTCGAAGAAGGCCATGGCCCCAAACAGGATGAGGACGTTCAGGATCAGCGCGATATTGGCCACGAAACCGGCGAACATGTAATAGACCAGCATGAAGGCGACGACCGCCACGGTGCCGATGATGGCCGCCGTGAGCCCGCTGCGGATGGAGTCTTTGCCCAGCGAAGGATCGACGCTGGTCTCGCTGATGATCCTGACTGGCGCTTCCAGCGGGTTCTGTAGTGAGTTGGCCAGCGCGAATGCGTCTTCCCACGTGAAGCTGCCCGTGATCTGCCCGCGCCCGGCGGGGATCTCGCCTAGGATGCGGGGAGCGGAGATGAGTTGGCCGTCCAGCACGATGCCAAGCAGATAGTACTTGTTCCCCTTCGGGCTATACTCCCGGGTGATGTCGCCAAAGATCCTGCCCCCCTCTGAATCCATCGTGAAATCGATCTCCGGCGCACCCGTGACCGCATTGGGCACCGCCCGCGCCTCCTTGACATAGCGGCCCGTCAGGCCACGCTCCGGTTTAATCTTGACGAGGTAGGTAAGGACCTCTTCGACCCCCTGCCGGTTCCTGAGCTTCTCTTTCAGCATCTCGTAACCCCGCGGCACCAGCCCTTGCTGCAGCAGTTCGTCGCTGTCAGAGTGGACCATGCGGAACTCCAGGAAGGCCGCTTTCTCGATGGTGGCTTTGGCCTCCGCTTTCCTGGCCTCAGACAAACCCGGCAGTTGGATCAGGATCCGGTCTTCGCCTTCCTTCTGGATCACCGGCTCCGCCACGCCGAACATATCGACGCGCTTGCGCAGGACCTCGACCGCCTGATCCAGGGCCCGGCTCTTGTCCGCCACGTTGGCGAGCTTGTTGGTCTCCATCTGCACCAGAAACGATATGCCCCCTTGCAGATCCAGCCCCAGCCTGACTTGCCCCGCGCCCTTTTCCTGCAGGTAATACAGGATCGGCCGCGCCGGACCTATGCCCTCCTCCAATCGTTTCTTGACCTTCCGATCGTTCAGCGCCTGGGGGAAATAGCGCGTGATGTCGTTGGTGCCGATGGTGGCCAGGAGATTGTCGAACGTGCGACCGGGATGCTCCTTGTCCAACTGCTCGGCTTTCTGAACGATCGCCGTGAAGTTGGTGTCCACGTTCTGCGCCCGGTGCTGAAATTCGACCACCAGGTTGCGGTCGGTAGGCGGGTACAGGAGCAGCAAGGAGCCGGCAGCCAACGCCAGGATCAGGCACAGTCTCCAGAGATCACTTTGTTTCATGTGCAAGCAGGGATGAAGGGGCGCCCAGGCGAGTTCAGGAGGCGGTGGTATCCGAGGAGCGTTCGGTCACTTCGGCCACGGAACTCTTCAGGATTTCCAGTTTCGTGTCCGCCGACCGGATCGAAAGGCTTTTCTCCTTCACCGCGATGACGACGCCGATGATGCCGCCGCTGGTGAGGATCTTGTCGCCCGCCTTGAGGTTCTTGAGCAACTGGGCGTGGTGTTTGGACTTTTTCTGCTGCGGCATGATGATCAGGAAGTAAAACACCGCGATCATCAGCACGAACGGAACCATGGTTGTCCAAGCCGGTGCCGTGGACCGGCCATCCTGCCCGGCAGGCGGTCCCATCGCCAGCAGCCCATGCGAAAAATGCAGACTCATAAAAACGCAATAGAGCATGGAAATCTAAGGATATGCCCGCGTTTGGCAAGTGCTAAACGCCTGGGCTTGATGCCGGCGCTTGACACCGGGGAAACCACTTTGGCAGTCTCCGTCAAGAGTTCCCCGTTGTGGCATGCGGTGGGAACCGGTTTTGCAGGCACTCAACCTGAACAGTACGTGTTATGAAAAACTTGCTTCTAGCAGTAGCGGCCGTGTGTTTGCTCGGCGCGCAGGGTTTCGTCCAGAACAGCGTTGGCGCGGACAGATCCAAACCCGTCAAGGTCGGCGCGATCTTCTCGGTGACGGGTCCGGCCTCGTTCCTCGGCGCGCCGGAAGAGAAGACGGCCAGGCTGTTCGTCAACCAGATCAATGCCCAGGGAGGCATCAACGGCCAGATGCTGGAGTTGGTGCTCAAGGACAGCGCCGCCAGCCCGGAAAAGGCCGTCTCGTTTGCCAAGCAGTTGATCGAAGAGGAGAAGGTGCTGGCCATCATCGGACCGTCCACCAGCGGCGAGACGCTCAAGATCAAGGATCTGTGCGAAGAGAACAAGATGATCCTGGTGTCCTGCGCGGCGGCCGAAACGATCGTCAACCCCGTGGCCAAGTATGTATTCAAGGTGCCGCAGAAGGACAGTCAGGCGGTGACCTGGATATTCCGCACCATGAAGGACAAAGGCATCCGCAAGATCGCCGTGGTGAGCAGCAACGACGGTTTTGGCAACGCCGGCAAGAAACAACTCGAAGACCTGGCCAAGACCGACGGTATGGAGATCGTGGCGAACGAGGTGTACGACAAGCAGGCGACCGACCTGACCGACATTCTGACCAAGGTCAAAGGCACGCCCGGCGTGCAGGCGGTGGTGAACTGGTCCATCGTGCCGGCCCAGTCCATTGTGGCCAAGAACATGAAACAACTCGGTCTGAACGTGCCGTTGTTCCAGAGTCACGGGTTCGGCAACCGCAAGTATGTGGAGCAGGCCGGCGTGGCCGCGGAGGGCACGTTGTTCCCGGCGGGCCGACTGCTGGTCGTGGACGAGTTGCCGGCCAGCCATCCGCAAAAGAAGGTGCTGGCGTCCTATAAGAAGGATTATGAGGCGATGTACAAGGAGGATGTCAGCACGTTCGGCGGCCACGCCTACGACGCGCTGCTCGTCGTGGTCGAGGCGCTCAAGAAGGCCGGCACGCCGGAGCGCGAGAAAGTCCGGGATGCGATTGAGAACCTCCACGGCCTGGTCGGCACCGCCGGGGTGTTCAATTACTCGCCCACCGACCACACCGGCCTCGATCTGAACGCATTGGAAATGCTGACGGTGAAAGACGGCAAGTTCACGATCTACAAGAAATAGGCGGGGATGAGCTGTTAGGATCTTGCTTCGCGAAGCCCCGGCCGGATGACTGACCGGGGCTTCTTCGTGCAGGCCCTGACCAGAACGGAAACCGGCGGGCACCCGCCTATAGGCCTCGCTCATGGACCACGGCAACCTGGCACTCCAATACTTCCTGTCCGGGATCACCAAGGGCAGCATCTACGCCGTGGTGGCCATCGGGTTCAATCTGATTTACAGCGCCACCGGCGTGCTGAACTTCGCCCAGGGTGAGTTCGTGATGCTCGGCGGGATGGTGGCGGTGACGCTCGCGCATTTCGCGCCGCTGCCCGCGGCGGTGACCGGCGCGGTGGTGACCGTGGCGCTGGCGGGGTGTCTGCTGGAGGTTTTGTTCTTCCGCAGGCTGCGGCATCATTCGGTGTTGCACCTCATCATCATCACCATCGGCCTTTCCATCGTGATCCAGGAAGCGGCACTGCACCTTTGGGACGAGAAGGTGCGGTCGCTGCCTTACTTCACGGGGAACGAAGTGTCGTCCATCAGGTTCTTCGGCGCGGCGATTTCGCCGCAAGTGTTGTGGGTTCTGGGAACCGTGGCGGTCACCGTGGTCCTGTTGCACGTCTTCCTCAGATACACGCTGCCGGGCCGGGCGATGCGGGCCTGTTCCTCGAATCCTGAAGCCGCCATGCTCGTCGGGATCAACATTCCGAACATGCGCACGCTGTCGTTTGGCCTGAGCGCCGCGCTGGGGGCGCTGGCTGGCTGCGTGATCTCGCCGATCACCATGACCCACTACGAAATGGGCGCGCCCCTGGCGATCAAGGGCTTCGCGGCGGCGATCCTCGGAGGACTGGGCAATCCGATGGCGGCGGTGCTGGGCGGATTGCTGGTGGGCGTGCTCGAGTCGTTCAGCGTGAGCCGGCTGCCTGCCGCCTACAATGATGCCGCCGCTTTTGTCGTCTTGCTGCTGGTGCTTTTCGTGCGGCCGCACGGTCTGTTTGGTTCGCCGACAGGAGAAAGTGTGCGGGAACACTAAGGAGAAATCCGCATGAATCGGCTTCGACACATCCTTCCCTTCGCGCTGTTTGCCGTCGCCATCGTGGCGGCCCAACTCTGCATGAGGGTCACGGAAACCGAGTATTACCTCACGCAGCTCACGATGTCGCTCTACTACGCGATCGTCGTGATGGGCCTGTGCCTGCTGATGGGTCACGCGGGACAAGTGTCGCTGGGACACGGCGCCTTCTTCGCGATTGGCGGCTACACGTCGGCGGTGCTGACGACGCACGATTTCACGCGAATCAGCAGCGCCGTCTGGCCCGGCTGGCTGGAGCCGGCACACCTGTTCGTGGCGAAGCAAGACCTCTATGGCGGTCAGACGATGACGGTCTCGCCTTGGGCCGCGTTCCTGGTCGCGATGGTCGCCACCTTTCTCGTTGCCTGTCTGATCGGCTATCCGGCGTTGCGTCTCCGCGGGCATTACCTGGCAATGGCGACGCTCGGGTTTGGCTTGATCGTGAACAAGCTGGTCCTCGCCAGCGCCATCGCCGGCGCGGCGGACGGCATCAACGGCGTCCCGGAATGGACGCTCGGCTTCGGCCTGGTGGTTTCGGGCAAGAGTACCGCGCGCGTGCAGAACTACTACATCGCCTGCGGGCTTGTGCTGCTGCTGCTGCTGCTCCTGCGGAATCTCGTGCGGTCGCGAGTGGGCCGCGCGTTGGCGGCCATCCATGACCGCGAGATCGCCGCCAACGCGATGGGCATCGACACCGCCGCCTACAAGCTGAAGACCTTCGTCCTGAGTGCCATGCTCGCGGCGACAGCGGGCGTTTTCTTCACCCATTACACCGGAGGCATCGGACCGTCGGAAGCCGGGGCCTTAAAGTCCGTGCGATACGTCGCGCTGGCGGCGGCGGGCGGGATGGGGAGTCTCTGGGGCGTGACCGGGATAAGCACGGCGCTGAACTACTTTTCGTTGCGGGGCTGGTTCGGAAGTTACGACAACGCAGTGTTTGGCGTGATCCTGATTCTGATCATCTCGCTGGCGCCGGCGGGGCCGCTGCAGCCACTGGGCCACTGGCTCCGACGACTGCTGAGCCGGTTGTTCCAGGGAGGGAGGCGACCGCATGGCGCTGCTTGAAGTGGAGAACGTCCGGCGCAGCTTCGGCGGCCTGGTGGCACTGGACCGGGTCACGTTCCAGGTCAAGACCGGCCAGATCAAGGCCGTCATCGGCCCCAACGGCGCGGGCAAGACGACTTTATTCAACATCATCTCCGGTTTGCTCGAAGCCGACGCCGGACAGATCTTTTTCAGGGAACGTTCGATCAGCGGCTTGCAGCCGTACGAGATCGCCCGGGCCGGTGTGTCGCGCACGTTTCAGAACCCGAGTCTGTTCCTGCAGATGAATGTGCTGGAAAACGTCATGGTGGGCCGGCACAACCGGACGCGGTGGGATTTCCTCGGGTGCTGCCTCCGGTTTCCGGGCCAGACAAAGGAAGAACAGTCCATTCGCGAAGCCGCGCTGGCGCGCCTGGAACACGTCGGCCTGGCCCATCTGGCCGCGGCCCCGGCGGGTTCGCTGGCGTTTGGACAACGGCGCATGGTGGAGCTGGCGCGCGCGCTGGCAACCGAGCCCGAGCTGCTGTTGTTGGACGAGCCGGCCAGCGGCCTGAACACCAAAGAGAAACAAGACCTCGGGAATCTGATTCGTAAGATCCGCGACCAAGGCATCACCATCTTGCTCGTCGAGCACGACATGTCCGTGGTGATGGACCTGTCGGACGACATCCTCGTGCTGCATAACGGCGTCCCCATTGCAGAGGGCGTGCCGGCCGTCGTGCAGAACGATCAGAAAGTGATCAGCGTGTACCTGGGTGGAGAGTTCCAGCATGTTGCTGCAAGTGATAAACCTTAGCTGCGGCTACGGCAGCCTGGAAGTGGTTCACGGCCTCAGCCTGCACGTGTGCGCCGGCGAAATCGTCGGCCTGCTCGGCGCCAACGGCGCGGGCAAGTCGTCGCTGCTCAAGGCCATCGTGGGCCTGCTGCCACCGTGGCAGGGCGATGTCCGGGTGGATGGCCGGCAGTTCCGCGGCCAACCCGCCTGGCGCAGCATCAGCAATTCGATGGTGCTGGTGCCGGAAGGCAAGATGATCTTCGCCGACATGACGGTGCACGAGAACCTCCTGATGGGCGGTTACCACAATCCGGACCGCTCCCTGCAACTGGAGATCGTGCTCGACCGTTTCCCACGCCTGCGCGAACGGATCAAGCAGTTGGGTGGCACCTTGTCCGGTGGCGAGCAGCAAATGCTGGCGCTGGGCCGCGCGCTGATGGCCAGGCCCAGGATGCTGCTGTTGGACGAGCCGTCGCTGGGCCTCGCGCCACTCCTGGTCAAAGAGGTGTTCAGTGAAATCCTCAAGATGAAAACCCTGGGCGTGACGGTGCTGCTGGTCGAGCAAAACGCCGTCGCAACGCTACAAATCGCCGACCGCGCCTATGTGATGGAAACCGGCGAAATCACCCTGGAAGGAGCGGCCTCGGATCTCCTGCACAACCCGGAAGTCAAACGCGCCTACCTGGGCAAACGCCGCAATGAGGTGTGGGAATGAGCATCTTCGACCGCCGCTACGAGATGATGGCGCGCGACGAGTTGCGACAAATGCAGCTCGAACGCCTCCAGGCCCTGTTGGTGAGGCTGAAACGCAACGTGCGCCGTTACCGCGAGAAAATCGGCGACCTCCGCGTGGCATCGTTGGCGGACCTGGCGCGGCTGCCGTTCACGACGCCGGAAGACATGGCGGAGAGTTTTCCCTATGGCATGCTGGCGTTCCCATTGCGGGAAGTGATCCGGCTTCATTCCACAGTGGGGCCGGAAGGCAAACCGCTGGTAATCGGCCATACCCGCAACGACCTCGTCCAATGGAGCCGCTTGGTGGCGCGCCAACTGGTAGCCGCCGGTGTGACCGCCAACGACGTGATTCAGATTTGCATGGGAGGCTACGTGTACCCCGGCGCGTCGGGTTATGTGCTGGGCGCGGAACTCATCGAGGCCTCGGTCATCGCCGAAGAGCCGTGCCACATGGACTACCAGTTGGCCATGCTGCAGAACTACCGCCCAACGATCCTGATTACCACCCCGACCAACGCCCTCGAACTGGCCCGTACGATCCAGCAGCGCCGGCTCGATCCGCAGTCGCTGCACTTGCGGACCGTTCTGCTCTCCCGTCCGGTAGAACAGGAGACGCGCGCGCAACTGGCGGCGGGCCTGTTCGCCGCCGTAAAATGTAACTTCGGCCTCGGCGAGATCCTCGACCCCGGCCTGTGCCTCGAATGCGAAGCCGGCCAGTTTCACGTCCCGGAAGACCAGTTCCTGGCGGAGGCCTGTGAAGGCGAACTGGTGATCAGCACTCTGGCCCGGGAAGCCATGCCCTTGTTGCGCTACCGCACACGCGTAGCCTGCGAGTTACACCACGACCAATGCGCCTGCGGACGTACGGGCGCCGTGCTCAAGCCCGGTCGCCGGCTGGACCAGCGCTCCTGCGTCAACGAACGACCACTCTACGCCGCCCAGGTCGCTGCCGTGCTCGCGCACACCAAGGCGGCGGGGCATCCCTTCCATCTCGAGGCGGTGGACCGGCGCCTCGTGGTATCGATTGAAGTGACCGAGGGGTTGTTTGCCGACACGACTCAGTTCATCGCGAACCTCAAGCCTGATATTGAGTCGGAATTCCTGGCCCGCCTCGGCATCGAGGCCGAGGTGCGTTTTGTCGAGCCTCGGCTTCGGAGCAAGACTCGGAGCGAAACCTAGCGGGTTATGGTCCAATATCTCGATCTGCTGCGGCTGGTGCTGCAGCAGGGCAAGTTCAAAGCCGACCGCACCGGCACCGGCACCCAGGCGGTGTTTGGCGCCCAGGCGCGGTTTCCGCTGGCCCCTGGTTTCCCGTTGCTGACCACCAAGCGGCTCCACGTCAAGTCGATCATCCACGAGTTGCTCTGGTTCCTGCGGGGTGATACCAACGTGAAATACCTGCGCGAACACGGCGTGACCATCTGGGACGAATGGGCCGACCACAATGGCAATCTGGGTCGCATCTACGGCGCCCAGTGGTGCAACTGGCGCTCCGCTGACGGTCGGTCGATCAACCAGATCGACCATGTGATCGACCAGATCCGAACCAACCCGGACAGCCGCCGCCTGATTGTCAGCGCCTGGAACGTGGGCGAACTGGACCAAATGGCGCTGCCGCCGTGCCATACCTTGTTTCAGTTCTTTGTGCAGGACGGCGAGCTGAGCTGCCAGCTTTACCAACGGAGCGCCGACCTGTTTCTCGGCGTCCCCTTCAACATCGCTTCCTATGCGCTGCTTACCTTGATGCTCGCCCAGGTCTGCGGTCTGCGACCGGGGACCTTTATCCATACCTTCGGCGACGTGCACCTCTACACCAACCATCTCGAACTGGCAAAACAACAACTGGCGCGCGAGCCGCGACCCTTGCCGCAGATGCGGCTCAACCCCGCGGTGAAAAGCATCCACGATTTTCGATGCGAGGACTTCGAGCTGTCGGGCTACAACCCCCATCCACCCATCAAGGCCCCGATCGCCGTCTGAGCCGCAAACACCCCAGCCGCACGTGACGAAGACCGGCCCAGTGCTATGGTTCGTGACCCGCTCCACTTGGACTGCGCCTGGCCGGTGAAGCACTTCCAAGCCATCGCGGCCATGTCGTTGAACCGGGTGATCGGCCACGGCCCCACGATCCCCTGGCGCCTGCCGGAGGACTTCAAATGGTTCAAGAAAATCACCACGGGCCAGGTGGTCGTGATGGGACGAAAGACCTTCGAGTCGATCGGGCGGCCGCTGCCCAACCGGGAAACCATCGTGCTGACCCGATCGCAGTTCCATTACCCCGGCGTGCGGAGCGTCTCGGAGCTCAGCCAAATCGACCCGAACTCCGAGCCGCGCACGGTCTTCATCTGCGGCGGAGCACAGGTCTATGTCCTGGCCTTGCCGCTGTGCTCCGACCTCTACCTCACTCTGGTCAAACGTCACGTGGAGGGCGATGTCTTCTTCCCGCCCTTTGAACACCGGTTTGAGCCGGTCGAACTGATCCTGGATCGCGCCGACTTCCGGATCACGCGCTATCGGAACCTGGCCTTGTCCTGACCACACGCCAATGCCGCTCCAGGATTAACGGGCGCAGCCCCGAACGATCGACCCCACTCCAGACCCCTGCATGGCGAGGCGACGGCATTCGAGCGGCCTGAAGGCGCCGCGCCCCGAACGCCGACGTTCCAGGCCAACAAGCCGGAAATGCAACTGAAGCGGAGAGACGCCACGGCCCAGTCGAATATCCCGTTGACGCTGCGGTTGGCTTGCCCGCAATATCCGCTCCCGGCGCCGGTCGTCGGCTATGTCTGAACCCGGCGCTGACATTGAATCTGGAAATGGCTATGGAGATTTGGCTATGGACCTGGACCAACTGTATTCGGAACTGACGCTCAAAACCAGCGCCAAGCTCGCCCTGGTGGTGCTGGATGGAATCGGCGACGTGGCTACCATCGAGCAAGGCGAAGTGACACCCTTGGAGGCCGCGAATACCCCCAACCTGGACGCCCTCGTGGCCAAAGGCGTCGCGCAGGGCCGCATGACCCCGATCGCGCCAGGGATCACCCCGGGCAGCGGCCCCGGACACCTGGCCCTCTTCGGATATGATCCGTTGAAATATCAGGTCGGACGCGGCGTCATCGAGGCCCTGGGCCTCGGCCTGGAATTAAAACCCGGCGACGTCGCGGCGCGGGCGAACTTCTGCACGCTGGACAAAAAAGGCGTGATCACCGATCGCCGTGCTGGCCGGATCCCGACCGACATATGCGAAGAGTTGTGCGCCACGCTGTCCCGCAAGATCAAAAAACTGGGCGACGTGGAGGTGCTGATCCGCGCTGGCAAGGAACACCGGTTCGTGGTCGTCTTCCGCGGTAAAGGCCTCGCCGGCCCGATTACCTCCACCGACCCGAACCGCGAAGGGCTGCCGCTGCTCGCCGCCAAACCGGAGAACCCCAAATCCGCAGCGCAGAAAAAGACCGCCAAAGCCGTGGCCGACTTCTACAAACAGGCCCTGCCGCTCCTGGCATCGCATCGCAAGGCCAACGGCTTTCTCATGCGCGGCATCGCGCACCAGCCCCAAATCCCCAAGTTCGAAGCACGCTATCAGCTCAAGCCCGCGTGTCTGGCCGTTTACCCGATGTATAAAGGCCTGGCGCAGCTCGTCGGCATGACCAGGATCGAAGGGCCGCAAACCATCGCCGAGCAGTTCCACCGATACCTCGCCGAATACAACCACTACGACTTTTTCTTCATCCACTTCAAATACACCGACAAGTACGGCGAAGACGGCAACTTCGAGGCCAAGAAGAAGGCGGTCGAGGAATTCGACGCTGCCTTGCCCATCCTGTTGCAAAGAAAACCCGACGTGCTGGCCATCACCGGTGACCACTCCACACCGTGCGTGATGAAAGGCCATTCCTGGCATCCGCAACCGGTACTGTTGCATTCCGCCTGTTCGGGCTCGGACAAACTGGAACGGTTCACCGAAACCGGGGCCAACCTCGGCTCGCTGGGCCTGTTCGAGGCGAAATACCTGATCCGACTGATGCAGGCCAACGCCAGGATGCTGGACAAGTTCGGCGCGTAACCATGAAGGCAGTGATCCTGGCCGCGGGCAAAGGCACCCGCATGGGCAGCCTCACGAATGCGCTTCCCAAACCCATGTTGCGGGTCAAGGGCAAGCCGATCCTCGAACATATCGTCACCGGCCTGGTGGAGAGTGGCATTCGTGACTTGTGCATCGTCACCGGCTTCCGCGCCGAGATCATCGAACGATATTTCGGCGACGGCCACGGGCTCGGGGCGAACCTCGCCTATGCGCGGCAGACAGTGCCGGACGGCACCGGCAGAGCGCCGGAGTGTGCCAGGGACTTCGTGGGCGCCGGCCCGTTTCTGCTCACCTATGGAGACATCCTGGTCAAACCAGCGACCTACCGGCAAATGGTCGCTCGGTTCACTAGTGGCGACTTTGCCGGGCTCGTCACCGTGACCCGTGGAGAAGATGTCACCCAGGGCGCGGTTGATTTCTTTGACGCGGCCTTCTGCCTCAGAGGGTTGGTGGAGAAGCCGACGCCCGCGCAGGTCACGCAGTTGCTCCGGGAAGGTTGGCTCAAGCCGGGCGAGCCGGTCTGGTACAACGCGGGTATCTATGTCTTCCAGCCCCTGCTCTTCGATTACACCACCCAGCTTCGGAAATCGCCCCGCGGCGAATACGAACTGACCGACGCGATCAGCGCCATGGCCAGCGCCGGGCTCAAGGTCGCGGGCCTGGAGATTGAGGGACGTTGGGTGGACGTGCGGGACCCCCAGGTGCTGGCCGCCTTGGAACAAACATAGGAGTCAGTGTGTTAAACGGCTCGGCACACTGACCCCTGGAAACTGCTTGCATCCTGAATCTACCTGCTTATGTTCCCCGTTGCCTGAACGCCGCGAGTGCGGTCGTTCGTTGAGGCTGAGAAACGCGAAGTCAACTTACAACCTGACCATCAACCCTCCGTTGCCATCGCAACGTTCGGTCCGTTAGGCAATGGAGTCTTCGTTGGGCGCACCGCCCCGACCAAGTCTCCCGCAGCGCAGCTACACTCATACTATGCTCACCATGGAAGAGGCCCTGAAGCAAAGCCCACTCCGCTTTGTGGCAGGGGAAATCGTCAAAGGCACCATCATCGAAGTCCGCCCCAAGGAAGTGCTCGTGGACATCGGCTACAAGAGCGAAGGCGTGATCTCCGCCGTCGAATTCGAGGACATCAAGACTGTCAAGACCGGCGACCAGATCGACGTGTTGATCGAGAAACTCGAAGACAAGGACGGGATGGTTGTCCTCTCGAAGGAGAAGGCGGAGTTTAAGCAAAACTGGGAGCGGATCCTGACCATCTGCAACGAAGGCGGCAAGATTGCCGGCAAGGTCAAAGCCGTCGTCAAAGGGGGACTCCTGGTCAACATCGGCGTCGAAGCTTTTCTGCCCGCGTCGCAGATCGACCTGATTCCACCGAAAAACCTCCAGCAATACGTCGGCAATGTGTACGAGTTCAAGGTCGTCAAGATCAACCAGGAACGCCAGAATATCGTCCTGTCCCGCCGCGAATTGATCGAGCAGGAACGCCTGGAAAAGCGGACCCGACTGCTCGCCGAGATGACGCCGGGCGACATCCGCAAGGGCACCGTCAAGAATATAACTGACTTCGGCGCCTTCATCGACCTCAACGGCATTGACGGCCTGTTGCATATCACCGATATGAGCTGGGGCCGCATCGGCCATCCGTCCGAAATCCTGAAAGTCGGGCAGGACGTCGATGTCGTCGTTCTGGACATCAACCGCGAGAAAGAGCGCGTCAGCCTCGGCCTGAAGCAGAAACTGCAGAATCCCTGGGAGAATATCGACGCCAAATATGCGGTCGGCCAGAAGGTCAAGGGCCGCGTCGTCAACCTGGTTCCCTACGGAGCGTTCATTGAACTGGAACCAGGCGTCGAGGGCCTGGTGCATGTCAGTGAACTCTCCTGGACCAAGCGTATCACCAAACCGTCGGAAATGCTCAAGCCCGACCAGGAGATCGAAGCCGTGGTGCTGGGCATCAACCGCGAAGAACAGA
>Ga0315274_10006053_pt1 | contig 17648 bp, 11 predicted proteins | sample YL17G02_20_MG_FD_203700 | JGI IMG/M metagenome (GOLD analysis project Ga0315274, IMG submission 203700) | Sediment microbial communities from Yellowstone Lake, YNP, Wyoming, USA - YL17G02_20 | ecosystem: Environmental > Aquatic > Freshwater > Lake > Sediment | place: USA: Wyoming | collected...
TGCTTGACCTTGCCGTCCTGGCGATAGGTCTCCCGCAGCAGATAGCAGGTGTACTTGCCTTGGCTTCTGGTCTTTTCGAGGTACATACTGGCTACTATGGTAGCCAGATGCAATCATAATGCAAGCATAAACTTACATAATGACAAATATTATGTGCAATATTACTGGCTACATCTTTGGGCATAAATCGCCATAAATCAAGTTCTGATAAGGCCTTAAGTCAGAATCGATATGGAACATCCGTTGAAGGGCGGTGCTGGGAGAGATGCCTTCACCTGCTCGGATAGTCCCTGCCTATGGGATTTCTTCTGTAACATAAGGCCCTTGTGTGCGTCCTTAGATAGAGAAACAGCCATTGTGGCATGACCAGGGGCTTGAGGGGGCCGTTTTCTGGCGGAGATTGGGCAAATGGCGTGTTGCGGAGCACTGGGCATACGCTATAATGCTATGAAGTTAAGGGGAGTCTGCCGATGAGTGAGTTGCAGGAAAAGCGGGAGATGCTCGCCGGAGATGCAGAACTTGTGCAGGGATTTGCCGCCAAGTACGACGCCCTTCGCAAGGAGATTCACAAGGTCGTCATCGGCCAGGAAAGGGTGGTCGATGAGTTGCTGATCTGTCTGTTTTCCCGGGGCCACGCCCTGCTGCTGGGGGTCCCGGGCTTGGCGAAGACCCTGCTGGCCAAGACACTTGCCGGGGTCCTCGGTTGGGATTTCAAGCGAATCCAGTTCACGCCGGACATGATGCCGTCGGACATTACAGGCACGGAGATCCTCCAGACTGACAATCGAACGGGCCAGCGAACCATGCAGTTTATCAAGGGGCCGGTGTTTGCCAACCTGATTCTTGCCGACGAGATCAATCGGGCCCCACCCAAGACTCAGGCGGCCCTGCTCGAATCCATGCAGGAGTACACGGTAACAGCCGCGGGCACGACATACCACCTGGAGCAGCCGTTCATGGTGGTTGCTACCCAGAATCCAATCGAGCATGAGGGTACCTACCCTCTGCCCGAGGCGCAGCTCGACCGTTTCATGTTCAACATCGTGGTGGATTACCCATCGCGGGAGAGCGAGTTGAGTATCGTGGACGAGACGACGACGCGCGACGCCCCAGCGGTCAATTCGGTGATGACCAAAGAGGAGGTTCTGCTCTATCAGAATCTCGTACGTCGTGTGCCGGTCTCCAAGCACGTGCTGGCATACGCGGTGGATCTGGCGGCGGCCAGCCGGCCCTCTCCAATCAGTCCGCCCGTGGCACGCGAATTCGTGGAGTGGGGTGCCGGCCTGAGGGCTTCGCAATACCTGATCCTGGGGGCCAAGAGCCTTGCCGTCTTACGGGGCCTTCCCGCTCCTTCCTGTAAGGAGGTCCGGGATGTGGCCATTCCCGTCTTGCGGCACCGGATTCTGCGGAACTACAAGGCGGCGGGAAAGGGAATCACCGCCGAGGCAATCGTCAGCACGCTGCTCAAGCATGTGAAGGAATCCGACTATGCGGGCAAAGGGGCCGCCAAGGCCGCCGTGTCTATGCGCGGGGCGTCCGGGGATGCTGCGCCTCGACCCCGGATCGCGGATGCACTGGAGAAGGTGACGAGGATTCTCAAGCCCGAATAGGCCGAAACGGGCGGCCGGGATGTCCGTGTAGACTCCGTCCGACGGCAGAAGGTTTGAGCGACGGCCTTTTCAGGGGCCGAAGGAGTGTCCGCCCAGCCGCGATTGCCGGCCGGGCGATGACTTTGGAGTTCGGTGCGATGCGAAAGGCTACGGACATTCCGCTGCAAAGGGAGTCACACAAGTACCTCGATGAGCGCACGCTCGGGTTCTTGAAGCATCTGTCCTTTTCCGCCCGAGGGGCCGTCGACGGCGCCTACACGGGCAAGCATAAGTCGCTGCTCAAGGGGCATTCCCAGGAGTTCACCGACTATCGGGAGTACATGCCCGGCGATGATATTCGCAAGATCGACTGGAAGGTGTACGGACGGACGGATCGCTACGTGATCAAGCTGTGCGAGCAGGAAACGGTGATGACCTGCTATCTGCTGGTCGATTGCAGTGCCTCTATGGCATTCGGCGGTTCCTGGCATGAGAAGTTCTTCGGGCCCCAGGATGTCTCGAAGTATGATTATGCCTGCTATCTCAGCGCCGCATTGAGCTATCTGCTGCTGAAGCAGGGGGACCGCGTGAGTCTGACGCTCTTCGGCTCCGACATCGAGCAGCATCTGCCCGCGGGCAGCACGTTCTCCCATTTGAACGAGATTCTCCACGCACTCGACGTGCAGAAGGTCCACCACAAGACCTGCACGTCGAAGGTGTTGCAGCAGGCCTCTTCACTCCTGAAGCGCCGCGGGATCCTCATCGTGATCTCCGATCTTCTGGACGATCCCGAGGCATTGTTTGGCGTTCTGGACATGTATTTGCACCGTAGCTTCGAGATCGTTCTGTTCCACGTCCTGCACAAGCATGAGTTGGAATTGCCGAACCTGCCCAATGCAAATTTCATCGACTCGGAGTCCGGCGAGAAGCTGACCTCGGTGCCCGACGATATCCGGCAGGCGTATGGCCGGGAATTGCAGCACTACATCGACACGATCATGTCGATGGCGGAGGTGCGAAGAATCGACTATGAGCTGATGAGCACAGAGACCCCATACCCGGCGGCTCTGCAGGGATACATGGAGAGACGGCGACGACGATGCGGATTCTCTTAGGAAACATCCTGTTCGCCAATCCGGCCCTGGCCATCGGGGTGTTTGCACTCGGCGTGCCGTTGCTGATTCACCTGCTCACCCGCCGCACGCCCAAGAACATGATCTTCCCCTCCTTGCGCTTTCTGCGGGCTGCACGCGCCCACCAGTCGCGCCTGTACAATCTGCGGCACATCCTGCTGCTGTTGGTGCGGACTGCCGTGCTGCTGTTGATTCTTCTGGCCTTCCTTCGGCCCGCCCTGATGCAGGGCAGCGGCCAGAAACAGGACCCTCAGGCCGGGCGGACCACTATGGTCCTCATGGATGTTTCGGCGAGCATGGAGTACCGGTACGCGGGCGTCAGTCCTCTGGCGCAAGCCAAGGCGGCGGCGACGACTCTGCTCGATCATCACGGCAAGGCCGACCGGTTCAATCTCATCCTTATGGGAGCGACCCCGAACAGCTCATTTGACGAGCCCAGCGACAACCTCTTTCTGCTCAGGAGGGACATACGCGATGCCTCGATTCGCCATGAGTGTCCCGATATCGGTGCGGCGATTGCCGAGGCCGTGAGTCAGCTCAAGGGTGTCTCGGGCAGCAAGCACATCTGCTTCATCTCCGACTTTCAGAGAACGAATTGGTCGTCGGTGGATTTGACCCGGATCGAGCCGGATACAGAGATGGTGTTCATGTCCGTTGGCCCGGACCTGGCGGAGAACTGCGCCGTGACCGATGTGGCCATCCGGCCGGGCTCTCCGACCATCTCGGAGAATATCGAGGTCGTGTGCAAGGTCGCCAACTACAGCGACCGGCCGCATCGGTTGCCCGTCGAGCTGCAATTTCAGGACAGCGAGAGCTTCAGGCAGGAGCTTGAGATTGAGCCGCAGTCCACGGTCTCCACCAGTTTCAACCTGCGGATTCATCAGAGTGGCCGATATGAGGCCCGCGTGTTCATTCCCCAGGATGGCCTCGAGATCGACAACCAGAGGTACTTCATCCTCCACGTTGCAGAGAAGGTCGGTGTGCTCGTCGTCACCGACGATGATCGGAACCGCGAACAGAGCGGCGTGCGATTGCTGGTCAATGCAATCAACCCGTTTGAAGAGAATCGCCTCGCGGCAGCCGTCGCCACAATCGTCCCTTCAAGCGAGTTGACCACGGCTGCCTTGTCCGCCGCCCAGGTGGTCGTATTGTCCGATGTTCAGGAACTGTCGAGACGCTCCGGGCAGGCCCTGCTGGAGTACCTCAAGAACGGCGGAAGCACGGTCTATTTCCACGTGGGGCCCGCGGGCAGCCAGAACCTCGATCATCTCGCCGCCTGGTCCGAGGGTAATCTGACGCTTCCCTTCAAACTCACCGGCCAGATCGATCTGTCTCGGCAGGGGGGGCACGCCAACCTGGGACAAGCCAATTTCGACAACGACATCTTGCGCAAGTTCCGGGAATCGCCCGAGCTGGGCGACCTCAAGTTTCAGAGGTTCTTCAGCACGGAGAGGGTCAAGCAGAAGGGGCAGGTCTTGTTGCAGTATGACGACGGCAATATCGCAATGGCGCAAACGACCGTAGGCGGCGGCATGCTTTTGCTGTGCAACTTCAATTGCTCGCTGAACAGCAGCGATCTGGCCCGGAATACGCTGTTCGTGCCTCTCGTCCACGAGATCATCAAGGGGCTGCGGCCCAGTGCCGGCCGCCGCAATGCGTTCCTCGTCGGTGAGCCCTGCTACACGACGATCGAGCCGGTGGCTGAGACGGATTCTATCGTATTCAAAAAACCCTCCGGGGAAGCCGTCGAAGGCAATCTGGACAAGGGGCAGGGCGGCACAGCGGTCTTCTTCCCGAAGACGAATACGTGTGGCTTCTACCGCGTTTACGCGGCTGACAAGGTTGCTGGGTCGGTGGCCGTCAATGTGGACTCGCTGGAGAGCAACCTGGAGAAGCTCGATACCTCTCAGTTGAAAGAGCTTGCCAAAAAGGGCCCGCGTGCGGCGTTTCTGGCCAGCGCCGATACAGCGGGCATCGAGGCCCTTCTGGACGGAAGGCCTTTGTGGCACTATTTTCTCCTGGCGGCCATCGGCATGTTGTGTCTCGAGCAACTCCTGACGATGCTGCTTCGGCAGTGAGCTGAGTAGATGGCCAGTGCATACACGGCAATAGATATCATGGGCTTGAACGTCATATTTGATCCGCTGGTTTCGATCCCATCGCTCATGGGCATCGGAGTGCTGACGGGCCTCGTTGCCATTCTGATCTATGCCCGCACCGCCCTTGGCATGCGCCGGTTCCTGCGGATTGGATTGACCCTGATGCGCATCGGCGTGCTCTACGCCTTGATCGTCATCCTGATGCGGCCGATGGCCCTCATACCGCAGGAGGAGGTCCGGGACAGGCCCACCCTGTCCGTGCTCGTGGATACCTCGCAGAGCATGAACACGAAGGATGTGGAGAACCGGACCCGGTATGAGGCGGCCATCGCGGCTCTGCAGGGCAAGAAGAGCTCCTTTCTCACAAAGCTGGGCGGCAAATACGAGGTGCAAGTGTTTGGCTTCGACAAGAACCTGCGGCGTACCGCGCTGCGGTTTCTGGCCGACAGCAAAGACGCGGACGGCAAGGAAACGCACATTGGCGCAGCGCTGGCCGATGCCGTCAAAGGCGGCGCAAACAGCAAGACGCGGGGAATCCTGCTCTTCAGCGACGGCAGGAGCAATGAAGTCGATCCGCAGTCCAGCATGCGCAGTGCCGCCCGCTACCTGCGGACCCTGAAGATTCCGGTCTGGACGGTCCCTGTGGGGACGGCGTCGGAAGTGAAAGACATCCACGTGCTGGCCCGGCTGAACTCCAGTTTCCTGCTCGCAGGACAGCCGGCTTCCCTGAACGTCTCGCTCATCGGGACCGGGTACACCGACTGGACAGCCAACATCCATGTCTATCGCGAAGACAGATTCGTCACGTCGAAGCAGGTGATGCTCGAGAACGGGCATGCGGAAACCAGCATCCCCATCCGCGAGGAGCGAAGAGGGGTCTTCCAATACCGTGTGGAGGTGGACCCGCTTGCGGGCGAGAGCGACCTGGACAACAACAAGCGAAGCGTGATCGCCCGCGTGATCGACGACAAGACGAGGGTCCTTGTTGTCGAGGCCCGGCCCCACTGGGACAGCAAGTTTCTGCTCCGCACACTGCGGGCCGATATGAATGTGGAAGTCACCTCGATCTTTTACATCAATCCGGACAAAACGTTCGCCGTGGTCGAGAAGCTCTCGGAGGACAAGACGACGGAGAAAACCGTGCTGCCGGGACTCCAGATGCCACGGACGAGGGACGAGTTGCGAAAGTATGACTGCGTTTTCCTGGGCAAAGATATCGATGAGGTCTTCTCCAGCGGCGAGTTGAAGCTTCTCCAGGAGTATGTCGGTGTGGACGGGGGAAGCGTCGTATTCTTTCGCGGCAAGCCGTACGAGGGAAACAGCCCTGAGCTGGCCAAGATCGAGCCGGTTCGCTGGGGCGGCGGGGCACTGACGGATGCGTACTTCGAACTGACGGAGGAGGGCAAGGCAAGCCCGATCTTCGATTACGGGTCCCGCGGAAAAGCCAGTGAAACCATCATTCGCGAGCTTCCCGCCATGACGAGCGTCACGCGGGTCACCGATGAGAAATCGCTGGCAGTCGTGCTGGCCCGTGTCGGAGAGGGCCGGCGCAACGAGCAGATCGCGACGGTGGTTTACCAGCGGTACGGCAAAGGCAAAGTGATGAGCATTGGGGCCTCCGGTCTATGGCAATGGGGCTTCCTGCCGGAGCGACTGGACCAGTATGATGACATCTACGGGCGGTTCTGGAGCCAGATGATCCGCTGGCTGGTCTCGGGCTCGGAATTCCTGCCCGGTCGGGACGTCTCGTTCCAGATCGATAAGAACGCCTACCGGCCGGGCGAGATGGTTCGGATGACGGTCAGTGCCAGGCTCGTGGAGCGGGCTCGCTACCAGCCGAAGATCGAGCTGGTGCAGCCGGACGGCAGCAAGGTCCGGCTGGCTCCGGAGCCGCCACAGGATAACCAGGCCGTTTATGTCGCTCATTATACCCCTGAGATGGAAGGGGAGTATGAAGCCGTCTTGAGCAACAATATCGGCAAACCTGAGAAGGACGTCGTGCGTTTCACGGTGTATGATGACTCCATCGAGCAGCGTTGTGTGCAGGCCGACAGGGAGATGATGAACCTGGTGGCCGAGGTCACCGGTGGGGAAATGCTCGAGATCGGGCAGTTGGACACGTTGCCCGACAAAATGCAGGCGTTCGAGACGCTGGCCCGGGAACGCGTCAAGCCCATGGACATCTGGGATCGCCTGCCGGTATTCAGCGCGTTGATTTGCGTGCTTGGCGTCGAGTGGTTCTTGCGGAGAGCCTCAGGGCTATTGTAGAGATCCAGGGTGGCATATGGTGAATCCAGCGATTGAGGCGGGAGGGTCGGTGAAGGATGCAGTGGCACTGCTGAATGGCATTCGCAGGCGAGCCGTGTGGCGCCTGGCCGTCGTGCGTGGCCTGTGGGTCGGGCTGGCGCTGATCATCCTGTGCTTCTACTGGGACGCCGTGGTGGAGTTGGGCTCGCGGACGCGCCTGGGCCTTGATCTGGCGGCTGTCGCAGCGGCCCTTGCCGCCATCCTGCTGACCCAATGGCGCTTGAACCGGACGGTCGCCAGAGACAAGATGCTGGCGCGTCTTGTCGAGAGTGAGCATCCGGAAATGGGCAACGACCTGACCAATGCGATCGATTTCGAGAACCGGCTGGACGAAGACTGTGTGGGCGGCGCCTCCCCCGACCTGATGCACAAGGGCATCGAGCGTGCCACCCAATCGTTCGACCGCCTGCAGGAGTTGGAAAGCCTCAAGCCGCCGACGCTGCGACAGGAGTACTATGTTCTCGCGGGCGCGCTGGCCGTGTGGGTGGTCTCGATGCTTGCCTTCTCCGGCTGGATGTTTGCCGAGCTGCCGCGTTATCTCTCGCCCTTCGGCGATCATCCGCCGTACAGCGCCACGCGATTGATCGTCGATCCGGCCGGGGCGACAGTGGACTACGGCAAAGCCCTCACCGTGCACGTGACGACGCGCGGCCGGACGCCCAAAGATGTTTCGCTGCTCGTTCAGGACCCCGCCGGCGGCGAGGTCAACAAAGTCCCCATGTTCAAATCCCAGGACGGCAGCTATTTCCAAACCATCGAAGACGTCCGCTCCGAACTGGTTTACTGGGCCGGCATGGAGCGGGGGAGGAGCAAGTACTATCGAGTCTCCTTGTGCAAGACGCCCCGGATCGAGTCGGTTCGCGTTCACTACCGCTATCCGGCGTACTCGCGGCTTCAGGAGAGAAACATGACCCTGAGCGAAGGCGACAGCGTCCTGAAGGCGTATAGAGGCACCGAGGTGACGATGGACGTGGCGTCCAATCGTCCGCTCGGCGGCGGAACGGTGAGCACCGCAAATCGCGCGTACACGTGCACCAGCCAGCCGGACAGCACCGTGCGGGCTGTCTTTCCTCTGACCGACCAGGGCGACTTCTCCCTGAGCGTCACAGATGTCGAAGGCAACGTCAGCACCAGCCCGTTCAAAGGCAAGGTGACCATTGTTCCCGATAACAAGCCGATGATCAGCATCGTCAGTCCCGCCGTCCAGTCGCTTGCCATCCCCACCGCCAAGATCCCCATCGTGATCGAGGCCCAGGACGATCTCGGCATCAGTGACGTCAGCATCTTCCGCAGCCTCAACGAATCGGACGACGCCCGCAAGCATCTCATGCAGCAAGCCAGCACCGGGATATTCGTCAATGTGGCCGATACGCTCGACTTGGCTGACCTGGGCGTGCGGCCAGGCGACGTGATCGATTTCTATGCAACGGCGACAGATTCTCTTCCTGAGTCGCCGCAAACCGCGTCCTCCGAGCCGTACAAGCTGCAAATCATCTCTGAAGAGGAGTACGCCCAGATGATGCGGAATGAGATGACGGCGAAGGACCTGCGGCTCAAGTACGACAACATCCTCAGTCAGATGGACCGGATTGTCGCCGCCCAAGAGCAATTGGCGAGCGAGACCGAGACCCTCCAGGAGAGCCTTGCCCAGGCCGGTGACGCACCGTTGTCCCAGGCCTCGCAGGAGAAGCTGAAGGACTTGGAGCAGCGGCAGGATGACCTTGCGAAAAAGGCGCAGTCGCTGGCCCGGAAACTGGCGGAGGAATCGAAGAATCCGCCCGTTTTTGATATTGAGAAGGACTACAAGCAATTCCTGGCGGACTTCAGCGAGAAGATGACTACGGCCGAGGGGCACATGGCCAACAGCTCGCAGGAGATGAAGGACGGCTCGCAGGCTGGTGCAAAGAGCTTGACGCACGTTGCCAACGCCCTGGACGAGCAGAAGAAGGCCCTCGAAGCCCTGGGGGCCCAGACGAAAGAGATGAAGGACAAAATCCAGCAGGCCAACAGGGAGATCGAGAAGGTCATCAGGCTCATGGCCGATGTCGAAATCTTCAAGGCCCTGTACATGGGACAGAAGCACGTGACCCGCGAGACGAAATCGTTCAGCGAGGTCGAGGCACAGGACCTGGAAACGCGGGTCCGCCTCAAGGAGCTTGCCGAGCGAGAGACGTCCATACAGAAAGAGCTCGATTCGCTGAAGAAACAGTTCCAGGAGCATGGTGAGGAGATCAGGCAGGAGTATCCCAAGGTTGCGGACGATGCCCAGAAGATCGCCAGTGAGATCGAGCAGCGGCGTATCACCAACCTGATGGAGGCGGGGGCCGCGTCGCTCAATCGGGGCAGCGGCGTACAGGGGTACCCGAATGTGGCCGAGGCCCTGAAGCAGATGGCGGCCATGATTTCGTTCTGTGAAGGCGCGGGCGGCAAGGGCTGCAAGAATTGCGAGTTCCGGCTGAAGATCCAGATGATGTTAAATCCGGGAGATACGATGAATCAACTGGCCCAGGGACTCAGCATGGGAATGGGCCAGGGGGTGGGCATGGGGCTGATGGGCGCGTTTGGACGAGGCGCCTCCGGGTATGGGGGCGGGCAATCCAGCATCTCCATTTTCGGCAATGACACGTTCGGCCGGGACATGTTGAGGGAATCTTCGACAATTCCTGGATCGCAGAAGGTGGAGGCCCAGGCGATCAATATGCCTGCTCGGCACGACCTGTCGGGAAACATCGAGGAGCTTACCCCTCAATCCAAACAGGACAACGAATCTAACGTTGCAGGTGACAGCCGCATGATGGCCGAGTACAGGCAACTGATTGAGGCCTATTTCCGACGCTTGGCCGAGGACAAGTAGCACGCGGGAGAACGAAACGATGAATAGGAGAGCTGTGTACCTGATTCTGCCGATCGCGCTGCTCAGTGTGTCGGGGGCACAGAATCGATCGTCAGAGGAAGAAGAGAAGCTCAAGTGCGCCAACCTGGTCTACGCCGTGTCTAAGAGTTCGGTCTGCTTCAGCGACCAGTTCTTGGCGACGGTCAGCCGTGAGACCAACTGCCAGCCCGAGCGGAGGTTCACTCCGGTCAAACTCGCCGAGGAGGACGTGTTTCGCTTCCCGTTCGCGATTATGACCGGCGAAGGAGCGTTCGGCCTGACAGAGAGAGAGCGACACGTCCTGAAATCCTATTTGATGCGGGGCGGGTTCTTGCTTGCCTCAGCGGGCTGCTCGTCTGCCCCATGGGATCAATCCTTCAGGCAGGAGATTCGCAGGATCTTCCCGGACAAGAAGCTCACCAAGATCGGCATGGATCACCCGATCTTCCACACCGTGTTCGACGTTCAGTCCGTCATGTTGAAGAAGGGAGGAACGACGCGGCTTGAGGGACTGGAAATCGAGGGCAAGATCGTGCTGATCTACTCGCCGGAAGGGCTGAATGACACGGGCAATGCGGGCCAGGATGGTGGTCGCAAGTGCTGTTGTTGTGGCGGCAATGAGATCAAGAACAGCCAGGAAATCAATGTGAATATCTTCACGTACGCGCTGACTCATTGAGGGCTGTCCACATGCCAGCCGAGGGCAAGAAGAAATCCCGTGCGGCAATCGCTACCGCGAGCCTCGCAGTACTCGTGCTGCTTCTGTTGGCGTTTATCATGCTCCCGTCCAGGTGGGCGCCGGGCTTGGCAGCAGTGCCGCCGCCGGAGACATTCTCCATCTTCTACACCTGCGACACCGAAGGGCATATGGAGCCGTGCGGCTGTGCCAGCGGCATGGCGGGGGGAATCAGTCGTCGTCAAGCATACATGGTTCAGAATACGCCCCGGGACTTCCTGCTCGTCGAGGCCGGCGATGTCACGGCCGGCCCACGAGAATGGGAGGTCCTGGAACTGCAATACATCCTCAAAGGCTATGAGATGATGGGCTACCATGCCGTCAATATAGGGCATCGGGAGCTTTCTCTCGGCCTGGAGGGCCTGCGGCGCATCCGGCAGGACTATGGGCGGTTCGTCTCGGCCAACGTGCTCGATGGGAACGGATCGCCCGTCGTCGAGCCCTATCTCGTGGTTCCATTGTCGAATGGGTATCGTTGCGGCATCATCGGGGTGGTGGACGACCGCGTGGAACCGGACCAGGTGGGTGCCGGGCTTCGGCTGCTGGCGCCGGCCGAAGCCATCGCGAGATACCTGCCCGAACTCCGGCAAAAGGCGGACTTCCTGGTTCTGCTTGCGTTTACGGATGAGCCCCAGATGCAGGCCCTGGCGGCGCAGTTCTTCGAGATCAACGTCATCGTCGGCGGCAAGGTCCGGCAGGCCACCACGGACCCGATCCTGGAGAACCGGTCCGCCATAGTATTCAATACGGACAAAGGCAAGAACATCGGACGGCTGGATATCCGCCATCCGAAGAACGGGCCGTGGCAGTATGCCGGAAGTATGACGGTGCTCGAAGAATCTATGGAAAAAGATGCCCGAATAACGGCACTGGTCGAGGAGTACAAGGAGCAGCTCAAGGCCCGTGACTTTCGGCCCGTCAAGGACGATGAAGAGGGTCTTTCCTCCATCTTGGCCGCTCGCAGCAAGACCGCGGACAGGTACGTCGGGCCGGAAAGTTGCCGGGAATGCCACAAGGTGGGGTTCCAGATTTGGCTCACGTCCAAGCACGCGCGTGCGTTCGAGTCGCTCGAGCAGCAGGGACACCAGTACAATCCCAGATGCCTGAAATGCCACACGGTGGGCTATATGGCCTCGGACGGCTATGTGAACCAGGAATTGACGGGACATTTGAAGAACGTTTCCTGCGAGGCCTGTCACGGCCGGGGCGACCATCACAACAAGCTTATGGCCGGGCAGAGTATCACCGGCAAAAGCGTGGTTATGAAAGCGCCCTGGTGTCTGGACTGTCACGATTACGAGAACAGTCCACATTTCGATGCGAATCGCTACTGGGAGAAGATCACTCATGGTAAAGAATAGGGCCCGTGCAGCATTTCTCCTGTTCATTACGGCCGCGCAATGGGCGGCCGCGGAGCAAATAACCTCGCCGCCGGCGAAACGGGACAGTGGCGTAGCATGGTCGCAGTCCTATGAGGTGGGCACAAAAGTGGCGGCAATGGAGAAGTCGCCTGTCCTTCTGTTCTTCACGGCTTCCTGGTGTCGCTGGTGCCAGAAATTGGATCGCGAGGTGCTGGTGGAGCCGAAGGTCGTCTCGGAGTTGAGGACGTTCATCTGTGTCAAGCTCGATGTGGATAAGAACCATGACGTGGCGATGGCCTACGGAGTCGTCTCAATGCCCAGGATCATTGTGATCAACACGCAGGGCGAGATCATCGGCGACTGGCTCGGCTACCATGATGCCGATGAGTTCCTTCAACTGCTCGCGGATATTCGGCCGTACACAAATACGGCGGTCGGGACGAAGAAAGCACCACGGGTCAGCCAGCCGGGGGAGGGGCAGAGCGGCGGGAATCAATCGTCGCAAACCACACCCCAGGATACAACTCAACTGACCGATCTGCTGGGGCACAAAGAGCCTGCGATACGCCAGAATGCGATCAGTGTCCTGCTCAAGGGCGGACCCGTTGTCATGCCGGCGATGCTTGACGCCCTGGAGCACGAGTATCTCGGCGTTCGCATTGCTGCCTGGAAGATCATTCGCACCCTGGGCAGGATGGAGCTTTCTTATGACCCGTGGGGTCCCCGCCCGCAGCGGACCGAAGAGGTCAAGAAGCTGCGGGAACAGCTCAACAAGGCCCCGCAATCACTATCCAGGAGTCAATCAGAACCCCGGTCGTAGCCTTACCTGGCTGAGATTACGCCGTGCCGGTGGAGATATTTTCATCAGTATTTCCTATTGAATTCCCGCCTTGCGACCCGGTAAAATAGTACGACAATAGCATGTTCTGCTTGACGTTTGCTGTCTGCGCTGATTAGATGAGCAGTGAGAGTTTCACACAGGTGACTGAGTGAGTTAAGGAGACACAAACAGTGAGTACGGGTACAGTCAAGTGGTTCAACGATCAGAAGGGTTACGGGTTCATAACTCCTGACGACGGTGGAGAGGACCTGTTCGTGCATCACTCCGAGATCAAGGCGGAAGGCCGGACAACGCTGCGCGAAGGTCAGAAAGTGGAGTTCGAGATCGGCCAGGGTCGTAAAGGGCCGTGCGCGACCAATGTCGTCCCCCAGTAGGCAGGGGCGGTCGCTGCGAGGGGAATCCGCCGAGTCCGTAGCATTCGTTCGACATTTGTGAGAGATCAGCCCTGACAGGAGAGCAGCCTGCTCGGGAACCCGCCGTTACTTCCTCAGCATCTCAGGGCGTACTACTCACCGTGTTGGTGATTGCGCGGCGTGATCCGTTGATCAGGATATCGCCTCCTACTTCGTCCGTTCTGAACGTAACTCTTGTCGAACCTGCGACGACAGTGACGTGATAATCGTCCGTCTCCAGTGTCGCCGCTGCTGCAGAGGCCGCCGCTGCATCTGCCGTCAGCACATGCAGGAAGTAGTCGGCCGTCGCAGCATTGGAAGGCGACACTTCAATGCGGCATTCGGGGGCCGGGCCCGTGTCCCGTTCCGGGGGATAGAGTCTGCCGCTGCAACTGTACAACTCGGGGCCGCTGACGAGCCTGACCTGTGGGTTCTCAGGCAACAGGGTCTGAATGAACAATCGCCCATTTCCATTGGCGACCACCAGGTGCTCGCCCGCCCGTGTTGGAGGCTTCATGGTCTGAAGCACCCACGTCTTCTTGAATCTGGGATTTTCTGAGACTACGCGATCGAAGACGATGAACGTACCGGGTCGAAGGAACACGATCTGGCGTGTGAAGCAGGTGAGTTTCTCAGGCCGGTACGCTCGCGTGCAGTCGCCCGCCACGTACAGGTATGCACCCTGGTCCTCGAAGGCCAAGATATCCGCGACATCGTAAAGCTCTCGTCCTTTCTCCCATTCCGCCGAATCCTGCACCGCGCCGTTGTGATGCGGCCAAGGATGCGATTGGCCCCCGTCGTTGCTGGAGACCGGCCCGGCACGTATCTGCGGCCAGACCTCGCACGGGTCGTACACAAGTACTGTGCTGTGGGCGATGCTGCGGAGGTGGTAGTTCACATCGTGGCTGGAGCCGAAGGAGTCGTAATGGCCGCCGTCGCCGGCAAGCTCTTCGTGCTTGTAGATGAGGAAATGGCCGTTGTCGAGGTGCTGGTGGGCCGTGAAGCGGTCGCCGCACTTGAAGAAGAAATATGTGGCGTCCTCGTCCCATGAGCTGCGGGCGTACACGTACCCCGGGCCTTTGCTGATGTGGGAGAGCTTGAAGCCTTTGAGGTCGCCTTTCGGCACCGTTGGGTCCCGCCAGAGGAAATCCTTGTAGGCGTAAGCTCCCACACTCGATCTCGGCGTCGTCTCATTGAAGGTGTGGACGGCCTGGTGGCTGGGATCGTCGCGGAAGTAGTTCACCAGGATCCGCCGGGCCGACAGGGCCTTGTCTCGGTCACCGCCGAAGACCCGGCCGCCGCCATCGCCCATGGGAATTGGCCTGCGCGAGTTGTACGTGCTGATTCCCGGGTAGGACTCGAACATGGAGGCGACGGCGCGATTCGCGAAGAACGGCATCGCGTCCCCGTAGTAGTCCACGCCCTCGCAGGTGCGTGCCACCTCGCAGAAGAACAGCCATTCATAGAGCCAGTAATTGATGTAGTAGCCTTCCGCCCAGCCGCCGCCGGCCCCGGCCAGGTTCAGGGCGGGGGCTGCCCGGGCATGCCAGTCATCCTCCAGGTTCTTGAGAATGGCGCGAGAGCGCTCGTTTTCATAGTAGCTCGCGTAGCACGCCACGCCGATGCCCCAGTGCTTGTAGCCATACCAGCCGTTGTGGAAGACGTGCGTCTCCGATTCGCGGTTTTCATCGACCGTCTTGTTGAGGTACCGGTGGAATTCTGCTCGCTGCTCCGCGGTCCAGTGCTCGTGACACAAATCGTAGACGATTCCGCAGAGGGCAAGATCCTGGGCAAACGGGATATGGCCGATCCTGATGGGACCCCAGACATACTTCATGGCCATATCCACGGCGTTATTGCCGAGCGTCGCGTCCTGCTCGATGGCGCAGACCAGCGACATGGAGATCATCTTTGAGTAGTCATCGCCTCCCTGTTCGCGTGCGATTCTCGCCGTGCGCCGGTACGCTTCCGCCCTATCCTTCGCCAGTTGCTGCAGGTGATCGCGAGAGCCCAACAGCCGTGGGTGTTCCCGGGGAACCAGATGCCTGGTGTCATCTGCGGCCTGAACGGGTCGCATTACGAAAGAAACCAAGCCAACTGCGAGCCAGAAAGTGACATGCGGCCAGTTTAACAGTCGTGTTGTCATGCGAGTCGTGCCTCAAATCTATTTCAGCATAACGGCTTTGAATGATGGACTTTCTGCTAGTGTTTTGGCCAGAAGCGCATATCCTTCGGCAGGAGGATGGCTGGCGTCAACGTAGCACTCCGGCGGCAACGCGGCGGGGATGAGATAGGGAATGCTGTTCTTCTGCATCCAGGCCTCGATGCCCTGTTTGAGCCTGCCATAAACAACCTTGTTTTGATCCGTAAGCATGTGCTCATTGAATGGCCCGACGAGCACGAACACGGTATTGCCTCGCTCCTGCAGCAGTTGGACCGCCCGACGGAAGAACTGCCACTGTAGCGAGCTTTCGAGGTCCACCCAGGCCATGTCCTGTTTTCGCGGCTCCTTCTGAGCTTGCGGCGGTCGTTTGGGGGCTCGCGGCTCGGGGAGCTTTCTCGCCATCGCTGTCACGGGACAGCCATAGGGATGCTCGATTGTCCACGCCGCTAGGTCCAGGTTCTGAAAGTAGGCGGCTCTCATGTGCGACACCCAGTTGGCAAATGGCATTTCCCGTCGCATGGCAATACGAATTCGTGCAGACAGCGGGGCCTTGTAGCACGGGATTCTGGGCGTGAACTGTGGGACCAGTTCAGGGTGATTGAAGCGGAACTCCTTCGTCGTCTCCAGGTCGTGCTTGCTGGAGCTCATCCACAGTGGATTGAGGTGGAGCAGAACGGTCCTGCCGCGGATGTCGCTGCCATAGTGCTTGAGCAGTCCCAGAAGAGCCGCCGGATGGGTGCCGTCCGCCCCGAGGTTGACGAACCTGTCGCCCCGTGAGAACTCATTCAGGTAGTGCGACAGAGTCTGATCGGGCTCCACGTAATGTCCCCAGACGACGGAGTCCCCAACGACCAGCACCTTCCCCTGCTCGCACACACGATGGCAGTAACGGTTGTACAACCAGTAATCATTACTCAATTCATAGGGGACGCGATAGTCGCCGGTGGGATTGAATCCCTCGATTCGCTCCCAGACCAGCGGCCCCAACCCGACCAGTACGAGCAGGGCGGCGGCCACTACGAGCCACTGGCGACCGGACAGTCGCACGTAATGAGAGCAGTCGAATGCTGCTACATCATCAGTGTCTGGTGGGCTCATTTGGTTTGTTCTCTCTTTCATTCGTACGGGACTCAGAACTGCATGTAGACAAACGGTTGCCCTTGCGCTCGCACGGTTAGAACCATATAGGCCAGCATGGAGAGCACCAGCAACATGCGCACGGCCGCGAGTTCAAGCAGCCATCGAAGCCGGGATTCAAACAGCCACTGGTAGCACCACACCCCGGCGATCAACGCCAGCGCCCACAGAGGGGCCGCGGGATTTGCGGAGCCGGAGGTGAATATCTTTGCCAGGATTGTCCATGCGTCGCCGATGCTGTGAGCCCGGAAGAAGATCCATGCGAATGTCACCAGCACGAACACGAACAGTTGCTTGACGACCGTCGGCAGCTTGCACACATAAAAGCTCGTTCGCTCCAGCTCCCGCGTGGTGAAATTGCCCAGAGCGTGAATGACACCCCACAGGACAAAAGTCCATGCGGCCCCGTGCCACAAGCCCGAGAGTACCATAGCCATGAACACGTTTCTATACGTGGCAAACGTGCCCCTGCGGTTGCCGCCCAGTGGGATATAGACGTAATCGCGGAACCAGGAAGACAGGCTGATGTGCCAGCGTTTCCAGAAATCGCCCATGCTGACGGCCAAGTAGGGATTGTCGAAGTTTCGCATTAGGCGGATGCCCATCATTCTTGCCACGCCCCGCGCCATGTCCGTGTACCCGCTGAAGTCGAAGTAGATCTGCCATGCGAACAGGAACGTCGCCAGGAGCAGGGCGGGGGCCTGGAACTGTTCTGGAGCGTCATACACCTTGGTGACATACAGCGCCAGATAGTCCGCCAGGGCGACCTTTTTGAAGTACCCCACAACGAATATCGACAGGCCATCGGTGAAGTCCCGCAGGGTCACGCGTGGATTGTCGTGCAACTGCGGCAGGAGATGATTCGCTCTCTCAATCGGCCCGGCCAGCAGGCGTGGGAAGAAGGATACGAACGTCGCATATGCCAAAAAATTGGTCTCGCGTTTCGTGTGGCCGCGATAGACGTCGATGGTGTAGCCGATGGATTGCAGGAGATAGAAGGACAGGCCCGCGGGCAGC
>Ga0315274_10006057_pt1 | contig 17644 bp, 12 predicted proteins | sample YL17G02_20_MG_FD_203700 | JGI IMG/M metagenome (GOLD analysis project Ga0315274, IMG submission 203700) | Sediment microbial communities from Yellowstone Lake, YNP, Wyoming, USA - YL17G02_20 | ecosystem: Environmental > Aquatic > Freshwater > Lake > Sediment | place: USA: Wyoming | collected...
CCAGTATTCGACCTTCGGATTCTTGAAGGCCTCTCGGCCCTGGCCGCCGACGCGGTCCATGTCATTGCTGTAGGGGAGGCCGAAGTAATAATCGAAGCCATTGTTGGTGGGCAGGTACTGCGGCAGATGTCCCAGATGCCATTTCCCAACGCACGCTGTCGTATATCCCTGCGGCTTGAGGGCCTCGGCGAGGGTGACCTCGCTGGCGGGCAGGCCGGCGGCGGAATCAGGGAACAGGACGCGCCGGACGTCGCTGCACATGCCGCTGCGGATGGGCAGCCGGCCGGTCAGCAGCGCGGCCCGGCTCGGAGTGCATACGGAGGCCCCCACGTAGAAGTCGGTCCACCGCTGCCCCTCGGCGGCCATCCGGTCCAGGTTCGGCGTCCGGATCGTCGGATGCCCGTAGCAGGCCAGGTCCCCGTAGCCCAGATCGTCGGCGAAGATGATGACGAAGTTCGGCTTTCCGGCGGCCTTCTGCGCTTGCGGGGATCCAAGCTGGCGAGCACAACCCGACAGCGTCAGCCCGACAGCCCCCAACCCCACTCGCCCAATGAACTCTCGTCGTGTCACTTTGTCCCTCATCTCTATCCCCCTATCTGTCAACTGATGATGGGTGGCAGCGTCAAACACAGCTTGGCGATGGCTCTCTCAGATGCAGTGAAACCATCGCCAAGGCCTTCGGCCTTGACGCTGCCACCCGGACACTTTCTTCATGGAGCCACAGATGCGTCCGTTCAGACTCTCCCCGGCGGGCGGCGGCCGGCGCCGGTGGTCTTCTGCAATGAGTCGCCCAGGTCCTGGCGCATCTCGTCGGCAAGGCGCTGGAGTCTTGCGACAACATCCGGGTGCTGATCCGCCACATTGTGCTGCTCGCCGATGTCGTTCTCCAGATCGAACAGGGCCGCGTCAATCCTGGCCTGCTCATACTTGGCGGGTACGCCGCCCGTGCCGCCGGGCCGGCCGTTCAGCGTGCGATAGCCGTGCGCGAAGTGCAGCTTCCACTTGCCGCTGCGGATCGCCTCCAGGGCCCAACCGTTATAGTAGAAGAACGCCTCATGCGGGCTCTTCGCCCCGCTGTCGCCGGCGATCAGCGGCCAGATGTCTTTGCCGTCGATGGCGTGGTCAGGCAGCTTGGCCCCGGTCAGCCGGGCAATTGTCGGCAGGAGGTCCATTGTGGTGAGCGGCTCGCGGCAGATTTTACCGGCGGGAATCCGGCCCGGCCAGCGCATCAGCGTCGGCTCGCGCTGCCCGCCGTCGAAGCTGGTGCCCTTCCCCTCGCGCAGTGGCTTGGCAGAGCCGGCATGGTCGCCGTAGCTGAGCCACGGGCCGTTGTCCGAGCAGAACACGACCATCGTATTCCTGTCGATGCCCAGACGCTTCAGCGTGGACAGGATCTGCCCGACGGACCAGTCGATCTCCATGATCACGTCGCCGAACAGACCCCGCTTCGACTTGCCCTTGAACTTGTCCGAGACGAAGAGCGGCACGTGACACATCGAGTGCGGCAGGTACAGGAAGAACGGCTGGTCCTTGCTCTTCTCGATGAACCGCACGGCCCGCTCCGTGTACCAGGTCGTCAGTTGCGTCTGGTCGGGATTGTGCTGGATGACCTGGTCGCCCTCGATCAGCGGCAGGTCGGGATAGTCTTTCGGGGCTTCGGGGTGTTTGGGCCACATGTCATTCGAGTAGGGCAGGCCGAAATACTCATCGAAGCCGTGATGCGTCGGCAGGAATTGCGGGCGATGGCCGAGGTGCCACTTGCCGAAGCAGGCGGTCGCGTAGCCGAGCGGCTCGGGGTCCCCAACGCCTTGTTTCGCGTTGGGGATCGCCTTGAGCATCTGGGCGATCGTCACTTCCTGGTCGCTGATGCCGATGTCCGCACGCGGGCCGAGCACGTTCGGCAGGCTAACCCGCTGGGGATAGCAGCCGGTCAGCAGGGCCGCACGCGATGGCGTACACACGGATGCGGCGGCATAAAAGTCGGTGAACCGCATGCCCTCAGCCGCCAGCCGGTCGATGTTCGGCGTCGTGTATCCCTCGGCGCCGAAGCAGCCGACATCGGCGTAACCCATGTCGTCGATGAAGACGATTACAAAGTTCGGTCGCCGGCTCTCGTCGGTTGCCGATGCGACTTGCAGAGAGCGGCTGCATCCCGGCAACGCCACGGCGGCGCCCGCGAAACCAATAGTCCTGAGAAACTCGCGACGATTCAGCTTTGCATTCATACTCTCGCTCATTCCTATCTTCGACCCCGTTCGGTCTTCTTCAAAGGCCACGGCTGCACGCCGCAGTGATCGGCCCAACTTTTGTAGAGTGCCTCAAGCTCCTGAACCTTCTCCGGGTGCTGCGATGCCAGGTCGTGCATCTCGGTGCGGTCGGCGGCGATGTCGTACAACTCCCAGCCGCCCGGATGTTTCGAGACCAGTTTCCACCGGCCTTTTCGCACGGCCCGGTTACCCTCATGCTCCCAGAAGATCGCCCGCTCGTCCAAGGACTTGCCCTCGAATGTTGGACGCAGGCTGATCCCTTCCGCCGGCTGAATCGTGTGCCCCTCGCGCTGCGTCGGGTAGCCGGCCCCTGAGACATCGACGCAGGTAGCCATAATGTCGATCAGGTGTCCAGGGTCGTGGCAGAGCCGGCCGCGAGCCTCGATGCCGGCGGGCCAGTGGCAGATGAGCGGCGTCGAGATGCCGCCCTCATGGACCCAGTGCTTGTACTCGCGGAACGGCGTGTTGGAGACGTTCGCCCAGTTGCGGCCGTAGCTGATGTAGGTGTCCGCCGGGCCCGGCATCACCGTCGGCCCGCCGCGCACCGGCCGCCCGTCACGCGCCGTCATCGGCGGCCAGATCTTCGGCTGAAGCTCATCCGGAGCCATCGGCCGATCATCCGTGACCCGGGCAACCCACTTCTCATTGATATTTGGCCCCCGGCCCATGTCCTCGGCACAGCCGCCGTTGTCCTGGAGGAAGAACACGAGCGTGTTCTCGAACGCCCCCTGCTTCTTCAACTCGGCCACGATCTGCCCGACGCCGCGATCCATCCGCGCGACCATGGCCGCGTACACCTCCATGCAGCGGGCCTCCCAGTCCTTCGGTTTGACGTTCTCCCAGTCGCCGGCCTGCGGGCTCAGGTCCCAGCTTTTGTCGATGAATCCCATCCGCTTAAGCTGCTCGAACCGCTGCCGGCGGTAGCGGTCGTACCCGTCGCTGTACCGGCCCTTGTACCCGGCGATGTCCTCCTCCATCGCGTGCATGGGCCAATGGGCGGCCGTGTAGGCGACGTAGAGGAAGAAGGGTTTCTCCGGCGACGTGCGATAGTGATCCGCGATGAACCGCGTGCCGTTGTCGCTGATCGCATCGGTGTAGTAGAACCGCGGCGGCTTGTACTCGGGGTCGTTCTCGGGCGTGACGAACGTATTGTCGCGGCACAGTGTCGTCGGATCGTAGTAGCTGCCGGCCCCGGTGATCGTGCCGTAGAACCGCTCGTAGCCTCGCTGCAAAGGCCAGTCGTACTTGGGCCCATCCTTGCCGATATCCCTCGCCACGTGCCACTTGCCGACCATGTAGGTGCGGTAACCGGCCGGCCGGAGCGCCTCGGCAATCGTGACGCAGCGGTTGTTCAACTCGCCCCGATAGCTGTCGAAGCCGCTGTCGTCCGTCATATGGCCGATGCCCGCCTGATGCGGGTAGAGACCGGTCATCAGTGAGGCCCGCGTCGGGCAGCAGCGGGCGGCGTTGTAGAACTGGGTGAATCGCAGGCCGTCGGCGGCGAGACTGTTCAGATTCGGCGTGTGAATCTCCCCGCCGTAGCAGCCCAGATCGGAAAAGCCCATGTCGTCGGACATGATCAGGATGATATTCGGCCGCCGGGCCGTCCGCGAGGATACCCGCGACGCAGTGCGGCAGCCCGCAAGACCTGCCGCCACGGCCCCTGCGCCTACAGCTCTCAGGAAGTCACGACGCGTCCAACTTGTTCTTGCCATATCGACTCATCTCCTCATGTCATCGGGCGGCTGTGGCCCTGCTGCTTGTAGCGTTCCAACACGCTGGAAAGTCGTTTCACGATCTCCGGCTGCTCGGCCCAGAGATTCTTCTGCTCCCCCGGATCGTCGTCAAGATTGTAGAGCTGTCCCTCAGGCCCGCCGGCGGTGGGCTTGACCCGCTGCGGAGCCGTGAATCCACCTGAGCCGAGACCCTGGATCAACTTCCACGGCCCCTGGCGGATCGCGAACATGCCCGATATCGAATGATGGACGACCGCCTCGCGGATCGGCTCGACCAGACGCGGGTCGAGCATCGCCGGAAGGATATTGTAGCTGTCCTGACCTGCACTCGCCGGCAACGGCTCGCCAACGATTGCGGCGCACGTCGCCGGCAGATCGGTCAGGCAGACCGTCTGGCGGCTCTGCGTGCCGGGCCGGATGCGCCCCGGCCAGCGGCAGATGAAGGGGACGCGGTGGCCGCCTTCGTAGATGTCGGCCTTCTGTCCGCGCCAGGGGCCGTTGGCCCGATGATTGAACTTGGCGATCTGGTCGGCCGGCCAGTGCGAGCCGTTGTCCGATGTGAAGATGACCAGCGTGTCGTCCTTGAGTCCGGCGTCATCCACCGCCTTGACGATCTGTCCCACGGCCCAGTCCACTTCCGTGACGAAATCGCCGTACCAGTCCACCTTTGTCTTTCCCCGAAACTCGTCCGTCGGCATCCACGGGGTATGCGGGGCGGTTAGAGGGACATAGAGGAAAAAGGGCTTACCGGCGGTCTGGCGTCGGAGGAAGTCGACCGACTTCGCCGTGACGGTGGGCAGGACGGCGTAGAAATCGAACGACGGCGCGATGGCCCCGGCCCGCCAGTAGCCGCCCCCGCCGGACCAGCGGCGCTCGCTGCCCGGCGTGTGCGCGGTCGGAGCCTCGACCAGCCGGCCGTTCTCCAGCCAGCAGTACGGGTCCATGTCCAGCGAGGCCGGTATGATGTAGCTATAATCGAATCCGAGCGACTGCGGCCCGTGCGTCACAGGGGTGGACCAATCGATATTCCCGGCGCTCGGCTTCTGACCGGCGCCTTTCGTCACCCACCCCAAACCGAGATGCCACTTGCCCACGCAGCCGGTAGTGTAGCCGTGCCTCTTGAGCAACGACGCAATGGTCAGCCGGTCGGTCTCGATCAGCGGCTCGCTGTAGCCGTTCAGCACGCCCTGCTTGAGACTCGACCGCCAGCAGTATCGGCCGGTCAGCAGGCCGTACCGCGTGGGCGTGCAGACCCCCGAGGGTGTGTGCGCATCGGTGAAACGAATCCCCTGTGCGGCCAGCCCATCCATCTTGGGCGTCGGAATTCTCGATTCCTCATTGTAGCAGGTCGGATCGCCGTACCCCAGATCGTCGGCGAGGATGAAAACGATGTTCGGGCTTCTCTTGACCTTCTGAGCTCCGGAAGACCCAAGCTCGCGGGTGCATCCGGAGAGCACGGCGCCCGCCGCTCCAATCTCAATCCACCGGAGAAAATCCCGTCGGGTCATGCCACGGCCCGAACCGCTAATCTTTCGTTTCATAGCTCAGTCCCCTCTTTAGCCACAAATGTCCCATAACGCAGGGCCAGCGTCGGCAGCACGAATAGATTGAGGACGGTGGAAGTCACCAAGCCGCCGAGAATGACGATCGCCATCGGGCCTTCAATCTCGCGCCCGGCCTCGCCCGTGCCCAGCGCCAGGGACTTGGCCTCGAAGTGGGCGCAAGCTGCCAGAAGGCAAAGGCCAGCCCAGAGGCTGCGATCGACTTCACGATACTCAGCCCTTGCATGGGCCCATTTCTAACCCCCCTTGATCCTTGGTGTCAAGCCGTGTTGAAGGCCGGAAGGAAAGAAGGTAAGAAGCCAAGCCCGATGTGCAACCCCGACGCCGCCAACTGATCCACGAAGGTCGGCCCAGACAAAGACGTTTCGACCCAAACACCCCTATGCTCGGCGTGGTCTGCGAACGGTCAGCAGGAGCCGATAGAATGTCGGCGTGGCGATCAGGGAGAACAAGATCGAAATACAGACCGCGCCGATAACCGCAATCGCCAGTGGCCTGAGCATGTCGGCCCCCGACCCGATGCCATAAGCCAGCGGCAGCATTCCCAGGACGGCCGCCAGAGAGGTCATCAGCACGGGACGCAGACGACGCCGGCCCGACCGCACCAGGGCCTCATCCGGCGAGAGGCCCTGCTCCAAGAGGTGATTCACGAAATCGAGCATCAGGATGCCATTCTTGGCGACAATGCCCACCCCAATGATGGCCCCCAGGAACGAGACGACATTGAGCGACGTACCCGTCAGATACAGGGCCATCACGGTGCCGAACAGGGCAAGAACGGCACCGAGCACGATGGCGATAGGCTCGTAAAACTCGCGAAACTCGATCAAGAGGACGGTAAACACCAATACGATCGCCATGATCAGGACAATCAACAAATTGAAGAACGATTTCTGTTGCTGTTCATAAAGCCCGCCGAAATCCAGGGTCCCTGGCGGAATCGACGGGTCCTTGTTGAGCCGCTCGCGAATTTCGGCCATGGCGCTACCCATGCCACGATTCTCCAGGCGTGCCGTGACGGCCACATCCTGACGCATATCCTCACGGCGCAGCTCCAGTTGTCCGGCCTCCTCCACGACGTCGGCCACTTGGGAGACGCGGACGATCTGCCCGGACGGTGTTCGAATCGGCAGACCCTGCAAGGTCTTGATTCGGTCGATCTCCTTCGGCTCGACAAGGACACGAATCTCGATGATGCGATCCCCTTCCAGGATCGAAGAGGCCGTCTGGCCCAGCATGGCGGTATTGACCGCCTTCGCGATCTCATCGACCGTCAGACCGAAACGCTCCGCGTCCGCTGTCCTGACCTGCAGGTGGATCGAATTGCCCGTGTAGACCAACCCACTGAAGGTATCGACAACCCCCTTAACCTTCTGGATGCTCTCTTCGATCTGGGGGGCCTTCTTCTTGAGGAAGTCGATATCCGTCGAGAACAGCTTGATCTCGATGGGGGCCGGGGACCACATCAGATCTCCGATCAGATCTCCCAGGATGCCCGGGAACTCCCACCGCAGACCGGGCACAGCCGTGTTGAACTGTTGACGCAGATCCGAGATGACTTCCGCGGTGGACCGCCGGCGGTCAGGCTTCAGTTTGACGAGGAAGTCCCCCGTGTGGGGTTCCGCGATGGCTAGCGCCAGGCGGGCGCCCGTCCGCCTGGAGTAACTCTCCACGTCCGGGATCGTTCGCAGAATCTGTTCAGCCTGCATCAACATCTGATTGGTCTGGGGCAGACTGGTTCCGGGCCGACCTTGATAGTCGATCACGAATCCTCCCTCGTCCATAGGCGGCAGAAACTCGCTTTCCAGCCGTCCATAGATTTGGAGACCGGCCAATAAGATCAGCACACACAATCCCAAGGTCACCCAGCAGTGTCGCAGGGCCGCCCGTATCGTCAACTCGTACAACCCGATCACGCGTTTCAGAACCGCCCCTCCTTCGGCCGTATGATCCGACGGGACCTGCGAGCCGCGCACTTTCATGAGCCAGGCGGCCAGCGACGGGGTCACCGTAACCGCCAGGACCAGAGACATCAACAGGGAGACCACCATCGTCATGGCCAAAGCCCGGAAGAACACCCCCGTGATGCCATCCAGAAACGCCAACGGGATGAAGACCACCACCGGTGTCAGAGTGGAGGCCACCAATGGCCTGAGGATCTCACCGATACCGCTCTGCACGGCGGTCGCGCGTTTCATGCCGGCGCCGACCTTGGTGTGAATGGCCTCTACGACGACAATCGCGTCGTCGATCACCAGGCCGATGGCGGCGGCAATGCCGCCCAGGGTCATCAGGTTAAAAGTCAATCCCGTCAGCTTCATCGTCACCAGTGTGATCAGGACCGTCAGGGGAATGACCATCGCGGCCACCAGCGTGGATCGCCAACTCTTCAAGAACAGGTAGAGGATGGCCACGGAGAGCATCAGCCCGAATAGAATCGCTTCCCAGACACTTCGGACTGACTGACGCACGATCAGGGATTGATCGTAGAAGAACGCCAGCTTCATGTCCGGCGGCAACTCCCGCTTGAGGGTCTTGATGTCCTGCCGGAGAGCCTTGGCGATATCCAGCGTGCTGCCATCGGGCTGACTGCGTATGTTCAACAAGACGGCTTCGATGCCATCGGCTGTCACGATGTTGAAAATGGGCTCTGGTCCCCTCTCCACGCGGGCAAAATCCCGAACGCATACCGCATGTCCATCGATGACCTTGACCGGGAAATCAGCGATCTGGCCGGGATCCTTCAACCGCCCATCCACGAGAGTCAGGTACAGGAAGTGGTTCTCCTCATGCATTCCGGCCGGTGCGATGAGGTTGTTCCGTTCCAAAGCCGCCGTCACGTCCGACAGGCTCAGGCCCAATGCCTGCAAGCGCAACGGATCGACGATCACATGATACTCCGTGGTCCGGCCGCCGACCAGGTCCACGCGGGCCACGCCGGGAATTCTCAAGAAGCGAGGTTTGAGGTTATATCGAGCCGTTTCCCACAGATGCGTGATATCGCGGGTTTTACTGGTCAGGCTGACCCCGATAATCGGAAACGCCGAGAAGGTCAGACGACGGACATCGGTCGTCGCCGTCGCAGGCAGGGTGCTGCTGATCTGAGACAGGCGTCCCAGCACATACAGCTCCGACTGGATCATGTCCACCTTCCAGTTAAAAAAGACGCTCACCTCGGCCGAGCCCCTTCCCGTGGCCGTCCGAATCGTGGTCACTCCGGGGATATCTTTCATCGCCTCTTCGATTGGTCGCGTGATCGTGGCCATCATTTCATCGCCCGGCATCACGCCGTTGTCGACGAGGATGACCACGCGAGGAAAGTTCGTCTGGGGGAAGACCGATGACGGGATGTGGAAGGCGCAATAGACCCCCCCAAGACACAGCGACAGGGCGATAAAGACAATGGCTATGCCGTGGCGTGTGGCAAACCGTCCCAACAAAGAGTACTGTTCCTGGTGGTTTGAATGCTCTTGCGTTCCCATGTCCTGCTCCGGCGGTCCTCCCGCGTTCAGTGGCCGACCACCCGGATCCTGGTCCTGCCGGGCAGACCGTAAGCCCCTACGGTCACGACGTTCATCCCCGGCTCCAATCCCTGGCCTTCGACCTCAACCCAATGATCTTCACTGACTCCACGTTTGACAGGTATGGGAATCGCGTCATCACCCTGCACGATCGCAACGACGGTCTGGCCATCGGGGGTCGTCACGACGCTCTCCTCCGGGACCGCCAGTTGATCGCAGTACTCCGCCACAACGATCCGAACCCTGACAAACTGGCCCGGGCGCAAGTTGGTATCCGCTGGCAATCCAACCAGCACGGCCACCGTATCGTTGTTGGGATCGACTTGATGGTCGATGTAGTCTACCCGCCTGGACGATGTCTGAGCCGATGGGTCCCGTGTCGTTGTCGACGCGCCCCGATCAATCTCCACTCGCTGACCCAATTGCAGCTTGTCCGCCTGGCGGCTTGGGACGCTGGCCTTGACCACCAGATGTCTCAGGTCTGTCAACCGGGCCAGGGCACCTGTGTGCGCGACCGCCTCGCCGGCTCTGGCGCGGACATCCATGATCCTGCCATCGAACGGAGCCATAACCTTGTGCAACTGCAACTGTGCCTGGGCCCGGCCAAGATCATTACGCGCGTTGTCAAGCTGCTGCTGAGCCTCCAGGTAGAGCTTCGCCGAGGTTCCCTGGATCTTCTGGAGGTTCTCTTGACGCTCGAAATTCGCCAGGGTGAAAGTCACTGCCTTCTCGGCCTGTTCCACCGCCAGTTTGGCCGGCTGGTCGTACAATGCAAACAGGACATCACCTTTCTTGACTTCCTGGCCCACGAAGCAATGGACTTCTGTGATGATGCCATCCAGAGGCGAGTCGATGCTTGCACTTGCCGGGCCGGCATTGCCATCGCCGGGATTCGGGAGGACCAAGCCGTAGGCATCAAGGTAATCATGCAGGGTCATCCGACGAATCTGCGCCACTTCCACCGGCACGACGGTCTGGACCTCTGCCTCCGATGCGTCTTCGACAGGAGGCCCCTGCCGAGAGAGAATATAGATGCCCGCTGCGCCGGCCAGCAAGACAAGCAATCCGACGACAGTACCGAGTTTGTTACTCATGATCTCCATTTCCTATAGTCGCGGTGCGTTTTGCCGGAATCTGCTGCGACCAATCCGGCAGATCGGCCGCCACGTGCGTCGCATCCTCAAGCTGACCAAGTGCCCGCAATGCCTCGATGCGGGCGTTGAGCTGATTCACCGCATTGGCATTCAGTTCGAGTTCCGCGGCAGTGACGGTCAATGCAACCACTTCCCCCACCTCATACATCTTCCCGGTACGATCCACGGTCGCGCGGATCTCTGCCGCCAAGGCATCGGCCGTCTTGACCTTCATCAGCGACGTACGGCAACTCGCCATGGCCTGCTCGATGGCCCCGATGATCTCGGCCTGCACGGCCCGGAACTTCGCGGCGGCCTCCTCACGACGCGCCTCGGCGGCGGCAATCGCCCCTTGGTTCCGGTTGAATACCGGCAGCGTTACACCCAGGCCCAGCATCCACTTGTCTTCGCTCTGATCGAACTCGTATCCCGGACCAAGCTGCACATCCGGATACTGGCGAGCGATCTCCAATTGCAGCGAAGACTGGCTGGCTTGATACTCCGCCAGCGCCGCGAGCAGGTCCTCCCGATTCAACAGGCCTCGGCGTTGGGCCTCCGCCGGCGGCGGTGCCTCGGGCAATGCCTCGAATGGGCCAAAGGAGAAGTGGATTGATTCCAGGGCGATGGCGGGCACACCCGTCGCAGCCGCCAGCCGCAGGCGGGCTTGGGCCTGCTGTTTGCCGGCATCGAGCCATGCCAGGTGAGTCTCGTCGCGCAGGATCCGAGCCTGTCCCAGCTCATTGGCGGTAATCTCTCCCAAGTCGAGCACTTGCTCCAACAGCTTGACGTTGTTCTCGCGGAGCTGGAGGCCGTCGCGAAGCAGGACTTCGGTCTGACTCGCCGCATACAGATCCAGCAGCGCCTCCCGCACCTGATGACGGAGCTGCCACGCCGTCTGGGCAATTTGCAGTCGGGCCGCCTCCGAGAGGTACTGAGCCTGAGCTATCCGATATCCTCGCTTGCCGGCGGTCTCGATAGGCAAATCCAAGGCCGCATTCACAATCCAAGGGGAGATGGAGGCACCGTACCCAGTGGTGGAATTGAACCCCGGCGTCACGCCGAAGGTCGGGTTGGGACGCTCGCCGGCGGTCCTGATACCAGCTTGTGCGACGGCCCACTGGGCCCGCGCCACGTCGAGACTGGGGTGATAGAAAAGCGCCGCCAGCGCGAGCGTGTCGAAGTCCCACTCCCGCAACGGCCAATCGGCAAGCTCGCGTTTCAGATTGGCCTCAAGGAACTCCTTCAACTGCGGGTCGTCCAGCGTGCGTGCCTCGAACTGCTGTGCCGTTAGCTCGGGCGACAGCGGCCTGGCCTCGAAGCGAGCACAACCTGCCAGCAGAGAAAGGACAGTCGCGTGGACGGCGACGAGTTTCACGATGTACGTATCTTGCATGGGTCAGCTTATAGCCGCCTCACCGTGTCGCGTCAAGACTTCCATGCGAGGACGGCGGAAGGCTCACGGCCTGCATGCCGTGGCGAATTCTCTTCACAGGTCGTGCCTCCTCGCACGATTTGGGCGAGCGGGGACGCTCGCCCCACAGCACGCGACCGCATCCGTGGAAGACTCAAGGCTTGCGCAGGAGGCACTGGTGCACGAAGGCGCCCAGGAGCCAGACGGCGAAACTCGCGCACAGGACCGCCCACAGCGGCACGTGCCGGCGAAAGCAGACAAGGGCTGTCAGGAAAAACAGGACCGTGGGAATGATGCCGAACAGGGCCCCGCCGCAGTAGTCGCTCATCAGCGCGAAGTCGCCCGGGTGGTCCCAGTACAGCCACAGGAGCACGAGCAGGCTCGTCAATGGCATGACCGCGATCAGGCCCGCCAGCGTTGGCGCCTTGCGACCGATCTGCGTCGCCAGCAGGATGATCGCCACGCTGACTGCGAGTTTGACCACGAACCGCAGCATCACTTGATGAAGCGGATGATCAGGGGATACGGATAGCGATAGTGGAACCCGTCGTTGGCCTTGATCGCGGCGATGACGACCAGGACAATGTCCACGACGGCGACCGCCGGCAACAGGATCATCCCAATGCACGCAAGAATGAGCAACCCGGCCACAACGCCGTAGATCAGCATCGTGATCTGGAAATTGAGGGCTTCCTTACCCTGCTCATCGACGAATGGGAACTGGTCCTTCTTGATCAGCCAGATGATCAGTGGGCCAATTACGCTGCCGATCACCGGCGCGATAGGCAACAGAAAGGCCAGTCCCGCCAGGTGACAAATCATCGCCCAGGTGCGAGCCTCGCGATTCATCTCGGGGCCGACCGGTCCAGTACCGAGCGGCGCGCCTGCACCAGTTGGAGGATTCTGAGGCGTCTCGGGAATGTCATTCACGTTTGCCATACTCCGACTCCATTCATACAACCCGTCTCACTGTCGTGCTCCACGCGTCCCTGGCCCGGCGGATGCCTTGCCGCCCACACCCTGCCGGCCACTATTTGTGTACCAAGTCCCATCGGTGCCGTCAAGACAAAATATATCGTGTTATGGCCGGGGGCCGGCGGTGCTGACGTCGATGGGCTCGATGCCCAGCTCGCGAACGGGAGAGTCGGGGGCGAACTCGACCTTGCCCTGCCTGTACGCCGTCAGCTTCGGGTCTGCATGACGGTTGGAGCCGCCGGTATCGAGGATATCGTAGATGAAGTTGTCGCACAGGACGATGCCCTTGCCGCCGAAGCAATAGATGCCCGCCCCGTCGTGGAGTTCCTGCATGGCGTGGTGGATGCGATTGGCTTCGATGCGATTGTCCTTTCCGCCGCACGTGACGGCGGAGTACGGCGTGTGATGAACGTGGTTGTGGCTGATGCGGCAGTTGTCCCCGTCGCCGGTCAGGGCGATCGCGCTGGGGTACGTCAGACCGACATCGTGTACGTGGTTGTCGGCAATCTCGATACCGCTGCCGTGGAAGCGGATGCCGCACGCCCCGATGTGGTGCGCGTGGCATCTCTCGATGCGCAGGTGCTCGAAGTAGCCCTGCTTCGGGAGGCGGGCCCTTGGGCAGTGGCGGCCGTTGACGATCAGGGTCCGGAAGTCCCACGTGCCTTCCTTCACCCCCGGCAGATCAGCCGCATAGAACTTCTCGCCGTCCTTTTGCCAGCCCTGCACCCTCCGGGCGCCGTACAGGCAAGCCGCAGCACCGGGGGCGGCAACGATCTGCAAGCCGCTGTCCCGGTTCGTGAGCGACACCGGATCATTCAAGAAGTACTCCCCTGCCTGAACGACGATGGTCCGCCTCGGCTCCGTCCCAACCCCGCGCGCCGCCCGGCACGCCGCCTGAAGCGTCGCAAACGGACCGTCCGTCCGCTGCCCATTCGGCAGGGCCAATCGCCCCGACCAATTGTCGTTCCCCGCCGATGCCACGAAAAAGGTGGCGGGACCGGCCGTGTCAGCAGCTCTCATCGACAGGGCGCCAGACAGACCCGCGATCAGCAAGACAATAACGGGAGACCGTAATCTCATTGTCATGCGTTCACTCCTCGTCCACAGGGGACTTCAACAACGTTCCAACAATGCCATGATGCTAAACGATTGAGGAGCGTATCTCAAGTTTGAGCTGTGTGGTCCTTGACGCGCGTCCACAGGCACACAACAATACCAGGCCGGTGCAGACAGGCCGCCATCAGGGCTTGCCGGATTCGCCGTGTCGCAGTGCCGTTGTTGGAGATCGTCGTATGTCGGGGGATCGAACGGCCGAGGCAGTCGTCGGGGCATCGGTCGGCTGGTCCCGCTGGGGCGTCTGCGCGCTGCTGTTTTTTGCGACGACCCTCAACTACATCGACCGGCAGATCATCGGCATCCTCAAGCCGGAACTGGCGATGCAGCTCGGCTGGAGCGAGGTCGATTACAGCAACATCGTGTTCGCTTTCCAGGTCGCCTACGCCATCGGCTACGCGGGCGCGGGCCGGCTCATCGATCGCATCGGCGTCAGACGCGGGTACGCCCTGGCGGTCCTGTTCTGGAGCCTGGCGGCGATGGCCCATGCCCTGACCCGGTTCATTCCACCCGAGGCCACAGTCGGCAACTGGGTGTCGGCGACCTCACAAGCCGCCGGGCACTGGCTGCTGCTGATTCCTGTAACGGTCCTGGGCTTCAGCGCCGCACGCTTCGCGCTGGGATTGGCTGAAGGCGGCAACTTCCCCGCGGCGGTCAAAACCGTCAGCCTGTGGTTTCCAAAAAAGGAGCGGGCGCTGGCCACGGGGCTCTTCAACGCCGGCAGCAACGTCGGCGCACTGGCGGCGCCGCTGCTGGTCCCCTGGCTGACAATCCGGTTTGGATGGGCGACGGCGTTCCTGGCAACCGGCGCGCTGGGTCTGGCGTGGTTAGCCGCGTGGTGGTGGTTCTACCGGGACCCGGACAAGCACCCCGCAATCTCCCCGGCGGAGCTGGCCTACATCCGCAGCGATCCGCCCGACCCGGCCGTCCGGATTCCCTGGCTGTCGCTGCTGCGATATCGCCAGACGTGGGCCTTTGTCGTCGGGATGTTCCTGTGCGCGCCGATCTGGTGGTTTTATCTGTACTGGATTCCGGATTTCCTGAATAAGCAGTACGGTCTGGACCTGCTGCACCTGGGCCCGCCGCTGGTGGCCATCTACCTGATGGCGGACGTGGGCAGCATCGGGGGCGGCTGGCTCTCCTCGTGGCTGCTTCAGCGGGGCTGGACGGTGAACGCGGCCCGCAAGACGGCCATGCTGGTCTGCGCCCTGTGCGTCGTGCCGGTCTTCGCGGCGTCGAGCGTCTCGCATCTCTGGGTCGCCACGTTCCTCGTCGGCCTGGCGGCGTCCGCCCACCAGGGCTTTGCGGCCAATCTCTACACGCTCGTCTCCGATACGGCCCCGCGCCAGGCGGTCAGCTCCATCGTCGGCATCGGCGGCATGGCCGGCGCCATCGGAGGCATGTTCATCGCCAAGCTCGCCGGCTATATCCTCCAGTGGACAGGCCAGTACCACGTGCTGTTCGCCATCGCCGCCGGCGCGTACCTCGTCAACCTGCTGATCATCCACGCGATCAACCCGCGTCTGGAGCCGATGAAGTTCACGACGCCGCAAACACCGCCAACTTAGAGCCTGTCCCATCAGGAGCATGCCATCGCTCCTCTCGAAGGTATGGGGCCGTGCTCCGGCTGGCAGCGCCAAGGCCGCAGGCCTTGGCAATGGCTTTTCCATGTGCTTGGAAGACCATCGCCAAGCTGCGATTGACGCTGCCACCCGGGACGTCAGGGACTGCGGACCAGACACGTACAAGAACTCCTTGATCGACTTGAACCATCACGAGATGCGAGCAGTACATGGCGTATGCTGAGTGAGGTGACATGAGTATGGAAACAACGGGACATGTGAGTGTGGCTCTGGCACTGACGCTGCTGGCGGGCCTGTCCACCGGGATCGGAAGCGCCATCGCGTATCTCATCCGGCGGCCGAAGGTCGTTTACCTGTCCTTCTCGCTGGGCCTGTCGGCGGGGGTCATGCTCTACGTCTCGTTTGTGGAGCTGCTGCCGAAGGCATCGGACATGGTCGGGCGTGGCATGGGCGTGCTGTCCTTCTTCATCGGAATCGCGTTCATCGCGATAGTCGATCTGGTCGTGCCGCAGCCGGAGAATCCCCACAACCTCGAAGGAATCGACGAGCCCGAAGCGCCCCGGCATGACGACCGTCAGTTGATGCGGATGGGAGTCATGACGGCGATGGCAATTGGGATTCACAACTTCCCCGAAGGCCTGGCGACCTTCGCATCAGCGCTGAGCGACGTGCGTCTCGGCGTCTTCATCGCAATCGCCATCGCCATCCACAACGTTCCGGAAGGCATCGCCGGCATCGTCCTCGGCATGCTCATCATGGCGATCAGCCTGCTGATGCTCTGACCGACGCGATGGCGTCCCCAGCCACCCCGAGCGCAGCGAGGTCTCCGCCCGCAACCGAAAATGCCTGCGAGAGAACGAGATGTTGCGCCTCCGCGGCGCAGCCGATGCGATCCAGGATCAGCGATCGATGGACGGGACCTGCCGCTGCTGGATCAGATGCTCCAGGGCGTCCAGCCGCTGCTCCAGTTGTCTGCTCCGCGCGACGGCCTGCTCCAGCTCGTCGATCTTTGCCTGCTGCTCCTTGACGGCCTCGACGAGCAGCGCGACCAGCCTGTCATAGGCGAGGGCCGTGGCGTCCGTCCCGTTGGCCTCATAGTCCACGACCTCGGGAACCACCCGGCCGACCTCCTCGGCGATCAGGCCGATGTCGTGTTTGCCCTGTCCCTGCCAGTCGAAGTACACGCCTCGGAGCTGAGCGACCTTGTCCATCGCGCGATCGATGGTCCTGACGTTGGTCTTCCATCGCTGCGAGCTGTAGGTCTTCCAGGCGTTGGCCCTGCCCTGCCCGTCCGCATCGGCGGTGTTGGGCAACTCCAGACGGTACTCGGGACTGGTGTCGCCGACGCCGACGTGACCGGTGCTGGTGATGTTCAAAGGAGGCGGCAGCACGGCGACGTTGCTGATCGTCAGCAGGCCGTTGGCCCCCCGGATGCTCCAGCCCCACGGCAGCATCTTGCCGCCGCCAAGCTGGATATCCACCTCCGCGTCGCCGTCCTTCGGGTTACTGAAGTACGCCACGAGCTGCCTGCCCGCACCCTCCTTGACCACTCGCAGCGCCTCGTCGAATTGTCCGGCGCCCTGGCCTTCGATCAGCGCGGTTCCCATGACGTGCAGCTTCTCGGCAGGCTGCTTCGTGCCAATGCCGACGTTGCCGGTCCTGGCTTTGACGGTCACCGCGTCCTGCCCAAAGGGCGGGTACGGGAAGCTCTCGCGGATCAGGAGATCGGAAGAGGCGCCCCCGCGGAGAATCTCCCACGTATTGACGCCGGCCCCCGTCGCCGAGAGACTGATCCCCGCGTCGTCCCCGAGACCGCTGATCAGCTTGAGCCAGGCGGGCGAGGCGCCCTGCACAAGGACATTTCCGACCACGTGCAGCTTCTCGCTGGGGCGTTTGGTTCCGATGCCCACGTTGCCCGACGGGATCGAGTACATCGTGTCGCCCTCGACCATCCAGTCATTGTCGCCGAATCCGGCGAAACGCCTGATGTAATCGGTTTTGGCCAGGATCTGGACGCGCTGGCAGTATTGCTTGGGACAGGTGCCTCCCCAGTAGTAGCCGTTCACCTCGACGGTCTCGCCCGCCGCCAGGCCCAGGGGCTCTTTGTAACAGACCTGGACCGAGTAGAGCCTGGTCGGTATGAAATTGGGATCGGCCGATGCCTCGCCGAAGTCGAATGCAAACCGGATCGCGTCCAGGACCCCGTTGGGATCCTCCAGGACCTGCTCGACCGTGACGGTGACAAAATAATCCCCGTAACAGACCGGCATGGTGTTGTTGATCTCATCCGTGGTCACCGTCCCCCGGAACTTGACCTGCCCGTTCTGGCCGCACACCTGCCCC
>Ga0315274_10006058_pt1 | contig 17643 bp, 15 predicted proteins | sample YL17G02_20_MG_FD_203700 | JGI IMG/M metagenome (GOLD analysis project Ga0315274, IMG submission 203700) | Sediment microbial communities from Yellowstone Lake, YNP, Wyoming, USA - YL17G02_20 | ecosystem: Environmental > Aquatic > Freshwater > Lake > Sediment | place: USA: Wyoming | collected...
AATTTAATCAGAAGTTCTTCTTCTATGTTGATATTTTCTCTCTCTTCCCAATTACCAAGATATGTGTAATCTAAATTATCCTTGAAGAGTTTAATGACTCTATCCTGAGTTTTTCTCTCTTTTTGTCCGACAGTTAATTCCATTTTAATCGAATACCTCCAGTCAATAACTGTTGCATCATACCAATTTTTAATTGCCTGTACTTATCTCTCTTTTGTTCCAAGATTTCTATTTCTCTATCCATATCAGAGAGGATTTGAGCAATTGTAGATTGCTCATTTAAACTAATTTTTGGAAATGGTGCTTCTTTAAGCATCTTAATTCCTAATATTTGCATAGTTCCGCCTTGTGAAACTTCCCTCCAATAATCATCCAGTTTTAATTTTCTTAACCAATGAAAAACAAAACTTACATTTGCCTTTGATTTATTTACAGAAATTTTTGCAAGTCGGCTTGTTATAATTCCTCTTCTAATATAAGATGGAATAATTCCTATAAGGCCTAAAGTTCCAGTCTTAGATATTACAATATCGTCAGGGTATACTGCGCTCCTTTTAATTATTTCAAACTTTTGTTCTGTTATGAATCTTGTAACATTACCTATAGATTGTCTATTTTCTAGGTGCTCCATTTCTATGACAGGAACACCCTTTTCTACAAACTCATTAACTTTCATTTGACTACCAAAAGGACCATCTACAATTGAATACTCTTTTCTTTGTGCAATATCATTTATTGCCATTGTTCCCCACTTTCCTTTAAATTCAGACAATCTTTTTTTACCAGTCAATAATTCCTGCATTGTTCCATGTTTAATTTTTTTCTTTTTTTCAATAATTTTTTCAAGGGATTCTATAAGTGCATCAGTATCTGAAAGAACTTGAGCAATGGCGGATTGTTCTTCTACATTTGGAGGAACTATTATTGGTAGAATTTTTGCTATACCTGCAGTATAACTTTGCTGTTTTGTTCCCTGACAATATTTTAATGCAAGCCATTTTCCATACTTGACATAATAATGGTACAAATATTGTGTGATTAGTAATCCTTTTTTTGGGAATAAAGCCATACATGATTGATTTGTTGTTGTTTCAATTCCGGTAATTGCACATGCTCCTCGTGTTTTTTCTGCTTCCAATCCAGTTATTGCAAAAAGGAATGTACCTTTAGGCAACATTTTAAGATTTTTATCATGTACAGCCTCTAGGGTTATTTTTTCTAAAGTGTCAGTAATAATATTATAATTTAGTTCACCGCTCGTAATCCATGGAATATTTCCAGTATAATAAATAGGTTTGCCCCTATAAGGTGTTTGTCCACTAAAAAACCCATCCATCACTTCATCAAATTTCTTTACATTCCAATCTGTTGGAATTACCCCTACTTCAGTTTTATTGTATCCCGGTCTTATTTTTTTTGTTACCATTTGAAACCCATTTTTTTAAGATGATTATCTACTTTTTTAGCAAGTTCCTCAACTTCGTTTGCCATTTTTGGTAGAGGGGTTTCATATCTTTCTGAAAGCTCTTTTATTCTTCCCGCAAGCTTTTGTGAAATTCGTTCCATCTCACTCTTTACAGAACCATATAAGGAAGCAATCCACTTGTCTTCAACGACCAAAAACTTAATTTCGTCTTCTTTTTGGCTTTTGTATCTGGCAAGCAGCTTCTTATCAAGATCAGCTTCTGCTTCTTTGATTTTGCTCTTTAATTCTGCTTCTTTCCCTGTAAGCGTGAGATATTCATTCAACACTTTTAATTCATCTGCAAATTCAGCATCGCCTTTTATTTCCTTGACTCTTTTTAGAAGCTCCGGTTTGCTTATCTTTCCAGAGTCGTTTCTGCATTCAACAAAGAGATCATCTTCTCCAGAATTTTCTTCTTCAAGAGTCTGCATTTGTGAAGTAATTGTTTCCAGTTCGGACTGCAATTTATCAATTGCTTCCTGGTCTTTTGCAAAATACTTGTTAATAACAATTTTTTTTGGAATAAGGTCACAATCCCAACCAGTCTCCTTTCCTTTTTTATTTCTTAAGATGTTGATTTCAATTTTCCAGTCATTTACAACAATAAGATACACATCATCCTGCATCGTATCTTGCCAATATGTCATTAGGTGCTGATAAACATCATACCTGTCAATAAGTTCCAATTTGGAAAATGCAGAAAGAAGGTCTTCTGATATTGTAAATATAAGATCCTTGGGTTTAGAGCCAATTTTTATATTTTTGAGGACAGATACGTTTTTGTTTTTCCAGTCTCTAAAAACCTTATCAATTTTTTGAGAATAACTGACAAATTCAGAGTTTTCAAAGATTGTGGATTTTATTTTTGACCGATCAACTTTCAAAACAACATATCCTGTTCGTTTGCTTGGAGCAAAAAGCATATTCTTCAATGATGGATAAACTTTCCAGTACGCCTCTAAATTCTCAACATCTTTATTTGGAATATCTCCCTGCAAATGCGCGTCAATGTCTTGTAAATCTTCCTCTTCTTGACTATCTATATATCGAGGAATATTGAGATTGAACTCATTTTTCTCTATTTCCTCATAATCAACCATTCTAGCATATTTGGGAGTTTCTAATTTCTTTGTAAACACGTCAACAATCTTATGAATATCTCGTGTCCTAAGTCTGTTTTTATTTCCGTCTTTGAAAAACCCTTTACTTGCATCTATCATAAAAATTCCTTTTCGATTTTGCGCATTTTCCTTATCTAAAACAATTATACATGCAGGAATTCCTGTTCCATAGAAAAGATTGGCGGGAAGTCCAATAATACCTTCAATATACCCTCTTTTAATTATGTTCTTTCGGATTTCTGCTTCTGCACCCCCTCTAAAGAGTACACCATGCGGTAGAATTATTGCTCCCCTACCTGTGCTTTTAAGAGAACTGATCAGATGCAGTAAGAAAGTATAATCACCGTTTTTTCTTGGAGGGATGCCAAATCCATCAAATCTACCATATTCATCATGCATTGGATCAATACCACTACTCCATGATTTGGTGGAGAATGGAGGATTAGCTACTGCAAAATCAAATTTTTTGAGTGTATTATCTTGGTTTAAAAAATGCGGTTTTGATATGGTATTTCCTTGCCATATGTCCGCCATTGGATTATTATGTAAAATCATGTTCATCTTTGCTAGTGCTCTAGTGGCAACATCAATTTCTTGGCCATAGATGGTAATACCGTTTGTTTCATCAGCAGCTTTAAGAAGCAAAGAACCAGAGCCACAAGTTGGATCATAAACAGTTTGATCTTGCCTTTTTGCTTGACTGATTCCTATGACTTTAGCCATTATTCTTGAAACTTCAGCAGGAGTATAAAATTGACCTTTGCTTTTACCTGATTCAGTTGCAAAATGTCTCATCAAGTACTCATAGGCATCTCCCAAAATATCATCTCCCTCAGCCCTATTTTTACTAAAATCCAATTCTGGATTCTCAAAAATAGCAACGAGATTTGAAAGACGATCTTGCATGTCTTTGCCTCTCCCAAGCTTATCTGAATCGTTGAAATCTGCAACATCAATAACACCTTTGAGATCGTTAGCCTCAGCGAGTTTGGCAATGATTTTATTTATCCCATCCCCTATCTCGGGTTTGCCTTTGAGAGCAACCATATCTTTGAAACTACCACCTTTAGGGACTTCTATTAGAGCATCTCTTTCCCCAGAATATTTATCTGACACGTACTTTACGAATAAGAGAACAAGGATATAATCTTTATACTGAGAAGCATCCATACCGCCCCTTAATTCGTCACAGCTTTTCCATAGTGAACTATATAATTCACTTTTTTTAATTGCCATGTTTAATTTCCCCTACAATTGATAATTAGCTCACTCATATTTTTCTCTCGCTGAGCCCTGGAGTTAGTTCTATAATTATAATTTGGATGAGATTAGAGTAATAAGTTTACCTTTACCATAAAATATACCTTTGGGAACAGTAATTATAGTTTAAAAATCTAAATATGATTGATTAAATATGGGTGGATGGATTCCGATTGCAGAGGTTGAATTAGAATGTCCTTTCTGTGGTAAGATGGGAGTGACTGCTAAATATTTCCCACCTTCTTTGGGTTCAAGAACATCGAGAAGTGCTGGAGGAAAATCAACAAAAATTTTTAGAGTTAAAGAAAGATATGAAGGCATTAGTGGTTGCAAATTCTGTGGAAAAAGTGACAAAGAAGTTATCAAAGCGATGAAAGAAGGTAAAGAAGAACCAGATAAAGAAAAGAAAATTTTAGAAAGATTGAGAGAACAAGGATTTTCTAGTGAGATAACGACTAAGTTTTAAGTTTTATATTGATATTTTGTTTTACTGCGAGGTTTTACAACTTTAAATTGAACTAAAATTACACTCCCTATTATCAATACAGATAAAACAGGGATCACTACATTTTTATTTGTTGATAAAAATTCACCAGTTGGTATAACTGCTCTTCCGGTAGGAAGACCTGTACCAGCAGTTATTGTAGTAGTTGTTGGTTTTGTAGTAGGTGATACTGTTTTTATTGTAGTAGTTGTTGGTTTAATGGTCGTTATAATAGTGGTCGTTCCACCTCCTCCACCACCGCCACCAGCAGCAGTTATGGGTGTTGTAGTTGTTACTGTAGGACTTGTAGGTGCATTGCCAAATAAACCAAAGAAGCTTAGATGCGTAGCATTGCCCCAAACATAATTTGCTGTTGTATCTACTCCAGAATTTTGCATAACTTCCCATTTCGAAGTCGATTCGTTGTAATAATACATTCTCAATGTACTTGGGTCTATACCAGCATTAGTAACATCTTGAGGCTTATAATACATCTTAATCATAATCCAACCTAAATTATCTTCCATTTCTTCATCGCATCCTACTTCTATGTACTTTCCTAATTCTAGAACACCGATATTCGCATTCCCAGGATTATCAGAATGTTTAGTTAAGTTTATGGAAGTGCCTATTATGTTACTTGTCGTGACAAATTCTAAAATTGTATCAGTTTCATTATATGCATCTATGCTTTTAGTTTGGTTAGCAGTAGTGTTGAATAATTCTTTATAATGAACACATGTCTGGTTTATGTTTAAAGGTTTGCTCTCAGGTTTATTGCAATTGTTTGTATCATAATAGTTTTTATATTGGATACCTCCTAGTAAACATTCTCTCCATGTATTATTCAATATCCAATTTGGTAAACACTCATAACTGAAAAGAATAGATTTTGTATCTTCGTTATTTGACGGATCACTGCATTTCACATTAAATGTATGTTTACCTTCATTAAAATCAGCTATTGTCTGTAAGAAATACCATTGAGTTGGTGTTCCAACAGATACATGAGCGAATACCTGTTCACTTGGAATTTTTATAGATACTTCATCGCTTGCACCATGAATCTTTGTATTCTCGACTATTATACCATACATAGTCCTATGATCCTCGTCTTTGGTTCCGATTGCTATATTAGCAGTTCTAGCAGTACAACTTCCTTTTGGGTTACACCACTGTAATTCATTTGCTTCTTCGGTATTTGCAGTAGAACCCATCTTTGTGAAAGTTCCTTCTGATGTATGTCCTAATCTTATAAACAAGTCATCGAATTGGCTTGGCAGGTCTGTTGTTGTTTTACCATGTATGTCTATAGTTATATTGATGTTATTTTGAGTGTTGAATGTACCGTTTATATCAAATTCCACATTATCATCTTTTGTTTCACCATAGTAGACTCTTGCTATGGTGTTCGTACTGGCACCACTTACTTTATGGTTTCCTGCACATCGCTTTGTTCCATCTGTTGCAATATACATTGCGTATATTTTACCTGTATCATTATGTGCCATCCATATCTTCTCGGTTCTCACATCACTTGTAATACCACTCCAAGCATCAGATTCTATTTGTAGGCCGTCATTAACACTACTCTCAATCAATAGCCCTTGAACACTTGTATCTCCAGCTTTACAGGATACGAAGTTAATACCATCGACAATCTTGAATTTGATATTTTCATAACTATCATCTGGTATTGTAAGGCTATCCATACAAATTTCTGCATAGTCATCTGGAAATTTGTAACAGCCACCAACTGCTATTGGTTTGTCAGTATCGTCGTTTATTACCCAAGCACTCTGTATACCAATTATAGGTCCAGCACTTGGTGGATCACCCACAGTAGTACTATATGTTTTTAATCCAGAGACAATCCATTCCCAACAATCTGTGTCGTTTGGATCGTCGTTACAAATACTATCAACTTTTTTGTATTTATCACCATTTTGATAAGCTTCTACAGAATGCTTGCCCATAATTAAGACAGCTACCCTTTCAGTAATATTGTCAGAATAGAAGTAATCCCATACAGTAATTTCTATTCCTTCATATGTCTGGGTTCCAGATATTGTGTATGAGATTCCATCAATTTCTATATCCACAGCACCACTGGGCCATACATCTTTCAGAGTTATAGTTTTATTTTCTATCGTTACACTATCACCAACAATCATCGAGTAAGTATCTCCAACATAAGCTGTGAACTTAGTGTTTGAGCTTACACTCGTTATCTTGATCGTCTTCCCCAAGAAATTAATTGTCAAAGGTTGGGAACTTGTTGCTTTACTTACGTTAATAGCTTCGTCAAAGATATAGTAATATCTCAAAGCCCCTGTGCCTGCTTCCATGTAAATACCTGTCTTATAGTCATCATCAGAGCAGTTCAAACTTGAACAAATAGTTGGTGAATTTCGTGCCAAATAAATTGCATCATGAATGGTAATATCCTCTTGTTCACAAATTTTTAATGTTGCCGCCCTTTCAATAATATTGTCAGAATAGAAATAATCATCTACATTTATTATCAATCCATGGACATAGTTTGAATCTAGATATAACTTTGCGATATCGCCATCTAAATTTACTAATAAAATACCGTATGGAGCTACATTTAATAAAGTCAGTGATTTACCAAATATATCTACACTATCACCTACATTTATAGAAATGGAAGTATTTTGTCCTGGTTTACAACCGCTACCAAAATTAACTGAAGTATCCTGAAGACGAGGAATCGCATCTTTTGTGTATGAATAGTCAAGATAACCTAGTTCTGCTAAAGCTTTACCAATAGGTATATCGTCAGCAACCCCACGTTTAACTTTCTCTTTAATCAGAAATTCATGGTAATTTCCAGAATCTATATTATACTCACAAGTAGAGTTTTCATTTGTTGTCACATTCAACAATATTGAATTATCATATAAAATTGAACTGTTTAGAGGGTTATTTATTGTAATTGTTGGTGGTGTTGAATCTATAGTGGTCGTGGTAGTCGTACTCGTTGTAGTTGAAGAAGTTGTAGACGAAGTTGTTGAAGTTGATGTAGAACTACTTGTTGTAGTTGTTGAAGTTATAGGACCCTCAAGGAATACACTTTTGTTTTCTCCAACTATTGAAACTGTTTCTAATATCGCATAATCATTTCCGGTATTATTTACAACAATAACATACCCCAAAGAATCGATTGCATTAATTTCAGAAAAATTAAGAGATGAAGCAGCAGCTAGAACCCAGCCATACATTATAGTTGCTGTTCCTATATTAGTCTTTGGATCAGTTTCAACTAATTTATATGCCTCATTAATAAGTTTGTTGACATCAACATCTTTATTTTGGTAATTGCCAAAGGCGGAAATAAAAAATGCTATCCAATTATTTGAATTTTTCAATTGATCGGTGTACCAAATAGTAGATGCATTAATACCTTTATCACCGATTCCAGCTATTAAAACTTTATACAATCTAACTTTATCAGCATCCCACCTATCGTAAAGTGTGTTCACATTCCAACTTTTTTCCTCAGGTATTGAAGCTATTAAACCAATTGATTCTCCGTAATATGTTCTATTACCTTTTATCATCCAATTGTCGTTTTCCTTTTCAAAATGAGGCAAATTTAACTGTTTCAATTGCTCATTGAATTCATCTGAAAATTTATTTTTATCTGGATTCCCCACGTAAACAGTGAAAATTCCTTTGTTGTTTAGTTCAGTGTCATTCAAATAAACATTATCATAATGAGTTTGAATATTGAGTAAATATGCTGTCAATTCGTTTCTTGCAGTAGCTGATATTTGGTTTATAATATAAATGATGAAATTATAAATATCCTCGATAGGTATACCAAATACAAAAATATCGAAGCTCTTTAAAATTATATTAACAACATTATCACTAACACTCTCGGCTAAAATGGCTTCGCTGGTAACAATTTTTTGATTAAGATTTTTGCTTACAGTATCATTTCCATTGACTATATGAAGTGAAGAGTAATATCCCCTACTTGTAAATTTTAAAATTCTTTGATTTATCTGATCTAAAGTGTCATTCGTGTTTATGTTTTTTACAGTTAGATTAACTCCAGTTGAATTTATGTCATTAACCCGGACGTTGAGATAATTTTCAAGACCAAATGGCAGTGATAATGTAGTATCTTTCATTAAAAATACTGGCCAAGTATTACCTTCTGGGAAACCGTCTCTCATCCATTTTAAGTATGCAAAATCACTAACTAAGGTAATTTTATACGGCGTAACATAACCTATTTTAATGCCCGAAGTATTTGCAATGTCTATTTCTTGATCGTATTTATAAATCACTGGATTGCCATAAGAAGGTATAGTTGTTGAGGTTGGAGTTGAAGTCGTTGTTGTAGTGCTTGAAATCGTAGTAGTGGTAATTTGATTGATATTAAACCAGATAGGATTCGTATAAATTCTTTCATTTGTCACTTTATTTATGCATTGAACTCGGTAATATCCATTGTAAGTAGAACTGTCATAAAAAGTTTTTGAGCCAGAACCAGTAACATCCCCGTAATCGGTAAGAATGTCTTCAGTTGAATTTATAATGCCTTTTTCTATTTGTAAACTGCAGTTATCAATAACATTATATTCTATAGAAATAGTAATCTGTTCGCCACTATCAACTTGCAATTGACTGCCAAGACTTTTCCAGTTAGCATCTGAAGTTCCTTTAATTTGAAAATTTAATGCTCCATTATTTGTCATATAACATTGACCATTTTTTAAAGAATTGAAAATGTTATCTTTTGAAAAGTAAGGAGCATAACAACAAGTCATCTCCCTCCCTAATCCAGAATTAAAATCGCCATGAGCATCAGAACCAGCTTCGATGAAAACTTTTCTTCCTTTTAAAAGTAATTCTTTCCATTGTCCTAGTCCTTCATTTAATTGAGATCGTACATCAGAATCTAAAATATTACCATTCCAAATTTCTAAACCTTTGAATGGATATGTATAATTTCTCCATTTTACACGATAGAATGAGTTTAATTGCAAATCACTTGCCATAGGATGAGCAACATATCCAAAACCACCTTGATTGTTGACCATATTCACTACTTGTTCACAAGAATATGTTATCCCAATAGGATTATCATCTGCATCCCCTAAAGTTAAATTAGTTATATCGTATCCTAGATAATGACTAAGAGAAATGACATCCCACCTACATGAGATTTCTTCGCCAATTAGACATTTTGAGAATAAATTACAATCACTTTTATAATTACTCCACTTCCCCACTTCGTCATCTAAATCAAAAGAATGATCTGTTACTGTAAACCAATCTAAACCCATTGCATCGGCAGCATCTGTGGTTACATGAATCGGGGCTCCAAATTCAACTGCATTATCTGTATAATTACTATGCAAATGTGTATCCCCGCAATACCAGTTATTTATTTTGGGTACATCTATTGAGGAAATTGATACATTAACTGTTTTTTTTACATCTGGCCACAAAGATAATTTAAAATTTGCCGTTATGGATATGATTCCATTGACCTTTACAAAGTTATTCTTGTTTAAATTAAAAACATAGAAAAATGGTGTTTTTCCAAACAAAGAGAGTGAAGGATTCCATGTTATGCTTGCAACAATGTTATCACCATTGTTAGCATCGAGTATTTGAATACCTTCTAAATTTAATAAATTATAGTTATCGATAGCCAGGATAGGGATTATATTTTTGGAATTTTCTATGTAAGATGGAGCATCAATAATATAATACGGATCTATTAATGGTTTTTGGCCATACATGACATGAAATGTATCATTTATTTCGGTTTGATTCGTTGGTTTGAGATAGGCATTTACAGTTGCTAAATTTATAAAAAAAAATGAAAACAGAAAAAAAATTAACAAAAATTTATTTTCCATATTTTTTCAACCTCCCAAATAAATAACCAATTAACGATCCTATCAAAAAGAATATAATCAAATTGTAAAGCATCACAAAAATCCACCCCCATATCTCGTTCTGTATTGAAACAACTCCAATGATTAAAGAAGTAAAAAGCAATATCGGAATCGCAATTAATCCTGCTATTGGCACTCCAAGTAATCCGTATTTAAGTAATACAGAACCAAAAATTCCATAAATAGCACCAACAATTCCACACATTAACCAAAAAGGAATCTTATTTTTCACCCACTCCCCATTTCATAAATGCAGTTTCATCTAAATATATATGTTTTTCTTTATATCGAATAGAAAAAAATATATATTTTTTTAGAATTTTTTATATAAAGAAATTTTCATAAGAGTTGTTTATTTTTTTCTTCTTCTAATACCATTCTCCTATTCCTTTCTCTTCTACCTCGCATGACCCAGAAGTACCACAATGTATAACACTTCTTAGTCCTGAACATCCAGTCTCCCTGGCTCTTGAAGATAGGATAAGTATCGACATAACAGCAGTTGGAGCAGATGAACTTGCACAGCCAGAACTCCTGGTTGTATATGTTTTTACCAGTAAGGACTTTAGTAAATGATACCAGGTCCATCCTTGTCTGGCATTGTGGGCACTCTACATAGATTGGCATGGCATATATAGTTTGAATGGAAAAGATAATTCGATTTTTGAAGTAAGATTGTGATGAAGATAGGTTTTTTAATTCACGATTTTGAAATAAAAAAATTCAAGAAATTTTGTATATGAGATTCTATTTTTCTTTTTATTTTTTTGAAGATTTTATACGTCAAAACTAAAGATAGCACCCATACAACTATGATACTTAAACCAAAAAAAACATTCATTACTGAAACTATTAAAAAAAATAAATCCACAGTTAAAAGAAATAGACCCATAAAAACACAAATATCTACAGCAAGTTTGAACCAATTAATAAAATCTTTCTTAAAACTATCATTTTTTCTTGTTACCAGAATAAGTAAAAGAGATATGTATGAAAATAATGGAACTAATTCACCATTTTTAAACCATTCGTAAAAAAATTCAGCAAAGTTTGTTGATACTTTTTGTAGATTGAATAATATGGATTGAATGCCAATTAGTAAAAGATGCATCAATTCAGCAAGAAAAAATGTGATTATATAGGAAAATGCAAGATTTGTTATGCCTAAAACAAAAGAAATTATTAATATAGGAGTTAAAATATGAGTTAAATCTATTTTTTGCCAATTCTTATATTTTTTATTCCTATAAAATAAGAAAAGCAAAATACAAAAATTTACACCTGTTAAAAGAAACAAAAATCCAAAGACAGACGTTAAGTCAGTTTTGAAATATGTTTCCAAGAAGTTCGTTATTGGGTTGAGATTTTCCAAATCCATATCTTAGAAATAGATAATTGTCAATAAAAGGTTATTCTATGTTAAATACTACTTCTATTATTATTGACAACCAAAGAATCATTTAGGTTTTTCTTCTAAAAAATGATAATCTAATCATGAAACCCCAGCACCTGCTATGCGATTTCTTTCCAGAAGTTGTACGTGATAGTGAAAAAGCAGAAGAAATAGTGTAACTATTTCTATCTCGCTAGTAATTGGGATTAAGTTAAATTTTTCTTTTTTTCAATATCGACACCTTTAAAAAGTCTAGAACATTTCCTTTAAGTGGGATGATAAAAATGATAGATCAAGAAAAGAATGATATAATCATTCACACATTCGTTTTTGCGATTAAAAGAACTATAGATAAGAAAACACAACAAGCAAAAGTTGAATTAAAAACAGAAGGTAAAGGTATTTCATTGCCTGAAGCAGCAATTATATTGGAAGGCTGGGTTAACAAAGTAAAGGAAAAAATTCAGGAACCTTTTGTAAAATCATTAGAATTTAAATGAAGTCATGACAATGACTCGTCAATAGCTCATCCAGTTCTGGTCTGCGATAGCTATAATAGGAATAATCTTCATTCTATGGGCTTTGATTGAAAAAGGAATATTGTAATGACTTTTCTATCTCCTATAAACGCAGGGCAAGTAAGAATACTGTCTACAAGTATTGGAAGAGGTATCAGATATACAAGGAATTGAAGAATAAATTATGGGAATTGGTTAAGGAAGTGTTTAAAAATTATTTCTTTTTTCTTTTAGAAGTTTTATTTTTTACTTTCTTGACTTTCTTTTTGATTTTTTTTAATGTGACTGGAACTAATTCTTTTTTCATTTCCAAGTATTCTTTTTTTGTTACCTCCCCAGTAACATATCTTCTTTGTAAAATATTCAATAAATCTTCTTTTTCTGGCTCTGATTCAACTTTAGGTTCTTCTACAAATGCCTCTGTCAAAGGAGGTTTAAAAACTGTTTCTAATATAGGTTCTGATAATCGATTCTCAATTCCTTCTTGAATGGTCTTGAACATTTCACGTGCTTCTCTTATAGGAATCCTCTTTAACAAAACAGGTTCCGATAAAAACCTCATTTTAATTTCTATATCAGAACTTATGAAACCCTGTTTTATTTTTGTATTTGCCATGTCCACAAATTTATAATCTTGAATGGTCCTTCTGAGTCCAAAAGTCGTAGGTCTGTGAATTATGACTCTTTTGTTAGTTATGAAGATTGAATCTGGAGTTAACATTTGTTGTAGTCGTGATTGTTGAATAGCATGTAAAACCCTTTCTCCATCTAACAAGGTTTCTTTAATAACATCTGGAACTTCTATCTCTCTTCCCCATAGAACACTTTCTACTGGTTTTGGTTCAGATAAGTCATCTTCTTCTGACATTTATTAATTAACCTCCACCACCTGTAGCTGTTTTAATTGCTGTTCCAACAACAATTCCAGCAACTTTTGCACATCTTTCTGGGTCTTGAGAGCAAAATTCTTTAGCTTCAAGAATCCAATCCTCTACGACTGAGTTAGAAATACTTATTTGTTTTGACCAATCCTTTTGTGATACATAATCATAGGTATCATAAAAAACAATAACAACATCTTCCTCTGTGGCTTTATGTGTATTAAATTTTTGTGATTCCTTATAACTTGTTTCAGTATGTTCCATAACAGATCCAAACACAATTGTGTCGCCTCCTATTGGTTCTGGTTTAGGTTTTCCACTGGTCTTATTAATTTCATAAACTAAACATACAGCTACAGTAAATTCTGATTGAATATCTCCAGTGTTCACTGCTTTTACTACACATTTTCCCTTTTCATCAATAAGGTAATCGTAAGAAATATCAAAACGATATGCAGAGTTACTAAAGTCAGGTTCTGGCATTTTAAGTTCTATAGTTTCTTCGTCATTTTTTAATTCTACATAATCAGAATAGATTGGGTAATCTTTTACCCCTACTTTAATATGTATACCTGCCCTATACTCTCCAGGAATTATATCTTTAGCTAAAACAGTTCCTTTCTGAGTGGTAGATGTTGTTTGTTTAATATTACCATTTCTATCCTCAAGACTGACTGTTACATCTTCAACTAATTTATTCGTTCCAGTATCCTTAATAGTGAGTTTTATATCAATTGGTGCTTTAATCTTTACTTCAAAATTACTGAAAGATGATACTTCTATCGGGGTTTTTGTACATATATCTCTGTAAGTAGGATGACATGCTCTTAAATTGTAAGAACCCTCTAAAATATCTTTGATAACTTTAGTGCCGTATTGTTCTGTCACACCGATATCTGAATCATCAAGATAAATAATAGCACCTTCTATAGGCTCGTTTGTATATTCGTTGATAACTTTAACAGATATATCAAATTTTGGTATTGCCGTTGTTGTCGCTATAGAAGTGGTTAGAACTGTTGTAGGTGGAGAAGTAGTTCCTACTGTAGTGCTAGGAGGATTATTAATGTTAATTGGGCTAGGTAAAGAAAATAGACCTGTCATACTTCCTGCAAGTAAAACAAGACCTATAGCTACTGCAATAAGAATAAGTTTAGTATATGGAATGACAAATTCACGATGCGTAGTTGGTTTAGTTTCTTCTACTGGTTTTTCTACTAATTCGGTTAAATTTTTACCACAGTCTTTGCAGAATTTAGAGTCGTCTGGATAAGTTTTATCACAATCCTTACAGTATCTCACACCCTCCCTCCAATTAAACTGTTTAATTACTTAGTATTAAATATCTTACGACTAATCAATTTAGACATTGAGAATGAGTCAGAATAATTCTCAATTTACCAAAGAAACTACGACTTTTCAACGAATGACCCAGATTATATGGAAGAGAAAGTTTAAATGAATACGATTCATAGTTTTTTTGGGAAAATGAATAAAAAAACAATAGATCATGCCACTTTATTAATTGCTTTCTTAACATTGTTTTTGACGATAACATATAATTTTACTGACGTAACTAGACAAAAAATGGCAAGTGCAAGTTATATGGCAAGATGTGGTTCTTGTAACAATACAGAGACTTATAAAATAGTAGACAAGATAGACCACATGCTATTAGAAAATAAACCAAATTATACTCAGGCTTTAGAATATGTTGAAATAATTAACCAAGATTGTAGTTATTGCAGGGATAACATATGTAGACATTGTTTACTTTCTCCACTAAGTAATTCTTTTGATAAAATCATCTTTAAAGGAATTTTAGATAGTGTTATACCAATAATCATAATATTACTTGTCGGTTTCTTTTTAAAGAAAAGATTAGAAATAATCTCAACCACCCCTCACTCTTGGCGATAATTACAAAGTAGAAGTTACCGAGGAAAAACACATTTTTAAATTCAACTTTTGAAATTAAAATCATGACAAAGAGTATAAAGACTTCTGACTTTCTTGCTATTGTTGTTTTTCTTATTTTTTGTATGTTTTTCTTAACCTTCATTTGTCAACAAGAAAAAACGATAATTATCAGAGAAAATGATTGTAATTATAATTCAAACTGTGAATGCCTAAAATATGAATATTCACCTTCTATAGGTCAACAAGGCATACTATCTACTTGCACAGTTTGTAGTTGTTCTGTTGGTTTGTGTAATCCAAAATATCTATTTGAGACAAGCACGTATTCAAATGAAAATATGTATAATACCCCAACTACTGTTCCAACAACCAGATATACAACTATACCTACTACAACACCTACAACAATAAAAAGTTCAAATTGTGTAGATGCAGCGTTCATAGTCTATTCAAGTACATATAACGCTGATGAAAGAACATTGTATATTATAGTTGACAATAGGAGGTCGGTTGACTTATTTCTGGAAGATTTATACATCTTTTATTCGAATAATCAGATTAGCACAAAACCAATAAATAAACTTTTAAGAGTGGGTGAGGTAATACAACTTAACATGAGCGATGTTAAAGAAGGGTTTACCTCCATGAAAATCAAGACAAACTGTCCTGATGTTTTTGTGGATTTCATACCTACTATGATAAGTCAAAAGATTATAACATTGCTAGGTGCAACTTGCAGTAATAATGTCCTACTGATTGTTCTAAGAAATGATGGAACTAAAACTATTGCTAGTAGTGATATAAAAATCCTTGTCAATAACGTTGATAGAAGTACTGCTTATAGTGGTTTATTCCCATTAAATGTTGGCAGTTCTAATGCAGGTTCTAACTCTAGCACTTTAGGTGGGCTTTCAGGAAGTACAAATTTATTAATTACATCACCAAGTAATTCTGTTAGAGTAACCGTATGGTGTTAATTTTTTTAATATAAAAAACGAAATTAATCCGATGATTTTAAGGATTTATTACCCAACTCTCTCTCTTAACTATACCCTCATTTCCTAGCCCATAAGTAGTTCTTTTTTCGATACAGCCTGATATAAAAACTATACCAATTATAAGTAACCAAAAGATTAACATTAAAATAATGCTTTTTATTGGAATAGATAATTCAGTTAATTCTATCATATTAATCACAATACTGAACACATTTTTGATAAGAATAAGAAAGATTGGTCTTAACCACTTTATTTGAGACTAAACTAAAAGTATTACTATAAACTAAATAATAAGTCCCAGGCGCTAGATTCACGTTTATAGAATCCACAGTTTTCTGACCAGATTGATAATACACTCGAGATTCATGTCTGTTTTGCCAGTTTATGAAATCGTCGGGTGTCATAATGAAAACCATAATATCGTTACCTTCACCACCTGTAGTAGTAAATCTTCCATTTACTGTAACTACTCCAGCCTCTTCTGGGATAGAGAATTGATAGTATCTGTAATAGCCTGGTTCTACTACTAATGTATCATCGACTATCGTAACCGTTATTGTTCGATAAACCGGTGATGGTTTAACATAACTAATTACTGAGTTTTGCGGTGATGAATGGCTGGCTGAAGAAAAAGCACCTGTAGCTATGTTACCAAAAAATGCTATGCTAAACAGAATTAACATTACTGCCACGATTCTCTCAAGGTCTAACTTATCCATGTTTTCACTAAAAAGTGATACATAGGGTTAACTATTTAAGCTTTTCTATCAGATAGAAAACCTCCAGAATAGTCAAAATTGGCAGATTTAAGTCTGAAGCTTAGATATCCATAATTTTTAAAACAATCAGATTTTTAACTCAAAATGTTGAAATATGAAATATGACAAAACGTAAAAAAATAAGTTTAACACCATTCTATATTTTTGCTTTGATAATAATGATTTTTTTTCTGATAATCGTAATAATAATGTTTACATCTGGTGTTTGGTCAACAGGGGTTAATTGCAAAGGATATGTGCCAACTCCTAGAACGCCTAAATCATCTTGTCCAGGTACAGGTAGTATCGGTTATATTCCCCCAGGGTCTGGTTGCGGTGGAATAAGTTGTGGAAACACATGTGAAATTGATGAAGACTGTATGGCAGGGTTAGAATGTCAATCGGTTTTCGGCAGAGGTAAACTCTGCATTCCAATAAGATAGATTTTTGTTCTCAGATTTCAAGAATCGATTATATGAATCATAGCGAATGTATAAAAAAACTGATTGAGATTGGCACACAATTGGGTTTTCACGCAACTGGTCGGGGTTATGGAAAGATGTATCATATGGGTAACCCTGACTGCGTTTGGTATTATAAAGGCAAGGGGGCAAAGGAACTTTATAAGATAGCCAAGGGCGACAAATATAAGTACCTTCCATTCATTGCTTTTGAAATTCCATTTTCTGAGAAAGAGAAAGCTTTGAGAGGTTCTTTGGTCACATTACAACTTACTAATGCTTCTGCTAGTGTCATTATTTTGTTAGGTGAATCTGTAAAATACAAATCGTACATGAAAAAATTAGTGGGAAGATATTCTTTTACGAGATTTAGAATATGGACAGAAAAGGATGTAGACGAATTGTATAATAAAGTTATCAAAAATAAATCCTAACCAGA
>Ga0315274_10006059_pt1 | contig 17639 bp, 9 predicted proteins | sample YL17G02_20_MG_FD_203700 | JGI IMG/M metagenome (GOLD analysis project Ga0315274, IMG submission 203700) | Sediment microbial communities from Yellowstone Lake, YNP, Wyoming, USA - YL17G02_20 | ecosystem: Environmental > Aquatic > Freshwater > Lake > Sediment | place: USA: Wyoming | collected...
ATACCGAACGGTGCAGCGTTGACCTTGAGATCATACGAGCTGAGTGAGCAAACTACACCATAGCATAATTGATAAATGATGTTTCAGGGTTATATCCTTTAAAAGGGGATATAACCCTTTTTTTATTATTATTAAACTTGGTATTTTATTTATCGGGGAAGAAATAGTTGAGTTACTTTTTAAAATGGAACTATCAATAAAGAAAAAAGCCATTTTCTCCATTGTCATTACAATTATTTTTTTCGTTGTTCTTGAATTATTATTAAGAGTGTTTTTCAGTAATATATTGTTAAAGCTGTCTCTTTACAGGGATAAGAAATTTATTGCCAACTCTGAGTATGAATACAGCCCTGATTATTTACAGGATAAAATATTATTATGGAAACATAAACCTTCTATTATAGCGAATAATGGGATAAAAGTTAACTCAGACGGTTTCAGGGGAGTTGATATTGTCAAACCTAAACCGAATAATGTATTCAGGATTGTTTGTCTTGGTGATTCTTGTACTTACGGACTTATGATAAAGAATAATCGGGATGTTTATCCCACGATTCTCGAGAAAATTATTAATGATGAAAATGTAATAAATAAAAAGGTTGAAGTTATAAATGGTGGGGTATCGGGGTATAGTTCTTATCAAGGTTTGCAATTATTAAAGAATCAGGTTATAGGTTTACAGCCGAATGTAATAACAATTTATTACGGTTTGAATGATTGTATTTGGGCAAATAAATTTTCAGATAAAGAGATGAAGATTACTCCCGTGTGGATGAGTAAACTCGATAGTTTTTTTGGGAAATTTGCTATTCCTACGACTATTAAATTAATTCTTTATTCCCTTCGGGACAACAGTTATTATGTTGATTCAGACTTAATGAATGATTTAAAAAAAAGAGTTAGTTTAGAGGATTATGAAAAGAATTTAAAAGAGATAATAAGAATTTCCAGAGAAAATCAGGTCAAAATTATTCTGTTAAATATTGCTGTAAGACCTAAAATGCCCTTGATTCTCAATCCAATACCTGAGTTTACCAGGGTAAATGGTAAATACAGGGTGACGTTTCTATTTGGACATATGATAGGTGAAGTAAGTTATTGGTTTAAGACTGAATATGAGGATTCAACTGAATCATTGGAGAAAGAAATTGAGAAAAATCCAAAATTTCCATTGCCACACTATTTTTTAGCTGAGTATTATAAAGAAAACGGTCATTTAGAATCGGCTAAGGAAGAGTTCAAAAAAGCTAATGAACTTGATATAACAAGAAAAATAGTGATGCAATATAACGAGATAATAAAAAAGGTAGCCCAAGAAAATGATGTTTTTCTGGTTGATATATATTCAGTCTTTAATAATGAAGCGATGATGAACTATTTCATAGATGAACGGCATATGGATGCAGAAGGGAATAACATAGTGGCAAATGAGATATTAAAAACGCTTATAGATATGAAATTACGCGGAGAGATTGATTAGGCCGCAATAGAATGTCATTCCGAACTCGTTTCGGAATCTTATTAATGAGGGAAACAAGAGATGCTGAAACAAGAGCTGCTGAAACAAGTTCAGCATGACATTAGGATTACTCTGTGTATTGCTTATTGTTCTTCCTAATCTCAACATTACTATCTTGAAATCTAAATTATCTTATGGGAATAAATTATTTAGGAATCAGTGATGAAATGTTGGTTACGTTTAGAGAAAAAATATATCTTTGATTTATGTTTATTATTAATAGTAATTTTTGTGGTGTATTTTAATTCGTTTTTTAATGGTTTTGTCTATGACGACGTTGCCATAATAACTAAAAATCCGCTATTACAGAATCCAGCCAAAAGTTACTTGATTTTTACAAAGAAATATTTTGTGTACTCCCATGAAATGACCTTCAGACCAATGGTTACGATTTCCTATCTTTGTGATTATTTAATCTGGGGGATTAGACCTTTTGGGTATCACCTAACCAATCTTATTATTCATATTTTAAATGTTATACTTGTTTATCTATTCAGTTCTGTATTAGTGAAAAAAAGAGTTTTTTCTATTTTTAACGCCCTCCTTTTCGGTATTTTTTCAATCAATTCTGAAACTGTAAATGCCATTGGTTATCGTGAGGATTTACTGACCACGTTTTTTTTCGTATTTGGGTTCATTCTCTACCTATTAGAGAAATCGGTGGTTGAGCCCAGACCGTCAATTAAATTCTTATTGATAATTGCATCAGGGTTTTCATATTTCTTAGCCTTATTAAGTAAGGAAATGGCAATTACATTTCTTCTGATTATTATTGTATTTGATGTCTTATTTTATAGAAGTGGAATTAAGAAGTTCTGGAAAAGTTATGCCTTTTTCTTTTTAGTGACACTGTTGTATTTGCTATTAAGGTTTGTGATATTTAAAGACCCAAATGAAGAAAAGTCGGGATATATAGGTGGCAATTTAATTGTAAGCGTTTTGGTCACTTCCAAGATATTTCTAAAATATATTTTATTAACTTTGTTACCAATTAGATTGTCAGTGGAATATGTTGTAAAACCACCTGAGAGTTTTTTTGACTTTGGTATAATTATTTCAATACTTGTCCACTTTGCCATAATGATTTTGAGTATTGTTTATCTGAAGAAAGACAAAAGAATCACATTTTTTATCTGGTTTTTCTATATTTCGTTACTTCCTGTTGCTAATATTATTCCTATAGCGAATCAAATGGCTGAACGATATATGTATCTTCCTTCGATATCCCTATCATTCTTAATATGCTTATTATTGTTAGGGTATTGTAAAAAGAAAATAGGGTTAGTCATTTTACTTTTATTTATTCTTTTTAATATAGGGATTACATTTAAGCAGAATAGGATCTGGAAAAATGAATTGACCTTGTGGAGGAATGCGGTGAAAATTGCACCTGATTCAGAACGGGCAAGAATTCATCTGGGTGATGAGTATTATAATAGAGGGCTTGTCAGAGAGTCTATCAATGAGTATTTGCAGGCTATCAAGATAAATCCACAATATTACTGGGCTTATAATAAGCTTGGATGGGTTATGTTAGAGAATAAAAATATTGATGAAGCGATAAAGATGTTTACTAAGGCGATTGAGCTGAAAAAGAATTTTGTTTTTGCTTATAACCATTTGGGATATGCCTATTATTTGAAAAAGGATTATAAGAAAGCAGAAGCGGCTTATCAGTTAGCGATACAACTTAACAAATATTATCTCGACCCATATATTAATCTTAGTAATATGTATCTTGATATGGATGAGATAGAAAAGGCAAAACAAATTTGTATTCAGGCGATAGATATAAACTATAATCTTAAAGAAATTCATACTAATCTTGGCATAATTTACTCTTTAGAGGGAAAAATGGATATAGCAGAACAAGAATTTAAAACTACTATTGAGATTGATAATAATTATGTTAATGGATATTTTAATTTAGGGTTATTATATCAGAAAAAAGGTGATGATGTTAAGGCTGAGAGATATTTCAAAAAAGCGATTGAGATGGATAAGACTTTAGAAAAGGCTTATCTTGGACTTGCATTTATATATAAGAAAAGAGGGTTAGTTCAGGATGCGCTTCGATTATATCAGGAACTTTTAAATATCAATTCAGGAAATGTTACGGCGATGATTGAGGTAGGTACAATTTATTTTGAAATGGGGAAATTTAGTGAAGCCAAAGAATATTTTGGGAATGTTCTGAAGATAGATAAAGATTCAACCATTGCGAAATCCTATCTGCAAAGGATTAGTGAAAAAAATGGGTAATTCAAACGAGGGTAAGAAAAATGGGGAGAAGATATCTTCTACCACTTCCATTCACATTTGTCTTATTGTTATTTTGTGTTTGGTAGCCTATTTCAATTCTCTTTTTAATCAATTCACTTATGATGACAATGTAATCATTGTGGATAATTATCTCTTTCGGAATCTTGAGAATCTGCCGCGTTTGTTTGGTTCTGCCTATTTTAATTATGCTCAGGAGCTTACTTATAGACCTATCGTAACGATTAGCTACTTAATAGATTATATTATCTGGGGATTGAAACCGTTTGGTTATCATCTGACAAATTTGCTCTTGCACATTTTGACAGCAATTACGGTGTATTCTCTTTTGAAAATAATTGTAAGGGACGCATATATGCGGCCCTTACGGAATTATATAGCATTTTGGGGAGCAATATTATTTTCAGTTCATCCTGTTAATACAGAGGCAGTAAATGCCATTGCTTTTCGCGAAGATTTAATTGCTACATTATTTTATCTTCTCGGATTGTTATTTTACATTAAATCAAGTGTGGGGAACGCATATATGCGTCCCCTACGTATTCTATCTGTTTTATGTTATTTAATAGCGATGTTTGCTAAAGAGATGGCAGTTACTTTGATAATAGTTATATTGATGTACGATGTTTTGATGTCATCAAAACCTGTAGGGGACACGTACGTAGGTTGCTTACAGAACATAAAGAAAAATATCGGAAAGTATACTTTATATTGCATTGCTTTAATATTTTATTTAATTGTTCGATTTATCATATTGAAAAATCCTGATGAAGGGACCGTGAAATACATTGGTGAAAATTTCTTTGTTAATGTTCTGACAATGATTAAAATATTGGGGAGTTATCTCCTTCAAATGCTCATTCCGATTGGACTTTCTGCTGATTACACCATTAGACCGATTGAGTCTCCTTTTAATCTTTCATTTTTAATCTCCTTAACTGGCATTGTTGCAATTATTCTTATCGGGATTATCTTCAGGAAGAAAAATCCGATTATTAGCTTCTTTATCTTTTTCTTTTTCATAGGACTATTGCCCGTTATGAATTTTATTCCAATTTCAAATCCGAGAGCGGATAGGTATCTTTATTTAGTTTCTATTTTATATTGTGCAATATTGAGTATGTCGATTGTAGGGGCGGTTCGCAATAGATTTGCTGATAAAGTAGGGAATGGTCGCGACCGTTCCCTACGAATTTTTAGGAGTGGAAAAGAGCTTGTTATACCTGTATTGATGGGGATTATAGTAATTTTTTATATCATTTTGACAATCCAAAGGAATCGAATCTGGCGAGATGATATTACTTTATGGGAAGATACATTAAAGAAGTATCCAAATTCAAAAAGAGCTAATGCAAATTTAGGAAGAGAATATTTGAAAAAGGGGGAGTTGAATCTGGCATTGGAAAAGCTTCAGAAGGCAGTAGCTCTTGAAGAAAATAATTATATGGCTTATGTAAATTTGGGGATTGTTTATTCTGAATTAGACCAATATGATAATGCGATAGAAGCACTAAAAAAAGCAGTTAAAATATTTCCGAATTATGATAAGACACATAATACACTTGGCAATTTATATATCAAGAAAAAGGAATTTAATAGGGCATTAGAGTCATATCAGAAAGCAGTAAAGATTAATCCTGAATTTGCAGAGGCTTATTGTAATATGGGTAATGCTTATATGGAGTTGAAACGTTATAAAGAGGCAGAAGCTTCATACACTAAGGCGCTTGAAATAGACAAAAATTTTTATGGGGCTTTCCTTAATCTTGGTACTTTTTATACGAGTATAAATCAGGATGAGAAGGCTTTAGAATGTTTTAACAAAGCCTTAAACTTGAAGCCTAATAGTTATAGACCTCTTTTTAATATGGGAATAGTTAAACTTAAGATGGATAGACCTGATGAGGCAATATTGATTTTCACAAAAGCGGAATTGTTAAATTCCGAAGATGCAAATCTGTATTATTATATGGGTGTGGCATATAATCGATTAAATGATATAAATGGAGCAATAAGGTCGTTAAAGAAAGCGATTGAACTAAAACCAAATCATACTGATGCCCACTTTAATTTAGGTGTGTTGTATGCTCAGAATAAGAAATATGATGAGGCTGTAAGTGAGTTTGAAAAAACATTACAATTAAAACCTGATTCGAAGCAAGCGCAAACCTATCTTGCTAAGGTCAAAAGATTAAAAGATGAAGTCAAAAAAAATTGATTTGATATCCATTGTCGTATTGATAGTTGTTACTTTTGGGATTTATTTTAATACCCTTTATAATGGTTTTGTTTATGATGATAGTATAACGATTGTTAAGAATTATCTTTTCAGGAATCCCAACAATTTTTATATGCTCTTTACGAAAGATTATTATGGTTATTCAGGGGAACTCACCTTTCGACCAGTAGTTACAATCACCTATTATTTCGACTATCTCTTGTTTAAATTGAATCCGATGTGGTATCATCTGGAGAATGTCTTGTGGCATATATTTGTAGTAATTGCTCTGTACTTTTTAATAAGGAAGATTTTGAAGGTGCAGGATGTTCATCTTGAACCGTCAGTGTGTTACGATAAGTCCGTAAATGAGGTGCGGGACGCATATATGCGTCCCCTACAAGTCTCATTTTTCTGTGCATTACTCTTCGGTGTTCATACGATTCACGTGGAAGCAGTGAATGCGATTTCTTATAGAGAAGACTTGTTAATGACTTTCTTTTTGCTATTAAGTTTTATTACCTATTTGAGTTTTAAGAGAAATAAATCGATAGTTCAGGATATATATCCTGAACCATTGATGTGTCTTGTAGGGACAGAACACTGTTCTGTCCCTACTGAATCATCCCAATCGGATTTGATAAATCGAAATCCTACGGAATATTCGATTAATCGAATAGCCATATTCATTTTATCTATGATTTTTTATTTTTTTAGTATGATGTCAAAAGAGACGGCTGTTGTTTTGTTACCATTAATCATAATCTATGATTTTATATTTGAAAGACAAACATTAAAAAGTTGTTGGAAATATTATTTCTGTTATCTTGTCATCATACTAATTTCTTTTCTATTAAGTTTTGTAGTTATCAAGGGCTCCATATCAATCGAATCTGGTTTTATCGGTGCGACATTTTTTGAGCAATTCTTAACAGGAATTAATATAATCGGTAAATATTTATTTCTGATGATAGCTCCCTTCAGACTGGCTCTGGACCATATTGTGACGCTGAAGAATAGTTTAATTGATTTGAACGTTTTATTAACACTTGCTACAATTTTGGTTCTGATTATCCTAACAATTTTATTTTATAAAAGGAAACCGATTATAAGTATTTCAATTTTATTCTTTTTCGTTGGGTTTTTGCCCACATCAAATATTATTATTCTCCAGAATCCTATCGGTGAGCGGTATCTATACCTTCCATCCATTGGTTTTTGCCTATTAATTTCATATTTATTAATACAAGAAAGAATTAAGAAGATTGGGATAGTATTATTGATATTACTTGTGATTTATTATGGTGGATTGACAATTTGGCAGAACCGCTTCTGGAGAGATGATTATGCTATCTGGAGCCGAGTTGTTGAGGTATATCCTGATTCGAGCAAGGGGCATATGAATCTTGGTTTGCAACTTTCTGAACAGGGGAAATTCGATGGAGCAGAAGAAGAATTTGTGAGGGCGATAAATCTCGAACCGAAGAATTATCTTGCTTACATTGGACTCGGAGAGGTTTATATGAAATATGGGCAGTTTGCGAAGGCTTTGGAAGTGATAAAGAAGGGTGTTGAACTTGAGCCAGAGTATTATTCGGGCTATAACTCTCTGGGAAATGTTTATTATCATTTGACTATGTACCAACAGGCTGAGAGTGCATTTAAAGAAGCATTAAAAATTAATCCGTATTCTGCTGATGTTTATAATAATTTGGGCAATGTGTATTGCGATGAGGGGAAAATAAAAGAAACAATAGATTCGTATAAGAAGGCGATAAGTTTGAATCCGGAATTTGCAGAGGCGTATAATAATCTTGGTAATATAATGTTGCAGATGGGTAGATTGAATGAGGCGGAGACTGAATTTAAGGCATCTTTATTTTATAAACCAGAATTGGTTCAGGCAAGACATAATCTTGCAACGGTCTATATGAATCAGAAGAGATGGAACGAAGCGGCACGGGAACTTGAATTAGTGGTAAAGAGTAAGGGACGCATATATGCATCCCCTACATATATTTCTCATTATTATCTTGGGATCGTTTATGACAATTTGAATGAGTATGAGAAGGCTGTTACGGAATTGGAAATTGCCATTAAATTGAATCCTAATGATACAGAGATTCAGAATTATCTCTATTCTGTAAAAGAGAAAATGAAAAATAATTCAACCACGAATAACACGATTCTTCACAAATAAAAAAATAAATGCGGATAAAGAATAGAACACGAATTAACACGGATTTATGCGGATATACACCGATTGAATTTCAGAGCTAATACGCTCTAATCCGCGTTAATCTGCGTTCTATTAATTATTTTATTTTTTGTGGTACAGCAGCTATGAGTATAAATTATCCTAAAAGAAATCTTCTAAACATTAGTATTTTAGTTATTATTACAATTATAGTTTATACTAATTCATTGAGTAATGGTTTTGTTTATGATGATAGGTCGCTTATTACGGATAATTATCTGTTTCGGTATCATTTTACTGCGAAGACATTTTTCAATTCGGATTATTTCAAATATACAGGAGAACTTTCCTATAGACCACTATGTACTTTAAGCCTTCTAATTGATTATCTTCTTTGGGGATTGAATCCTGTTGGTTATCATATTCAGAGCTTGTTATGGCATATATTGAACGTTGTACTTGTTTATTTATTCGCATTGAATTTGATAAACGTAGTGGTCGCATTTATGCGACGATCTTGTGGTAGAACAGGCATCTTGCCTGTTCAATGGACAGACAAAAACATCTATCCTTCCAATATAAATCACAGATTGACGGCTTTTTTTAGTGCCTTACTTTTTGCCGTTCATCCCATTAATGTTGAGGCAGTAACACCGATTACATTCCGCGAAGACCCCATTTTTACAGCGTTTTATCTTATTGCTTTTATAGCCTATTTAAAGTTTTTTGATGAATCCAATTTCCCGAAAGAGAATAGGTTTGATAAATCAAACCCCTACAATGTTATCAGGTGGAAACGAGCTGTTTTTCTGACTATTGGACTTGTAAGTTTTTTTCTTTCTTTATTAGCAAAAGAGATGGCAGGCTCTTTGATTATTCTTATGCTTGTTTATAACTTTCTCATAGGAAAAAGTAATAAGCAAAAAAATGGGAACAGACGACTAATGTCAGTCCCCATTTTTCTATATATTGTTGTGCTGTGTATTTATCTTGTAATCAGATTTGTTTTATTGAAAAACCCGGCAGAAGAAAAGATAATGCCTCCTGGTGGGAGTTATCTGCAAAATGTATTTATCACACCGTTTATTATAATTCGATATATTGCATTGCTCTTTTTCCCTATCCGATTATCTGCTGAATACACATTTGATTTTTCAAATGGATTTCCTATTGTCATAACACTTTTATCTGTAATTGGTTTGATTTTGATTCTTCTAATTTTATTTTTTCTCAGGAAAAAAGAACCCGTTATTACCTTTTCTGGTTTATTATTTTTTATTACGCTGTTACCTGTAATGAATGTTATTCCTACATCAAACTTAATGGCTGAACGATTTTTGTATCTGCCATCAATTGGTTTTTGTGTATTAGTATCGTATATTATGGTAAGTAGGGGACGCATATATGCGTCCCTTACAGAAGAAATGCCTTACTCAAGTCGGGAGTTCACACGCACAATTATAAAGTTCATTTTCTTAATTGCAATTGTTCTTGTTTATTCTTTTTTAACTGTGAAGCGAAATACCGTTTGGAAGAATGATTTTGTTTTATGGAGTGATACGGTACAGAAGGCGACTCATTCACCAAGGGCTCATTTTGGGCTTGGGAGAGCATTGGAAGAGAAGGGTGAAGTTGATAAGGCAATTGGTGAATATAAAAAGGCAATCGAGCTTTATCCTCTTTATTATTTTGTTTACAATAATCTTGGTGTAGTTTATATGAAGATTGGTGAAGAAGAAAATGCTATAAATTGTTTTAATAAAGCGATTGAGATTAAGAAGAATTATGCTCAGCCGTATGGTAATTTGGGTGAGATATATTACACGAAGGATGATTTAAACTTGGCAGAAGATTATTCGAAGAATGCAATAAAATATGATAAACAATTTTCTTTGGCATATAATGACCTTGCCCTTGTTTATGTAGCGAAAAATAATTTTTCAGAAGCTCTTACAAACTCTCTCAGAGCGGTTGAGCTGGAATCTAACAATTTAGCTTTTCGGAATAATCTTGCGACGATATACAAGGGAATGAAGGATTTTAATAAAGCGGAAAAGGAGCTTCAATATATTTTAGAAAAAAATCCGAGTTCGTATGGGGCAAATTTAAATTTGGGATTGGTATATGCTGAAAAAGGCGATGAAATAAAAGCGGAGAGTTATCTTAAAAAAGCTATTGAAATTGATGATATAAACTGGCAGGGTCATTTTAATCTTGGAATATTGTATGCAAGAAAAAAGGAATATGATAAAGCTTTGACTGAGTTAAAAAGGGCTTATGAACTTAATCCAAAATCCGAATTAATTAAAGAGAATTTGTTAAGAGTAGAAAGTTTGATTGGGGAAAGTAAAGTCGGAAGGAAAACAAAGTAGATGGACATTTTTTCACTATACAAATCGCGAGATTTGATATTTAACCTCGTTTCTCGGGATATTAAGGTTAGATATAAATCATCCCTATTGGGAATATTATGGTCATTATTGAAGCCACTTTTTATTATGGCAATTTTAAGCGTTGTTTTTACACGTTTTCCTGGATTTGGTAATGTGGGATGTCCTTATCCTTTATATGTATTAACGGGGATTTTATCGTGGATGTTTTTATCAGGTGCGTTGGGAGAATCAGCCTATTCCATAACAGCTCAGGGGAGTTTAATAAAGAAGATAAAAATTAATTCGGCTGTGTTCCCTGTTTCTTCCATCATTGCCAATTTCGTTCATTTTTGTATAGCGATGATTGTTCTATTTTTATTTATTATTTTTTATAAGGTAAAAATAGGTGCGCTGATTTTATTTTTACCATTTGTGATGGTAATTCAGTTTATGTTAGCAGTCGGAATTTCATTAATTACATCCTCATTATTTGTATTTTATCGAGATGTTTCATCCATATTAGAAGTAGTTTTGATGGGATGGTTTTACGTAACACCAATAATTTATCCTGCTCAACTTATAAGGGAGCATTACGGTGATTTGGCTTATAAAATATACTTCCTAAATCCGCAAGCGACTATTTTAACATTTTTTCGTAATTCACTTGTGTTTTCAAGGGAGAATTTTTTCAGAGGGTTTGGAGAGAAGGGAGAATTGGGCATTTATTATCTGATATATATTATAATTTTTACATTTCTTTTGTTAATTATCGGGACTCTTGTTTATAACCATTATAAAGATTTGTTTGTGGATGAACTATAATGAATTAACCACCGAAGGATTTGAAAGAGAAGCTAATAGACCGCTGATTTACGCGGATTAAAACGGATTTACACCGATTAGGACAGAATTATTCTAAAATTAATCTGCGAAAATCTGTATAAATCTGTGTTAATCCGCGTTCTATTGTATTTTTATTTTTCCGATTAAAAAATTTTTTAAAAATTGGAGAAGAAAAGTGTTAGCCTGGGTTGAGGTGAGTATTGATAATTTGATATTTAATTTTAATCAGGTCAAAAAACTTGTTGGCGATAAGGTTGAGATTTATCCTGCTGTTAAGGCATACGGGTATGGTCATAATTCGATTGAGGTTGCAAGGGCATTGTCATTAAATGGTGCAAACAAGTTTCTTGTTGCAAGGATGGAAGAGGGACTGGAATTGAGACATTCCGGAATTAAAGAACCGATTATGGTGTTGTCACCGATAACGGAAGATTTGGCTGGAGATATCGTTGAGAGCGGTTTTGAACCTGCTGTTTGTGTAAAAGAAGTTGTGAAAAAGATGTCTGATGAAGTAGTCAAGATGAAGAGAGAACTTTCTGTTCACATAAAGATAGATACGGGAATGGGAAGAGTTGGAATAAAACCGGAGGAATTGAATGACTTTGCAGATTATATTTGTAATTTACCTAATATTAAAATTGTGGGAGTAATGACGCACTTTCCCATTGCTGATGCCAAAGAGAAGGATTTTACTAAAAATCAAATAGAACTGTTTCATAATGCTATAGATAATTGTAAGGTGTTAAAGGGAAAGGAAATTACGAGGCACTTGGCGAATAGTTCAGCAATACTTGATTTGCCTGAAAGCTATGCGGATGCAGTAAGACCGGGCATAATGCTTTATGGTTGTTATCCATCGGAATATGTAAATCATAATATAGAACTTAAGCAGGTTATGTCTCTTCGTGGAAGAGTTGTTTTTATAAAAAAGGTGAAGAAAGGCACAGGAATAAGTTATGGGTTGACTTATAAAGCTGAGAAAAATACGATTATAGCAACGGTTGCTATGGGATATGCGGATGGTTTACCACGACTCTTGTCGAATAAGGGAAGGGTGATTATAAGGGGTAGATATACGCCTATAGTTGGGAGAGTTTGTATGGACCAGACAATGATAGATGTGGGAGATATTGATAGAGTCGAAGTTGGGGATAGAGTTACGTTTTTTGGTAAGCAAGATGGATTATTTATAAGTATAGATGAAGTTGCGCAACTTGCTCAAACTATCAATTATGAGATTTTGACGCAAATCGGTAGAAGAGTTCCGAGAGTTATAATAAAATAAGAACAAATACAACCACGAAGGACACGAAGAACCACGAATAATTTATTTCATAAAAATATCAAATTTTTTAATCTTCGTGCTCTTCGTGGTTAAAATAAATTTTTGTGTTCTTTCGTGGCTGATAAATTGTAATGAAAAGAATAAATGAAACATATACAAGTTTTTCTCAATCACTTGATAGATTGTTTCTGATAACTATTTATATCCTGATTGCATTTTCTGCATTGATGTTTCCTCTTGCACTTGCTCCTGGAGCGATGCAGTGGACAATTGATAATTTCACTGCTGAGAAGATTTTTAAAGTAGTCTCATTCTCACCGGGTTTATATAATTGGTTAATTAAGACCTTTCCCACAGAAGCACTTATAAAAAGTGTCATTCCCTTTTTAGATTATGGTTTAGACCCTATTTTAGTTAAAGAAGCAGTATGTAAAATTCTCATTCTGTTTCTTTTGCAGTTGATGATTTTAAAAGTGGTTATTTGTAGGGGCGTGATTTATCACGCCCAGCCATTTGGGTTTGATAAATCAAACCCCTACAGTGGTAATGAGGTTGGTAAAATTTACAATTTTGGCAAAGGTTTTATCTTCATTCTCCTTTTTATTTTATATGCAGTTTTTTCCACATTTTATATTACACCGACTTTTTATACTGCATTCAAACAGCTTATGCTGTTGATAACCTTCATCGCCTTTTTTTACATCATTTATTCGATGCGGAAAGACAAACGATTTGTTGAAAAAGTATTACTTTTGAGTATTTTCCTCTCGCTCATCTTGAGTTTAATTTCTATTATTCAATATTTAAATAGTGGCAAGCCTGATGGCAGTAGTGCTCTTGGATTTATTGTCCTTCACACAAGAGCGGAGACCTATCGTAATTCAGTAGGTTCATTTATCGGTCATAACACAGGACTTTCTGTGTTTATTTTTCCCAATTTATTGATGTGCCTTATCTTCCTTTATAGGAAAGGGAGTAAATTAAGGAAGATTTTTATTTTTATAACGTTTATTGCAGGTTTAATTACTCTGTTTATTGCTCAAAGCAGGGCTATCTGGATATTATCAGTTATTTTTATCCCCGTTACTTTTTACATCATCTTAAAAACCACAAAGAGGAAATTTTCAGCGAGAACTTTATTAGTGATACTCTCCGTAATTTTAATCATTCTCTTATTAATAATTAGTCAAACTACTCCTAATAAGTTGAATAAGGCTGTGATGAAACTGTCAGAAAGACTGACGCATTTTACACCTGCTGTGATAAAAGAAGGGACAAGATGGTGTATAATAAATGTTTCTGTCCCGATGATAAAGAAATACATTTTTGCGGGGAGTGGTTTATCGTCGTTTCCTTACTTATATCTTGATTATCAGGGGAAATATTTTGCTGAGCATCCTGATTCATATTTGTTCCCAAGAATTTTTAAGGTTAATCATTCTCATAATGAATACCTGCAGTTAATCATTGAATTTGGTGTGTTAGGCGTTATAATTTTACTGTTGGGAATTATTCCTTATTTAAGAGATGGATTCAAATGCATAAAGGAAATAAAAAATGTTGATGATAAGTTAGTGCAAATTGGACTTGGGATAATAATGGTGGTAATGCTTATACAAAGTTCGGTAGATTTTCCGTGGCATATAGTTCCGCTTGCTTTTCAATACACCCTTTTCTTTTCGCTTTTTGCTTCTGGTGGATTTACATATAAATGTAGGGGACAGGTATATTTGACCCCTATAAAGATTAATGCACAAGCTTCTCCAGTTAGAAAGATATTTTATTTTATAATTTTTATTTCGGTCATTATTTTATCAATTTATTTCCAGATATTTTCGGCAAAAGAAGTGGTTGCCAATTCTTATTTGAATGTGAATGGTAGTGGGGGAATATTTCTTGATCAGGGATTTAAGAGATTGATGATGAATCCTGACGATGAAGAAGGTATGAGATTTGTTAAAAGAGGGAAGGAGGAGTTGATGAAGGGATTAAGGTTGGAGCCATTGAATAAAGAGGGAGTTCTCCGATTAGCCATAGCTGATTTACAGCTTGGGAATGTATCTTCTGCGATCGATTATATTTATAGTGCATTGGAGGAGTATAATCCGAAAGAGGCATATAATACACTGGCAAATTGTTATTACAGAATTGGAGATATGGAAAATGCAAAGAAGTGGTTTAAGACAGTTATTTACTATGTTCCTCGTTATGTTGAAGCTATGGAGGCTCTTGCTAAAATTTATTTAAGAGAAGGGAATAAAGATGAAGCTATAAAACTTTATAAACAAATGTACAAATGGGATGAGTGGTATTTTAATAAGAATATCGTTGAACCTGCTTTTGTTTCTTACAACACAATGCGGTTTAATGATGTGGTTGAGAAATTTGGTGTTATTTTGAATGTAGTTAAAGCGAATCCTGATTATTATTTTGTTTACGCTAAGGCTTTAGCTTATGCCAAAAAGTATGATGAAGCAGAAAAAATTGCGAACCTTTTGTCTGAAAAATATGCTAAGGAAGATTTAAAAGAATGTGTAATGGGAGATGTTTGTTTCGTTCAAAAGAAGTGGGAAGATGCTTTGTTACATTATCAAAAGGCATTTGTCAGTCAGCCAAAGAATTTTGATTTGTGTGTTATGATTAGTATTACCTATAAGAAAATGGGTGAGGATAAAAAAGCGGAAGAGTATAAGCAGAAAGCCTATGAAATTTCTGAGGAAAGTCCTGAGGTGTTGAGCGCATTTGGGAAATATTATTATTTTATTCTTGGTGAAAAAGAGGAAGGGATAAAATACTTTATCGAAAGAATGAACTACCCCAATATGGATACTGTTCTTGCTCGTGTTCTTGCAGATTATTATATCGATAAAGAAGAATATGCAAAGGCTAAAGAGGTGCTTCAACATATTTTGAAATTTTTGCCTTATGATAAAGAAGCGAATCAGAAATTGCGGTGGATGAATCGTATTGAAAAAAATTAGTTTTAACCACGAGGGACACGAAAAAAGGATAACAGGTCTTAAATAATGATTGATTTGGATGCCATAAGAAAAATAGAGGATTGGAGAAAACTCAAATTCAATGTGGGTCTGGATGTGACAAGTCTGTGTAACTTGAAGTGTAAGATGTGTTATCATTCTTTATATCCCCAAATGGGTGTAAAGCAAGAGAAAGTGGAAATGGAGTTGTGGTTATTTGAGAAGATATTGAAGGAATTGAATGGTCACATTGAATCACTTTATTTATCTTGCACTGCCGAGCCATTTTTACATCCGAATTTTGTTCAATTTTTAGAAGTTTTGCGAAAGTATAATGTGTCAAACACAAATATTGTTACGAATGGAATATTAATGAGTGAGAAAATCAGCGAAGCTATTGTAGATGCAGGGATAGATGAATTGATATTTTCTATCGATGGGGTAACAGAAAAGACTTTTAAAGCCATCAGGGGTGTGGGTATTGAAAAATTATTAAATAAGATTAAGATATTAAATGAAATTAAAAAAAGAAGGAATTCCTTGAAACCCAAATTAAGATTTAATATGATACTGATGCGAAGTAATGTTGAGGAAATGACAGCATTAGTAGAACTGGCAAAAAGGTATAATGTGGAAGGAGTCAATTTTCAACATCTTGTTATGTTCAAAGGATTGAATGTGAGAGATGAGTCAGTTTTTAATATGAGTCATAAATATGTGAACGAATTAATGGATAAGGCATTTGAAAAAGCGGAGGCGATGGGAATAACAGTAGTAGATATGCCTAAATTTCCAGATGTAAATATAACGAGCAGGGATAAAATAAGTAAAGCTAAACCTATTTTTTTGAGTAGTGGAGATTTTTTGTGCATTAAACCATGGGTTGCAGTTGTTTTTACTCCAAGAGGAGATGTTTTGCCCTGTTTTGGTTGGTTCAATGAAGATAATATGGGAAATATTGCGAAAAAAAGCTTTGATGAAATATGGCATTCAGAACGATATAAGAAATTAAGAGAAGAGCATCGCGGAAAAGCAAGGATGAGAGAGCATTGTCGAAAATGCTCATTTTTGTCATCACGAAGATTTGATAAATCTGCTTTTGAAGAAAGAGAGATAAAAGTAGTATAAGTTCATTGTTGTAACATGAGATTTAGTTCTTTTTTGGAGTGCGAAAGCTTGCTTTCGCTTTGTTTTGTTTTGTGGAAGCTTGCTTCCACCGTAGGGAATAGGCATACCTGTTCCCTACAAATAAGCGAGACCAAGGTCTCGCCATCTAAAGCGGTAGCAAGCTACCGCACTCCACATAAAAACGGACAACACTTTTTGAAAAATTATAATATCATATTACGTTTTTTTATAGGTTTCAATTTGGAGGAAATAAATGAAGCAGGATTTTAACCGAAAGATTATCCATATGTGTTTGGCATTGTTGGTATTGATGATTGGACATTGGCATTGGGCATTTGTGTTTGGTTCCGTTTTATTAATCTTAATCTTCAATCTTTTAATTTTGCCAAATTTGAAAATTGATATTTATTCGTATACGGATTCGGACAAGCCTTTTTATCGTTCGAGTTTGATAATGTATCCCTTGAGTATTTTATTCTTAATGATATTTTATGCGAAACCGTATGTGACAGCGAGTGTCTGGGCTGTAATGGGCTTTGGAACAGGCGTATCTGCGATTTCAGAGCAAATTATCTCTAAAAATAAACTTCCCTGGAATAAAGAAAAAAGCTGGGAATGGTTATTGGCATTTATAGTAAGCAGTTTTATTTCTGCATATCTGTTCCTTTCGTGGACAGATACAGTAGGGGCTTTGAGTGGTTATAATATCTTTTTGTTGTCAGTAATTGTGTCAGTGATTTGCGGGTTTGTTACCTCGAGGAATTTTGGTGTTGATGAGAATGCGTTGATAGCAGTAGCTGGTGGAATTGTGATGTATCT
>Ga0315274_10006060_pt1 | contig 17638 bp, 12 predicted proteins | sample YL17G02_20_MG_FD_203700 | JGI IMG/M metagenome (GOLD analysis project Ga0315274, IMG submission 203700) | Sediment microbial communities from Yellowstone Lake, YNP, Wyoming, USA - YL17G02_20 | ecosystem: Environmental > Aquatic > Freshwater > Lake > Sediment | place: USA: Wyoming | collected...
CCGGCGACTGGCGGGCCGCCATCGACGCGTTCGGCCAGGCCATCGCCCTGGACGAGACCAACCACGTGCTCTATTCCAACCGGTCGGCGGCGCTGGTATGATGGAGGTGGTGAAGGAGTCGAGGGGGGGAAAAAAACGCGGTCCGGAAAGTGTTCAACACTTTTCCGGACTCCGCGCCTTGTCGCTCCAAACCTTCGCCCCCTCCTCTCCCTCACCCACCTCCCCCGTCCCAGGCCTCCGCCGGCGATTTCGAGGCCGCCCTGGTCGACGCCAACACTGTCACCGACCTCAAGCCCGACTGGCCGCGCGGGTGGTCCCGCCTGGGCGCGGCCCTGGTGGGCCTGGGCCGCCCGCTGGATGCGGTCGCGGCCTACGACAAGGGCCTCGCCCTGGATCCGTCCTCCGAGGCCATGGCCACCGCGAAAACAGACGCGGAAGCCGCCGCCAGCCGGGCAGCTGCCGGCGGTGGGGGCGGAGGCGGTGGGATGGGCGGGCTGTTCGGCCCGGCCTTCTTGGCCAAGCTGGCCGCCAACCCGCAGACCGCGCGCTTGCTGGCGGACGAGGAGTTCAAGGCCATGCTGGCCGCCGTGGAAGCCAACCCGGCGGCCATGAACGCCTACCTGGGGGACGAGCGGTTCCAGGCCGCCCTGGCTGTGGGGCTGGGCGTGTCGATCCAGCCCGGCAACGGGGCAGGCGGCGGTGGAGAGGGTGGTGGTGGGGGTAGGGGTGGGGCGGCCGCCCCGCCTCCGCCTCCCCCTCCCGCCGAGCCCGCAGCCCCGCCCGCCCCGCCCACCCCTGAAGAGCTGGCGGCCGCGGAGGCCAAGGTCGCGGCCCAGGCGGCCAAGGAGGCGGGCAACGCGGCTTACAAGGCGAAAGACTTTACCACCGCGATCGACGCGTACAGCCGGGCCGCGGCCCTCGACCCGTCCGACATCACGTACCTCACCAACCGGGCCGCCGCCAGGTTGGAGGCCGGCGACACGGATGGCGCCATCGCCGACTGCGAGGCCGCCGTGGAGCAGGGGCGGGCCGTGCGGGCGGATTACGGGTCGATCGCCAAGGCCCTCGCCCGCAAGGGGGCGGCCCTCGTGAAGGCGGGCCGCCTGGAGGCGGGAATCGCCGCGTACGGCAAGTCGCTGACCGAGCACCGGACCGCGGACACCCTGAAACGCATGCAGGCGGCGGAGCGGGAGCTGAAGCGCGCGCGGGAGGCGGCGTACGTGGACCTGGGCGCGGCGGAGGTGGAGCGGGCGGCGGGGAATGAGGCCTTTGCCGCGGCCGACTACCCGGCCGCCGTCAAGCGGTACTCGGAGGCCCTCGCCCGCGGGCCGGCCGGCGTCAACCCGGACGCCCACAAGCTGCTGTCCAACCGGGCGGCCTGCTACACCAAGCTGGGCGCCCTGGCGGACGGGCTGAAGGACGCGGACGCGTGCATCGCCCTGGCCCCGTCCTTTGTCAAGGGGTACAGCCGGAAGGGGGCGCTCCAGTTCATGGGGCGGGAGTACGACAAGGCCCTGACCACCTACCGCCTGGGCCTGTCAAAAGACCCGGAGAACGGGGAGTGCCGGGACGGTGTGGCCCGGTGCGTGGGCGCCCTGGAGCGCCAGGCCCGGGGCGCGGACGGGGAGAGCGCCGACGAGCTCAAGGCGCGCCAGGAAAAGGCGATGAGCGACCCGGACGTCCAGGCCATCCTGACCGACCCCGTCATGCGCCAGGTGCTGCAAGACTTCCAGGAGGACCCGGCGGCGGCGGCCCGGCATGCGACCCAGCCGGAGGTGATGGCGAAGATCCAGAAGCTGGTGAGCGCGGGGCTGGTGCGGTTGGGGTGAAATGTGAGAGGGGTGGGGAGTGATAGGGGATGGGGATGAGGAAGGGGGGGAGAGAGGTTTGAACACCGCGGGGTTCAGGGCGAATGTTGAAACATTCGTTTTTTGTTTGTTGTGTGCTGTCTTTCGCGTGGCCACTCAGGACTCACGCAAACACAGCCTCCTGCCTGCATGTGATGTCAGCTGTCAGTACCTACCTCCCGTGACGTGCGCGCGAAACGATGGGTTGCATCGCATCCGTGCCGGCGTTTGACGATGGCTGCAGCGCCGCACATCAACCCACTCCCAACCTTCCCTCACCCGCCGCCGTCCGCCCCATAACGGAGGGCGAGCTCTTTGCTGCGACAGCGGGCTTCTCCGCCCACCGCCTGCTGGGCGAGGGCGGCTTTGGCCGGGTCTACCAGGGCGTGTGGGCGGACGGGACGAGCGTGGCGGTCAAGGTGCTGGACGCGGGCGCGTCCGCCTTCTTGCAGGGACCTAGGGAGTTTGACGTGGAGGTGGTCGTCTTGAGCGCGTGCGCCGGCCACCGCCACATCGTGCCCCTCCTGGGCGTTTGCAGTGAGCCCGGGGGCGTCCTGGCGTCCGTCCTGGCCCACGCGGCGGGCGGCAGCCTGCGGAGCGCGCTGAGTGAGGAGGGGCGGCCCTTCACCTGGGCCGCCCGCCTGGGCGCCGCGGCTGGCGCCGCGGCCGGCCTCGCACACCTCCACGCCCTGGGCTGGGCGCACGGGGACGTGTCATCCGGTAACGTCTTGCTGGCCGCGTCGGGCGAGGCCTGGCTGTCCGACTTTGGCCTGGCGAGGTGGGTGGGCGGCGGCGGCGGCGGCGGCGGGGAGGCGGGCGCGGAAGAAGGCGAGGCGGCCCCGACCCCGCCCAGGGGCGCGTGGGCGTACCTCGCCCCCGAGCTGCTCGTCGGCGGCGGCGGCCGCGGCGGCGGCGACCCGGCGCCCGCACCCGCACCCGCCACCTCCACGCCCACACCCGACGGCCGCGCCACCCATCCCGCGGACGTCTGGGCCCTCGGCGTCGTGTTTTTGGAGCTGCTGACGGGAGAGGGCGCGGGCGGGCGGGCACCGCTGGCTGGGCGGCTGCGCCAGGCGCTGGAGGGCGGCAGTCTCCTCTCCCGCCTCGACCCCCGCCTCTTCAAGCCGACCGGTGAGGGCCCGCCCGCGCTACAGGCGGCGGCCTTGGCGGAGGCAATCGAGGGTTGTCTGAGCCTGGACCCGACCGCCCGGCCGACGGCGGCGGCCGTGGCGCTCTACCTGGCCAAAGCTGTCAGCAGTGGTGGGGGTCGGGGGGATGGGGACGGGGGCGGGTGTGTGAGGCGAGCAGGGGATGTGGCGGCATCTCCCATCCGACCCGTCGCCTCTCACTCCCTGATGGACGCGGTGACGGCTTTAGATGGCGGCGACCCGTCCGGCAACCCGTTTGTGTAGAAAGAAATAAGAAAGAAAGAAAGAAAGAAAACTCGTTTTTGTACCCACACCCATCCCATCCCCCATTCTCCACTCTTGCATTCACTCCCTCCTCTCTCCCTCTCCCATTCACTGGATCCCCGTCCACCGGGCCATGTCGATAAAGTTCTCGCCGCCAATCACATTGTTCACAAAGCGGAAGGCCAGGGTGGCGGCGTACGCGGCGGGCGGGAAAGCCTTGGCCAGGGTCGCGTCGACGCCGCGCTCCAGGCCAAAGACGATCTGGTAGCGGACGTTGGAGGAGGCGCCCATGAAGAGGCCCCAGGTCAGGGCGGTCAGGCCGACGGGGGGCGGGGTCAGGCCCGGGCCGGGCGGGGGCCGCCCCGCCGCGGAGGCCTGGGACGCCAAGACGGACCGCTTCACGCCCATCAGGCCGTTGGCCACCGCCTGGCCGACCGCCCCGCACGCCATGCCGGCCGCCGAGTACTCCAGGAACTTGACCCCCAGGCACGCCGCCCGGGCGCCCGCGGAGTAGCGGGGCCCGCCCGCCGGGGAGGCCTCCAGCACGGCGGACGGGACGCGGGACAGGGCGGCCGACAGCCGGGGCGCGCGCGCCGAGAGCAGGTTGGGGCGGACGGTGGACGCGCCCAACAGCGCGACGGGGGCCATCAGCGTGACCAGGACGACGTCCAGGACGCAGCCCACGATCAGGTCGGACAAGTAGAACTCGAACTCATCCCAGAATTCGGGGCCGCGCTTGCGGACTTCCGCGACAGTCGCGCACCCCGAATCGATGGCGACCTCGGCCACGACCTTGAAGAGGAAGCGCCGGTCGCGGAGCAGGCGGCCGCGCACGGCCGGGAACGCGCGCGCGAGGGCGGCCGTCAGCGGCGGGGCCGACTGCAGCAGGGCCGCGTAGCCTGCGAGCACGGACGCGCGCAGCCCGCCATTGCTTGCCGCTGCCGCAAATTCAGCGGGCAGGGTGCCCATGCCGGCGGCCGAGGCGGCGGCGGTCGCGGCGGCGAGGGTGAGGAAGGTTTCGGGAGGGGTGGAGGCGTCGTCGCCGCCACCCTCGCCCGCCCAGCCGTCGCCACCGCCGCCGCCAGACTTGCCGCCGCCACCAGCGCCGCCGCCATTGTCGCCGCCGCCCGTCAGAGGGATGGAAGAGGCCGGGGCGGCGGTGGACAGGTGGCGGCGGGGCGGGAGGAGGGGGCGGGCGGCGCGCGCCTGAAGAGAGAGAGGAGAGGTTTTCGGCTGGTGAGGGAGGGCGCAACGCCGATTGAAAGGGCCCCTCGCGACACTGACCGCCCTGGCCCTTGGGGGGACCCATCCGATCCCGAATAGGCCGATCTGGGGCGGAGCTCAGACACGCGCTCCCCACGCATACCCGCTCCCAAACTCACCAGGACGGGCCGAGACGGCATGGCGGGCCGGCCGGCGCGGGCGCCGGCAGCGGAGCGCATGGTGGCTGCGTGCATTGGACGGGTGTGTGCGGATGAGGCAGCGAATGAGGCAGCGAACACGCGCCTCGATAGGCCAAGCAAAAGTTCGCCCGGTCTGTGGGTGTGAGGGTGGGCACGGCGGGGGGTGACCGGGGGTTAAAGGGGGCCGGAGGGCCGGGAACAGGAAAAGCGCGGCGTTGAAAAGAATGAAAAACATTTCTCGCCCTCACCACAACTCGTTCTGACGGCGACGCTCGTGACACATCCAGTCGCCTCGTCGCATCTCACCACCATGGCACCAGCCTTGCCATCATCCACCCCACCATCATCATCAGCTGCGACGCAGGCAGCAGGTGGAAGGTGCGTGCAGTTCATTTGGAGTGCGCACTTCTAATCAGTCGCTCGCGCTCTGTCACCATCTCTCTCTTCCTCTCCGCCACACACACAGGCCGCCTGCCGTCGCCCCACCCCGCCGCGCCGTCCTCCTGGCCATCATCCCTGCTATCACCGCCCTGGGCGCCAGCGGGAGCGTGGTCACCCCGGCCGCACGCGCGGCAGCCCCGCCCGCGCAACCCGCCGCCCCCGCCGCCGACAACTTTGAGCCGATGGCGCTCCTGGAGGGCAAAGATTATGGCAAGCCCCGTACGACGCTTTCCGATTTCGTGAAGACCAAGACGGGGCTGCAGGTGTGTTGAGGGTGTTGAGGGAAGAGAGAGGCACGCGGTTTTTTTTCTTTTCTTAAAAACCACCCGCGCTGACGCGACCCCCCCGCCTAGCCCCCCAGCTCAAATTCTCCACCCTTCTCCATCCTCCCTCTCTCTCCTTCTCCCTCCAGTACAAGGACCTCGTCGACGGCAAGGGCGAGGTCGCTGGCCCGGGCGACGCGGTGACGGTGGACTGGGACGGGTACACGATCGGTGCGTGGGTAGGGGGGATGCATGAACGCGTCCTTGGAGAGAGAGGGAGAGAGGAGAGCGAGAGAGCGGGGGGGGGGGGGGGGGTCTCTGAGCGCACGTGTTCCCTCCTCTGCGCATTTTTTGCCTGCCACCCGCCCTCACCCTCGCCCACCCCCTCAACTCCACGCAGGCTACTACGGCCGCCCCTTTGAAGCCCGCAATAAGGCCCGGGGCGGGGCCTTCGTGGGCGCGGACAAAGACTTCCTCCGCTTCTCCCTGGGCGACGGCTCCGTCGTGGCTGGGTTTGAGGAGGCGATCACGGGCATGCGGCCGGGCGGCGTGCGCCGCGTGATCGTGCCCGTCGAGCTGGGGTACCCGGGCGGGGACTTCAAGAATATCGGGCCCAAGCCGACGACGTTTTCGGTAAGGGGGGGGACACATGGAGGGGGAGAGGCGGAAGAGGTTTTGGGCCGGGGTTGTTTCTTTTCTCTCCATCTCCTTTCTCTGAAACCACAACGCTCACCCCCCTCTCCCCCTCCCCCGCCCATTCCCAGGGCAAGCGCGCCCTGTCCTTCGTGCTGAAGAATCAGGGCATGATTGACAAGACGCTCATGTTTGACATCGAGCTGCTGAAGCTCAACAGGGTGGGGCGGGCGGGGGTGTGAAAAAGTGGTTGTGTCTGTGTAAAATGGAAACGACGCACCCCCCTTGCTCATTCTTTTGCTTCAGTCCCGTGCTCCTGTCTCGCTCCCCGCCACACACCACACAATGAACCTGTTCCGGAACCGGGCACGCAAGCCCGGCCACCGCCTGGCGACCGTGACGGAGGTGGAGGTGAGAGACACAGGGAAGAAGAGAGGGAGGACAACGATGCGAGGCTCAGAAACGGGGCCGGCCCCCGCGCCCGCTTTTTTGTAACTGAAACTGCCATCACACCATTCCTCCGCACACACACACGCACACACAGCTCGACCCCGCCTTTGACGCCCTGTGGCCGGCCCTGGGCCCTGCAGAGGAGGTAGACACGCTCATCCCGGCCTGGCGCGCGGACGCGGGCGGGTCGCTCCTGTGGTCGTCGGCGGTCGCGGCAGTGGAGAGCAGCGCGCAGGCAGCGGGGGCGGCGGCCGCTGCACCAGCCGAAAGCGCGTTTGCCGCCTTCCCGCTGGACGGCGAAGCCTTGCCCTCGCCCGCTGTGCCACAGAAGGAGATGCCACTGCTTCAGCTTGCCTTGGCGGAGTGTTCGGCGCCATCCCTGGGCCTGCTGCCCATGCTGGTGAGAGCGGAGAGAGAAAATGGAGCGTGCCCGGCCGCGCGTGCGCGCGCGCGCGCGCTCCCCCAACCTTTTCTCTCAACCTCTCCCTCCTCTTCCATTCCCTACTCTCTTTCCAGACGCCGTCCGCCCTCAACCTATCCTTCACGCCAGCGGGACGGCATACCATTGCCCCGAGCAAGCCCTCCCTCGCCATGCCTGGGGCGGCCACACCTGGGGCGGAGAGCGCACCCGTTGCTTTTGGTCCGGGCCCCCCCCAACCTCGCTCGCTCGCGCGCGCGGCGTTTGCCCCTCGAGGCGTCCGGCCGGGTGCCGCCGCTGCGGCCGAGCCCCTGGCGCCGCTGCTGCTGGCACCCAAGCTGCAGCCCGGAGGAGAGCCCTGTCTGGCCGAGTCCTGGCTGATGACGGCGGCCGCGCTGGAGGAGGGGGGGGGACGGGCGGGGGAGGAGCCGCCACCGTCACCCCCTCGGCCCCCCGCGCCCGCCCCGGCGCCCCAACCACGCGCGCGGCCACAGCACCCGGCCTCGCCGACGACCGCCGCCCTCCGCGCCCAGCTGGCGGCCTTACGCGCCAGGGGGCCCCTGTCCACCCTCCCAGCCACCGATGTGGCCCTGTTCCTGGATTTAAAGCTGGCCCTTGTGGCCGCCGCGCGCACGGCACCAAGCGCTTGCAAGCAGCCCTTGGGACCACCCCACCTGACACCGGGGCGGGTAGGGCAGACGCAGGCGGCGGGTGGGCCGGCCCGGCGGCGGGGGCCTTGACCGCGTGAGAGTTCTTGTGTGTGTGTGTGAGTGCCATTGATTTTCACAGTGAGGCGTCTCTCAGGCCGCCCGCCGCCCCAGCAGCAGCCTGTTCTCCCCGCACACCGACCGCGGCACGTATGCTACCACGTCTGCATTGCCCGGGCCGAGCTGGCGGCGCAGCCATGCCAGGCGGCAGGCATCTAGAAACCTTTTGGCCGCGGCGCCCGCGGCGTGGCGGCGGGGGAGCGGCAGCTCGGTTTGCCAGGCGGGGGCCGCGGCCGCGGCCGCCTCCACGCTTACCTCCTCCTCACTACCACTCTCTGCGACAGGGCCGTCCTCTCCCACCTTGGGCGGCCGCCCATGCCCGCACAGGGCCCACGCCGCGAATTGGGCGACCAACTCAAAGTCGGCGCGCGAAAAGCCGGCGCCGCAAAAGTCCGCCTTCCCGCAAAAGGGGCCCCACGCGCACGCGTGGTGGCAGCAGGTGGCGACCGCGAGGCCGGCACAGGGCACGCCGCCGCCGTTGACACCGCCCGTGGTGGCGGTGGCGGCCCGGAGGGCGAGGTCGGCCGCCCCGCCGCACAGGTGCTTGCCCAGCGCGACCCAGCGCGTGACGGGCGCGACAGGCGCGACGGGCGCGACGGGCGCGGCGGGCGCGGCGGGCGCGGCGGGCGCGATGGGCGCGACGGCGCCCGCATTGAACGCCCACCCCGCCAAGACCCCGACCTCCACGTCTGCGATGTCAGCGAGGACCCGGGCCAGGCGCCGGTGGCGGAGGTGCCTGTCCGCCTTGGCCCGGTACGGGCGGCGGTCCACGAGGGCGAGGGCCGCGGACGGGAGGGCGGCGGCCGCGGCCGCGCCCAGGAGGCCCCGCCCCGCCCCCAGCTCGACGACGGCGAGGCCGGCGCCGCCGGCGGGCGCACCCCCCGCCCCGCCCCCTCCTCCTCCAAACAGGCCATACGCGGCAGCGCAGGCGATGATGGCCTCGTTTTGGAGGGCGTGGCGGGCGGCCCGGGCGGGGGGAGGCGGGGGTGTGGGTGCGGGAGGAGGGGGGGGGGGGGCTGCCGCCGGGAGCGGCGCGTCCGCCGCCTCCGCGGCCGCCAACAGCCGGTCTATGAGGGCGTTGAGTGCGTCATGGCCTATTGCGGCTGCGGCCGCTCGCCGGGCGGCCGCGGGGGTCGCCAAGGGCGCCGGCACGCCGTGCGTGTGCGTGCGTGTGCGTGCGTGCGTGTGGAGGAGGGAGGCGGAGGGGGAGGGGGGAGGGGCTTCAACTGGGACCCCCCTCCGCCCTCCGCCGCCGTTCACGCCCGCCACGAACCAGGGCCGCCCCGCCGCCGCCCTGGCCGCCACGGCCTTGGTGCAGGCAGTCACGTGCTTTCTGAGTTTGGAGGGCGGGATGGTGTGCGTCGGGTCGACGGGGCAGGGGACGCGGCCGGGGGCGTGGTGGCTTGATGGGGATGGAAAAAAAAAAATGGGGGTGAGAGAGAATGGGGAGACGGCCGGCCGGTGGGGGGTGGGGGTGGGGGGGGGCGCTTCCTGTCGCTCTCACCCTCTCTCTTTGCCAATGCACGCACCAGCAGAAGGCGGTGCCGTTGACTGTCGGGGCGGTGCAGGTGCGCTTGACGCCGCCGACGATGAAGGCGCAGCGGGGGGGAGGGGGGGGCATGGGGGGAGGCGGCGCAGGCGGGGCGGCCGGGTCGGGCGGCGGCGCTGCCAGCGCCTCGCCCTGCGGCGGCGCGACTGTCATCTTTGTCCTGTGTGCGTCCTTCCTCCTGGAGCGCGTAGGTTGTCGTCTGGGCTACCAGGTCCGCATCTTAGTTTGAAGAGGTGGCGGTTACCGGGCGGGCGGCGTAGGCGCTTTTTTTTTGCGCGGGACGGATTTGAGGGAGTGGGAGGAGTGGAGAGAGACAAAGGCCTCTCTCTCATTGAGTCATTCGCGCGTGTTTCCGCTCGAAAAAATGCCGCCCGCCGACCCTCCGCCCCTCCCTCCAACCAGCAAGGGCAAGCGTAAGATCGATGTGCTGGCCCGGGCGATTGAGAAGTCCAGGCGCAAGCTGAAGGGGCCGGAGGTAAGAGATAGGCATCGGCGCACCACTGCGTTCTTCCTCTCTCCGCGACGACGCGCGCCGCTCTCACGCACCCGCCTCTCACCCCTTCCCCACGCAGGAAATCTTGCGCCATGTGCGGGAGCTGGCGCGGAAAGTGAAGGCGGAGCCTTTGGTGGCCAAGTGAGTTGTTTATTGGAACAAGGAGAGCGCGCTTTGCATCAGTTTTCGCAAGCATGCTCTTCTCACAACACACACGGCGTTCCTCCCCCCTCTCTCCCGCTTCCTCCTCGCAGGACGCTTGCCGACATGAACCTGCCCGAGTCGTGCCGGGAGGTGAGAGAGATTGTGGATAGAGAAAGAAGAAGAAAGAGGGGGGGGGGGGGGGAGTGTTCTCTCCCACCTCAACCCCCATCAACCCCCTATCTCACCCTGTCCCTTCCTCTCTCCAGGTCGTCGACAAGGACGCCCCCGCCGTCCTGGACGAGGTCGAGGCCGCCCTCTTCGCGGTTGCCACGTCCATCATGGAGGGCAACGGCTTCGAGTATGCCGTCCCCTCCCGCACCAAGGCCAACCAGATGTACGTGCCCGCCCTGGACCGCATCGTCCTGCGGGATTCCGCTTCGGCCCGCCCCTTTGCCGCGACCTCCACCTGCCGGAAGGCCGTCATCACGACGCGCATCCTGGGCCTGGTGCACGAGCTGTGCGCCAAGAACATCCACGTCACCAAGCGGGACCTGTTCTACACGGACGTGAAACTGTTTGAGGACCAGTCCCACTCGGACGCGGTGCTGGACGACGCGGCCTGCATGCTGGGCTGCACGCGCACCTCCCTCCACGTCGTCGCCTCCGAGAAGGGCGTCGTCGTCGGCCGCCTGACCTTCACGGAGGATGGCGACCCCATCGACTGCGCGCGCATGGGGGTGGGCGGCAAGGCCATCCCGCCGCAGGTGGAGCGGGTGAACGACATCGCCTCGGACGCGCTCTTCATCCTGCTGGTCGAAAAGGACGCGGCCTTCATGCGGCTGGCCGAGGACCGGTTCTACAACGCCTACCCCTGCATCATCATCACCGCCAAGGGCCAGCCCGACGTCGCCTCCCGCCTCTTCCTGCGCAAGCTGCGGGACACACTGCGCATCCCGGTGCTCGCCCTCGTCGACGCGGACCCGTACGGCTTAAAAATCCTGTCGGTGTACATGAAGGGTTCCATGAACATGTCGTACGACTCCTCGCACCTCACCACCCCGGACATTAAGTGGCTGGGCGTGCGCCCCTCCGACCTGGACCGATTCAACATCCCGGACCAGTGCCGGCTGCCCATGACGGAGGAGGACGTCAAGACCGGGAAGCGGCTGTTGGAGGAAGACTTTGTCAAGGCCAACCCGGCCTGGGTGGAGGAGTTGGAGCTGATGGTGGCCACGCGCGTCAAGGCGGAGATCCAGGCCCTGTCCAGCTTCGGGTTCCAGTACCTGAGCCAGGTGTACCTGCCGCTCAAGCTGCAGGAGGGCGGGTGGATATAGAATGGACGGGAGAGAGAGACGACAGAGGCGTGGGGCGCGTGGAGAGAGAGAGAGAGAAATGCATGTAGCTTTTTTTCGTTGCCTTTTTTCTTGCAATCACCCCTCTCTCTCACCGCCGCGCCCGTTTCCCCGCCGGCCCGGGCGAACCCACGCTCACACTCACCATCCGGGCGGCCCGTGTAGACGCGGGCCGCTTCCCCCCCCCCCGACCCTCCCCACCGGGCGATGCGGTCGCCGGGCGGCGCGCACCGCCGGCCGAGGCGGGACGGCTGCCACCAGCAGCAGCGGGTGGCGAGGCGGGCGCCGCCGCCTCGCCCGCTTCCTTCCGGGCCACGCTCCTGGCCTGCATTGCCGCTCGCAGGGCCACCCGAGGAGACGGAGGAGGCGCCAGCAGGGGCGGGGGAGGCCCGGATGGAGAGACAGGCGCGCTGCTCCCGGGGCCGCCACCCGCCTCAGCCGCCGCGGCCGCGCCCGCGCCCCGCGCCGGCGGTGGCGGGGCCGGCAGCCCCGGCGGCAGTGCCTCGCCCGCGCCGCCGCCTCCGCCGCCACCGCTCCCAGGAGGGGCCGCCAAGAGCGCCAGGATGCCACGGTACGACGCCAGGGCGGCCGCCGCCCCGCCGCCCGAGGCCGCCCCCTCCAGGGCGGCGTCCACCGCGGCCGGCGCGCTGCGGCACTCCCGATTGAACTTGTTCTTCAGCGCCCGCCGGGCCCGCCCCGGGAATACGCGCTCCATGAGCGTGAAGTCGGTGCCGAATTGAGCCAGCGCCGCGTAGAAGAGGGAGGTATCAGTCGGCGACCACCGGTCATTGGGCAGGCGGGCCGCGTGCGTGCCCGCGTTTAGCTTTGGCACGTCCTCCACCACCCGCGTAAGCATGGCCGCGGGCTGGGCTTGGACGGTGAGGGACCGCTCCGAGACGACGATGCGCCCATCCACCAGCTCGACTTGGGGGGCGAGAGATGGGGGCGGGGCGGGGCGGGTGGAGGAGGGTGGGGCCGGGGAGGAGGGCTGCGAGGGCGGGGCGGCCGCGGTGGGCGTGACAAAAGCGACGCTCTTGCCGCGGCGGCCAGGGGTGGGCGTGGGCGTCGTCGCGTCAGCAGCGGCAGCGACCGCAGCAGCCCCAGCCCGGGTCGCCCGGCCGGGCGTGGCGGACGCGGGCGCGGGCGCCGCCGCTGCCGCGGGGCCGTCCCGACCACCACCCGCGCCCGATGGGCTTTGAGGCGCCGCGGCCACCACCACCACCACCGGCCCCGCCGCCCGGGCTTCCGCCTCCCGGGCCGCCCGGGCCGCGCCCGCCCGGGCCCGCTCCCGGGCGTAAGACCACCGGATGACGTCGCGCAGGGGCATGGTGCCCAGGTCCAGGGCGCGGGCGGCAAGCGGGGGCTGGCGCGTGCCTGCCGCCGCCATGGCGGCGGCCACCACACCGGCACCAGCACCAGCAACGGCGGCGGGCGCTGTGCTCACGGCCGCTGCCGCCGCCGCCGCCGCGGACACAGCCGCGGTCGCAGCCGCAATGTCCGCCGCCCGGGCGGCCCCTTTCTTGGCGGTCGTCCGGCCCGTGTTGCGGCGGCGGGCCAGGGCGGCAGGCAGGGCGGCCGGGCCAGGCGGCAGGGCGGTGGGTTGGGGAGGGGGCAGCACCGCCCCGTCGGCAGGGCGCGGGGGCAGTGTCAGCCGCCCAATGGTGCGTGGGGCCGGGGTTGGGAGAGGAACGGCCGCCACGCGTGGGGCGGGGGCGGGGGCGGGGACGGCGGCGGGCGGGGCTGCTGTGTGTGTGTGTGTGTGTGTGTTGAATGAGAGAGGGAAAGGGAGAGGGGTCGTGAAGAGGACGGACCGGGGAGAGAGCGGGCCCCGTCTCACCCGCTCTCTCTCTCTCTCTCTCCCTTCTCCCATCTCTCCTACCTCGCAGGCCAAGCACAGCCGCCTCGCCCTTGCGCCGAGCGGTGGTAGGAGCGGGCGTCGTAGCCAGAGGCACGGCGGACGCGAGGGGCACAGCCCGTAGCGGCAGAGCCGCGGCCAGCGTCGGGGCGGCAGCGGCAGCAGACGCCTGCGTTGGCGGGGCGCTGCCGCTGGGGGCAGTGCCCGCCGCCGCGCCCGTCACGCCCAACGGTTGAGGTGCGGGCTTGACCGACTTGGCGGCACGCTGTGGGAAGGTGATGGAGAGGGTGGATGGGTGAGGCGGGCGTAAGCAAAAGAGCCAGAGCGAGCGAAACGCGACGGCATGCGTGGGGTTAGCAATCTCTCCTCATCAAACACACCTTGGGCTTGAACCGTCCGGCCAGCGAGGTCTGCCCCGACGGCAGGGCGTCCAGGCGGGACGCATCAAAGTATGACATGGCGGCTCGATGGGTGGGCACGCGCGCTCAAGGGGGAGAGTGGGCGTGAAGAAATAGACGGCCAGCGTGCAGCGTTTTTTTTGCAAGTGGCTAACTTCACTTCCTCTTTTGGTCCGTCCCCGAAAACAAAACACGCGCACGGCAGAGGCGCGACGCGGCCGCCGAGTGCGCACGCCATGGCCGGCCCAACGCAGCCCCAGGCAGCCGCCCCCTCAAGACCTCCGGTGGAGGCTGCCCAGCACCCTCCTCCCAAAATCACGGCCCTCCTCACCTGCCTCCCCCTCGACCTGCCCGCCTTCTCGGCCGCCGTCGCCCACCCGGGTGCCGGCGCGCTGGCCACCTTTGTCGGCACGACCCGGGACACCTGGAATGGTAAAGCGACGCTGCGGCTGGAGTATGAGGCGTACGCGCCCATGGCGGAGGCGGCGCTGGTGAAACTAGCCACCACCGCGGCCGCCCGCTGGGGGCTGAGTGGCTTCGCCGTCGGCCACCGGACGGGCGCCGTTGGCGTGGGCGACGCCTCCGTCGTCATTGCCGCCTCCTCACCCCACCGGGCCGACGCCCTGGCCGCCGTGTCCTGGGGGATCGACGAGCTCAAAGCGACGGTGCCCATTTGGAAGAAGGAAGTGTTTGTGGGAGGGGAAGTTTGGCAGGAGAACGCGGAGAACCGGGTGCTGGCGGGGAGGGAGGGGGGAGGGGACGGAGTGGCCTAAAGGAAAGAGCGCAGGGGAGTCTTCTTGTCCATGTGTGTTGGTGCGTGTGGTTTGGTTTAGGCGGGTGGGTGTGAGGTGAGAGGCACGACAGCGTTTAGGAGAGAAGGTCGGGTCTAGTAGAAAAATTACCAGAGTTTTTATTCGACGACGCCCGCACCGCCTGTCGTCTCCCGGCGATGGCACTCTACACAGGCAACCACGGCCGTGGCCGTGGCCGCGGCCGTGGTGGTGGTCGTGGTCGTGGCGGCGGCCGTGGCTTTGGGCGCGGTGGCGGTGGCGGCGGTGACCGCGGCGGCAAGCCGCGCTCCAGCATCGGCGGCTCCGGCCCGTCGCTCCCCTTCTCCCTGCGCCAGGAGATGGGTGGAGAGGCCGGTCCGCCTACACCTCACGACGACCACTACTCCCTGGGGCGTGCTCCAGGACCCGGCCGCAAAGAAATGCGGCGGGCCGCCCGTGGGAAGGGGAGGGGAGGCAGCAGCGCGGGCGCGCCGGCCGCGCCCGGCATGCGCCGCCCGCAGCAGGCGCGCCCGCAGGCGCCAGCCAAGCGCGCCCGGGACGCGTCAGACGAGGATGAGGGCGACTCCAGTGACGAGGACGAGGACCCTGCCACCCGCCGGGCCCACCGCCGGGCGGGCTCCCCTCCCCGAGCCGGAGAGTCAGCGCCGGCGGGCGACCACCCGGCCACCCCCTTCCAGCGCTTGCTGGCCGCGGACGCCAAAGCGTCCCGCGGCGACAACAACGACCCGGCGTCGCTGGTGACCGGTAAAGACGATGCGGCGGCCGCGGCTGAGGCGGCCCTGCAGCGCCGCCTGGCCCGCAAGCTGGGCCTGAAAAAAGTCAAGTCCCGGGCGGCCGCCGACGCGGCTGCGCCCCTGTCCGCGGCGGCCCGGGAGTTGGAGGCCGCCTGGACGGCGGCCGGCTTCGGCGGGTCGGATGCGGAGGAGGGTGGTGGGGACATGGCTGAGGCTGGCAGTGAATCCAATGAGGAAGGCGAGGACGACGACGACGGCTGCACGACGGCGACCGAGTCTGAGGAAGAGGAGGGGGAGGGGGAGGGGGGTGGTGGTGGTGGCCGCCGGGCTGCCACCACCCGCTCTCTGTCTCCCTCCTCTGAGGGCGAGGGTACACCCAGCGGGGACTCCCTGTCCGACCCCCTGCCCGGTGGTGGTACCAGTGGCGAGGAGGATGAAGGGGACAGCGGCCTGTCGCTGTCCTCGGACGGTGAGGGGGGCGAGGAAGAGGGCGGCCGCCTGTCCTCCAGCGACGACGACGGCGTCGACCACCCCTCTCCTGCCGGGCACCCCGCGCCCGCTTCCGCCCGCTACGTCCCGCCCGCCCTGCGCCGGGCCATGGCAGCAGCCATCGGCGCCGGTCACGCACATGCACCGTCCCCCCTCGACGCCGCGGACGCGGCCGCCCAGCGCGCGGTGACGGGGGCCCTCAACCGGCTGGCAGACGGGACGCTGCCGTCGGTCGGGCCCGCCATCGCCGCCCTGGTCCGCGGGGAGGGCGGGGGGCGGCCCGCCCGGGCCCGGGCGGCCGTGGTGGGGGAGCTGGTCAAGGCCGCGGAGGCCGGCCCGCGGGCGACGCCCGCCTTCGCCGCGGCGGCGGCGGGCCTGGTGGTGGGCGCGGCGGGCGCCGCCCGTTCGCCAGCGCTTGCCGCGGAGGCCGCGGCCGCCACCGCGGCCGCCCTGGAACGCGCCGTCGCCGCCGCCGACTCCACCGCCGCCGCCAACCTGACGGGCCTGGCCTGTGCGCTGTATGCAGCAGGCGGCATGGGGTCGGCCGCCCTGTTTGGCCTGCTGTCGCGGCGGCTGGCCGCGTTCACAGAGGCGGACGTCGCGGTCGCGGCCGCCACGCTCCGGGCGTCGGGGCCCCGCCTGCGATCCGAGGACCCCGCCGCCATGAAGTGCATCGTCCTGGCCGCCTCCTCGAAGGCTGCCGCGGCGCGGGCGGCCGGCACGCTGACCCCGCGGGCGGACGCGCTCCTGGGCCTAGTGCTGGACGTGAAGAACAACAGGGGAGGGGGGCGGGGAGGGGCAGGGGGGGCAGCCACCCCGGCCGCGGCCCTCTCGGCCGGCGCCAGCCGGTGGGTGCGGGATGCGGGGGGGGGGGACGTGTCGGCGTCCCTGGCCTGCGTGGAGTGGGACACGCTGGTAGCGCCGGAGGCCGCCCGGCGCGGGGCGTGGTGGCAGGCGGGGCCGCCGCCTGGGAGCGGGCTGGGGAGGAGCGCCGGCACCGCAGGCACCGACCCCCTCGGCCTCCTCGCCCCGCCCACCCCGGCCGCCGCAGCCGCCGCAGCCGCGGCCGACGATGACGCCCACAACGCCTCCACCACCCCGGACTCCCTGATCCGCTTGGCCGCCACCCACGGCATGACCTCCGCCCCACGCCGGGCCGCGTTCTGTGTGGTCATGGGTTCGGCGGACGCGGCGGATGCGGCCGAGCGCCTGCTGCGCTTGGCCCTGCCGGGGCCGGCGGGGCGGGAAACCGTCCGCGTGCCCCTGGAGTGCGCCCTGGCAGAGCCCGCCTGGAACCCGTACTACCCGCTACTCCTGACGCGGCTGGCCAATGGCAGTGGGCGGGCGGGGCGGGCCACCCTGCGCCTGGCGGTGCGGGACGCGCTGCGTGGGGCAGCGGATGGCGCCGAGGCGTGGCCGCCACGCAAGGCCGCCACCCTGGCCCGCCTGGTCGGCTTCCTGCTCGCCCAAAAAGGTGTCCTGCCCCTGGCGGCGGTCGTGCCGGCCCCGGCCGAGCTCAGCACGTACGGCGCCCCCATCCCTGCCCGCCGCCGCCTGCTGTGGCGGGCGGTCGTGCGGGCGGCCCTGGCGGCGGGTTCGGACCGGGCAGCCGCGGTGGGGCCCTTTGAACGCCTGGCCTCCGCCGCCGCGCACTCGGAAGCCGCCGCCTTTGGCGGAGGGGGGGGAGGGGATGAAGACGAGTACGTGCTCGCTATGGCGGCGGCAGCGGGCGGCAAGATGGCACGCCCGGACGAGGCGGAGGGTGGAGATGGAAAGGAGGGCGGCCAGCGCGGCGGCCGCGGTGGTGGTGGCGCCACCCCCGCCGCCTGTGCCGCCCTGCAAGCCTTCGTCCGGGCCCACGTCGTCCCCTGGCTACCTACCGCAGGGCCAGCGCCGGGCGGGTCAGGTGGGCCGGGGTCGGCGGCAGTGGGCGTGGATGAGCTGACGCTGCGGGCCCGGGACGCGGAGCGAGCGCTGGGGCGTGGGGCAAAGAGTGGTGGTGGGGGGGGTGGGGGGCGGGTGTTTTAGTTTCCCCGGTTGTGAACAACTCAGATGAGAGAGAGTGGCGCGTGCGCGTGCTTCTGTGCGCGTGCCGTGGGCGTGCAAGAATGAAGACGGAAGGACAGAGAGGTTCTTTTACAGACGACCCACGGAAGACGGAAAGCAAACAATTCAAGCAGGTCAACTTTTAATTCGGGA
>Ga0315274_10006062_pt1 | contig 17631 bp, 14 predicted proteins | sample YL17G02_20_MG_FD_203700 | JGI IMG/M metagenome (GOLD analysis project Ga0315274, IMG submission 203700) | Sediment microbial communities from Yellowstone Lake, YNP, Wyoming, USA - YL17G02_20 | ecosystem: Environmental > Aquatic > Freshwater > Lake > Sediment | place: USA: Wyoming | collected...
CTGCTTCTACTATTCTTTCATCCCTTCCGTACTTAAGCCGGCTCATTTCTTTGATTATTTCTGCCACTCTTGCATTTTCGGCTGCCTTTTGCTTAGCCATATCTTTGGTTAGATCCATCGAGAAAGGCGGAACCGGTTCGTTATTCACAATAGTTTTAACATAAGCATGATATCTTTCGACATTCAAAAGATCATCCTCGGCAAAAGTCGGGGTAAATTCGTGCTGAAGATAGTTGGCGTCGGTCACCCCCACCCTAAAAGCAACGATTGTGCCAACATTGCCGAAAACCGCATTTTTGACTTCTTCTTCAACTTGGCCGATAAATTGATTGGCAACACAAAGACCCAGGCGGTACTTTCTTGCCTCCGACAAAATTGTGGCAAAATCAGGGGTGGCAAAATTCTGGAACTCATCAACATAAAGGTAAAAATCCCGTCTATTTTCCATTGGAGTATCGGCCCTGCTCATGGCTGCCATCAAAATTCTTGGAATTAAAATTAGTCCTAAAAAGTTTGAGTTTTCTTCTCCCAATTCCCCTTTAGCCAGACTGATTAAAATAATTTTCCCTTCATCCATAATTTTTCTAAAATCAAATGACGACTTTGATTGACCAATAATATTTCTGATTAATTTATTGGTGACAAATCTGCCGAACTTTGAAACCGTATAATCCAAAACTTCCGATTTATGAAAGTCTGCAGTTTGAGCGATCTGATCTGTCCAATAACGCCTAACAATCGGGTCCTGAACCTTAGGGAGAAGTTCCTGAACAAATCTGGAATCGGTCATAATCCGCATCACCTCGACAAAAGTACTTCCCTCCTCGCACATGGCCGTTAGCATGGCGTTTCTGACACCGTGTTCAAATCTGGGGCCGACAATTCCGGTTTTATAGGGATCAAAAAGCTTGTACATCATGTTAATAATTGAAGTTGCCGCAAAGTGTTTTTCGTCTTCGGTTTTTGCTTCCAGAAGGTTAATTCCCATCGGCCGTTCGGTATCGGCCGGATTAAAGTAAATCACATCTTCGGCTCTTTCCGGAGGAATTTGTTTTAGAATATCCTGAAGGGCATCTCCGTGCGGATCAACAAAACAAAGGCCCTTACCATCCTTAATGTCTTGAGTTATCATGTCCTTCAAAAGTTCTGACTTTCCCACTCCTGTCTTTCCAATAATATAAATGTGCCTCATTCTGTCTTCTTCCGATATATAAACAGCTCTTTTAATACCCCTGTAAGAGCTATCTCCTAAAAACAGTCCTTCTGTGGGGATTTGAGAAGGAGCAGGAGCAGTTTTAGCGTTCAGCCAAAAGAGATGCGGGGTTGTTATTTGTTTATTGGGAAAATGAAAAATGGTTGCCAGCTCCTCTGAATTTAATATAGAGTGACGATTACCCGGAATATTAAACATTGGTTGATATCTATATAGAAAATCCTCCATAAAACCGCCTTTACTCACGATCTTTCTTTTCTTTAAAAGGTTCGTGTCGGAGGCAAATTGGCCAAATGCTGAAACTATATTGTCAAGGTGACTTTTGGCCATATCCACATTTTCGGCAACAACCGCAATCCTCACTGAAGTTTCAAACCCGGGTTTACCTATCTTGTTTTCTACGGCTTCAAGGGTTTTGGCCGGTGTTGAAAACTTGGCTTTTTCCGGATCCGATTCTTGTTTTTTGGTGTCCGAAATGAATTTACTCCCCGACCCTTGCCAGTCACTTCCGGCGGGGGAAATTAAAACCTGAATTACTGCCCCTTCTTTCGGCCCCATTTTGGCCAGAGTTGAGGTGATGGTACTTAACGGATCGGTGGCCAAATCCTTAAATGTTTTTAGGGGGTAAAAATTTGCCTTAGATAATTGAAGGGCCTTATAGGCAACCTTGCCGGTTTCCGTAAAAATGCTCTCTTCCGAAACTTCTTTAATTTCGGCTTCAGGGAAACCGCCATTGATCTGCTTTTCGACAAGATCCTGAAGCTTTTTAGGCGTCCAGACAAAAAATCTAATATCTTCCTGTTTGGCCACTATTTCAAAAGAGATTGTTGGCTGAACGGAAAATTTTTGCTTCCAGCCGCCCTTTCTAATAGAGTAAAGGGAAGAAAAAACCTGCTCCATGGCATCAATCTTGGTTTCGTTGTTCCTGGGAAGCGCAATTTGCAAAAGAACCGAGTCAATTGACCTGTCTTCCCTGCCCCTGTGTTTAAAAAAAGTTAAAGCAATTTGCCCCAAGGCAACAAGAAGAATCGCCGATACCCCCGCCGAAAGAAGGACGGCAATTATAAAATTTAAATTAAAAAGTGTGTCTGTAATCATGATGCTAATGACCCCCCAAAAGCTCCCAACCGAAATGAATTGCTTTCTTAATCATTCTAATCCAAAAGGCGGCGAACCAGGTAATGGAATCGGAAATGGAACCTTTGGCAAGATTTTCCAACTCCAATTGAGGCTTAGGAATAGTAATTTTAATTTTACCTCCCTCGGTAGGAATTTGAATTAAGGGTTTGCCAGAATCGGTTTTGACCTGTTTGTTAAACTGAACCGGAATGGGGGTGACGACCTCTTTCCTCTCAATTGTTAAAGGAGAAACTTCTTCAGGCGTTTCACGAAAATCTTTTTCTCTTTCGGGAAAGATGGGCATGATGGATTCATTGTATCATTTCGCCACACTCTTCCAAATCTCTTCTTTTACCCCCTCTTTGAAGTTTGAATATCTTGCCAGGGTAAAGACATAATCGGAAAGCCGATTCAAAAAAACTAAAAGATTAGAAGAAACTTTTTCCTTCTTAGAAAGAGCAACTACTCTTCTTTCAGCACGTCTGACAAATGTTCTGGCCATAAAAAGAAGACTGCCGGTCTTGCCCCCGCCCGGCAGAATAAAATGGGATAAAACCGGCAAAACTTTGTCCATTTCATCAATCTCTTTTTCCATTTTTTTAGGAAGGTTTTTATCCATTTTGGGTTTTGCCCCCGCTAAAATTGCCCCAATTTCAAAAAGGTTTCTTTGAATCTTGATGATTTTTTCCCTTAGCTTTTTATCTTTGGCAAAAGCTGCCGTTAAACCCAAAAAAGTATTGGCTTCATCAACTACCCCAACGGTCTCAATTAATAACGAATCCTTCGAAAGCCTTTGGCCATTAAAAATACCGGTTTCTCCCCTATCCCCCTTTTTGGTGTAGATGCTCATAATTCGCAGGTGGAAAAGTAACAACGCTCACACTTTAGGCATTTTTTATCTCTTTTAAGAGGGATGTCGCAGTTTGGGCACAGCCTGATTTGCTTTTCCCCCTGTCCTCCGAATTCAAACACCTGACCTTTCTTGGCATGGTCTCGATAAACGGTTAACCCCTTGCAGCCTAATTTCCAAGCCAGAATGTAAGCTTCTTTAATGTCATTGGGAGTTGCACTTTCCGGCATGTTGATCGTTTTGGTGATGGCGTTATCGGTCCATTTTTGAAAAGCGGCCTGCATTTTTAGGTGATCTCGCCAATGGATATCGTGCGCTACCTTGAAAATTTTCTTAAGATCGCTGGGAATTTCGGGAAGATCCTGAATGCTGCCCCCATGGGCAATTATTTTTTGAATAAGCTCTTCCGAAAAGATTCCTCTTTCTTTAAGTTTCTTAACAAAAAGAGGAATGACAGTCGTTAACCTCATCCCCTCCAGGATATTTTGTTCATAGGCTAGGGCAAAATAAGGCTCGATGCCAAAGGTAGTCTCACAGATGACAGCGTTTCCGGATGAAGGCGGAAAGGTAATTAAGGCCACATTTCTCGGTTTTTCTTTGGCTTTGGCCCAAATTGAATCGTTGATCAGGGGAAATGGGCCTTTCTCTTTGGCCAGGTTGAGGGATGCACTAAATGCCGACTCATACATGGTCTTGGCCACCTTTTCAGCCAGAGCGATTCCCTCCTTGGTGTCGTAGGGGATTTCCAATGTCGCCAGAACCTCGGCCCAACCCACACAACCAATTCCTAGCCTTCGGTGGGCCCTGACCGCTTCATCAACCTCCCTGACAGGGAAGAATGAGGCATCGATGACATTATCCATCAACCTCACGGCCATCTTTGTAACTTCGGCCAGGCGGTCAAAGTTAAATTTTCCGTCTTTTATAAACTTGGTGAGATTAACATAGCCCAAATTGCACGATTCGTAAGGAAAAAGCGGTATTTCTCCACAAGGATTCGTGCCCCAAATAGGACCCCTCTTTTTAAGAAGCGGATTGGCAAACCTTGTTCCCCGATTGATGGCCGATAAGTTGATAATCCCCGGGTCGCCGCTTTGCCAAGCCATGGCCGCCGCGAGGTCCAAAATCGATCTGGCGTCGACGGTACTGACCACCTTTCCGGTTCTGGGATTAATCAGGTTCCAATTTCTATCGGCTAAGGCCGCTTTCATAAATTTATCGGTAATGCCTACCGAAATATTGGTTTTGGAAAGATAACCGTCGACCTGTTTGGCCGAAATAAAATTAAAGATATCCGGATGATCCGCATTAAGAATAGCCATGTTTCCGCTTTCGTATTTTCCTTCCTGTCTAAAAAGAGACGTCATCATGTTAAACATCTCAATCATCTTCACGGGCCCGGCTGCCAACCCGGGAATCCCTCCCACTAAATCACCCTCGGGCCTGATTTTGGAAAAATTGTAACCGCAACCCCCACCATTTTTCTTAATCAGTGTCGATTTATACAAAATATCAAAAACGGCGTTGATGTCATCCTCCATCGGCCAAAAGAAACAATTGGCGAGCTGGGCATTTTTCTTGCCCGAATTAGTCAGGGTTCTCGTGCCGGGCAGAAATTCGAAAGAAACCATTAAATCGTAAAATTCCTTGAAATATTTTTTTCTTTTTACGTGGGTTTTTTCAACATTTGCCAAAAATCTGGCAATTCTTTCGATCATCTCTCTTGGGGTTTCGATAGTTTCTCCTTTTTCGTTTCTTCTTAAATACCTCTGTTTAAGAATATAAAGCGTGTTATAGGAAAAACCGATGTCGTCTTTCACCCCCAAGGCAGATTTATCCTGTCTTAAGTGTTTTTTATTTTCCCTGTAAATGATGAAGGCCTTGGCGGTTTTGGCGTGACCTTTTTCAATCAAAGTTTTCTCAACCATCTCCCCAATCAAAGAGGTGCTTATTTTCCTGTCGCCATTAATCTTTCTTTCAAGAAGATTAATGACTTCTTTGGCCAGAATTGGCGGCAACTTTTCGTCCTTGCCGCCGACATTTTGGGCGGCAAACCAGATACTCCGGGAAATTTTCTCCGGCTTAAATTTCTCTTCACGGCCGTCCGCTTTGACCACATTCAAAGTCAAAAGTTTAGTCGTCATCTTTTTTAACACTCTGAATGCCCACAGGCGTGGCACTTGGAACAGCCTTCCTCATAAACGAGGGCGTTGACCCCACAAGAGGGACAAATGTCGGCCACTTCCAACAAAACCCCGTTAAGCGGGACCGAAACGGCTGCGGGGTCATTTATCCCGTTTGAAGGGAAGCTGTCAGCCACCACAGTAGATCCAGTCCCGCTTAGCGAGACTCCGTTTAAATTAAGTGTTTTGCCAACCGTTAAATTGCCGTTAATTCTAAAACCATAGTGACAGGAGATCGCAATACTTACAGCGTCCGGTAAGGAAAGAATTTTACCCGGGCCAAATCCGACCGAGCGTCTCCCGCCAATCCCCGAAAGTTGATGCGCAATTTCTTTGGCTCTCTCGCGGGCAGACATCTCCCCCATAAAGCGGAAGGCGGTAGAGATAGTCCTCCCCAAAGCTTCCGCCATGGCGGCCAGGTCGCTCCCTGCCTTACCGATATTGATAAAGAGTTCCAAGGGTTCCCCGGCCCCATTTTCGTTGATGGTAATAAAAGCGGTACCCATGGGAGTCGAGATTCTATAAGTCGACCCGGAAACTTTGAAAGGTCTAGCAAGAAGAGGCTCTTTTACTTCCCCATTTTTGACACCTAAATTTAAAACTTGAGTCTCTTTGCTGCCGTCCCTGAAAATAGTAATTCCTTTACAACCCAATTCCCAAGCCAAAAGATAGGCTTTTTTAACATCCTCTTCGGATGAACCGTGTTTTAAATTAATTGTTTTGGAAACCGCATTTTCAGTATATCTCTGAAAAACGGATTGCATTTTTATATGCCACTGGGCATCTATTTCGTGGGCCGTACCAAAGATCCTTTTAACATTTTCCGGAACTCCATCGATCTCTCTCACCACCCCCACCTCGGCCACTTTCTTTTCTATTTCTTCTGTCCAAAAACCTCTTTGCCTGGCGACTTCCTCAAACTTCGGATTAATAAACGAAAGTTTCCTATCCAGATGTTTATCGCTGACGATATGCCGGTAAGCAATCGCAAAAAGAGGTTCAATCCCCGATGAGGAGCCAGCAATGATCGAAATTGTGCCGGTCGGGGCAATGGTTGTCACCGTCGAATTTCGGCGGGGGCTTTTATCTTTATAGATGCTAATGGGCCAAAGAGGAAATGGGCCGCGTTCTTTGGCCAACTTCTCCGATTCGTCGGACGCCGTACTTTCAATAAACTTCATCACTTTACTGCCTAAATCTAATGCCTCTTCACTATCGTAGGGAATTCCCAATTCCACCAAAAGATCCGCCCAGCCCCCAACACCTAAGCCGATTCTTCTTATCGCCAGGGTGGTCTGCCTAATTTGCGGTAACGTGTAAGGGTTAACTTCAATGACGTCATCCAAAAACCTTGTGGCTTTTCTGGCCACCTCGCCCAATTTCTCCCAATCAAGGATGTTTGATTCACCCTCCTTTTTAACAAAGTTATTGAGAAAGATACTTCCCAGATTACAAGAATCAAAAGGATACAAAGGCTGCTCGCCGCAAGGATTTGTTGACTCGATTGGACCAAGTAAGGGAACAGGGTTGGAAGTTTTCTCGTTCATTCTGTCGATAAAGACCAGGCCCGGGTCGCCCGTTTCCCAGGCATTTTTGACAATTCCTTCAAAAACTTTCCTCGCGGAAAGTTTTCCGGACACTTCTTTTGTTTTCGGGTTGACAAGGTCAAAGTTTTTGTCTTTTTCATAGGCTTCTATAAATTTGTCCGTAATGGCCACGGAGATATTGAAATTCGTAATACCGCCTTCTTCTTTACAATGAATAAATTCCAAAATGTCGGGATGATCGACCCTCAAAATGCCCATGTTTGCTCCCCGCCTTTTGCCTCCTTGCTTCACCTCATTGGTGGCGGAATCAAAAATTCTCATAAAAGAAACCGGACCGGAGGCAGTTCCGTGGCTTGAACCGACGATCGAGCCTTTGGGTCTTAAACGGCTAAATGAAAATCCCGTCCCTCCCCCGGTCTGATGAATTAAAGCCTGATATTTAAGGGCATCAAAAATTCCGACCAGTGAATCTTCAACGGGGATCACAAAGCAAGCCGAGTATTGAAGTAGGTTTCCGGTGCCGGCATTCATTAAGGTTGGTGAGTTCGGCAGAAATTCATGCTTAATCAGCATTTCATAATAATTTCCAGCAATCCCCCTTATTTCTTTCTTGTTTTTGCCCCATCTGGCCTCGGCCGAGGCCACTTCCCAGGCAACCCGCCAGCACATTTCTTCAGGAGTTTCGATCACCCTGCCTTTTTTATCACGGAGAAGATATCTTTCTGCCAAAACTTTTCTGGCCTGTTCCGTCCAAATTCCCCCTGGAAAACTCCCCGAAAGTTTCGGCCTATCGCCAACTTTTTTCTTAATGTCCTTTTGGGCCTCTTCGTAAGAAGGAAAAACCAAAGATTCCAAGCTAAGATTTTTGTTGTTTTTCATTTCTCAATTATTTTTTCAAAATCACTTAAGTTTTCAAACTCAAAATAAACACTGGCGAAACGCAGCCAGGCGACTTTGTCTACCTTTCTTAACCTTTTTAAAATTGCCTTACCTATCGCCGTGGTGGCTATTTCCTCTTTCTCACCCCTTAACATCTCCCTTTCAACATCGTCCACGATTTCATCGATGACACAAAGCGCCACCGGTCTTTTTTCGGTAGCCCTTAAAATCCCCCGTTTAACCTTCTCCCTGTCAAAAAGTTCTCTTCGGCCGTCTTTTTTAATCACCCACAAAACCGAATCCCGTATTTTTTCTAAAGTCGTAAAGCGCTTTTTACACTTGAGGCACTCCCGCCTTCTTCTGATGCCACCGCCTTCTTCCACCACCCTGGATTCGAGGACCTCCGATTCATCTGATGCGCAAAATGGACATTTCATATAGAATAACCTAGTTTCACTAGTGAAAACAAAAAACACTACCTCTAGTAATGTTTTGTATATTCCAACACTACCTCTGGAGAGTCAACTGGTAACTTTTATGTCAAAAAACATCAACTTACGCCCGACCCCTGCCTAGTTTTTTTACTATCTCCGCACTTTTTTACGGAAATTTCAGAAGTGAATTTTAAAACCAGAAATTACTGGAGGATTAATTGAAACGGAACCTTGAGTTAGTTCCCATCGAATGGGTTTTTTGGAGCAACGGCTCCCTGCGATTGAAGAGCGTCCCGACTTTCTTTGTAAGCATTATTGGCGTAACTTGCGACTTTAATCACCTCCGGTTTAATATCATCCGGTGCAAAAGTTAATATTTTTTCTATTTCCTCGAGGTGTTTTAAAGAAGCATTGGCCAAGGTCATCAAAAATGATTTAGTGTCCACACCGCTCTTCCTCTCTTTAGCTTCGAGCCGGCTGGCCGTTTCAAGATATTTCTCGGCTTTGGTCAGGGTTGAAAGGGCCAAGAGTGGTTTATCTTTTTTAAATAATTCCTCCGCGGCTGTGAGCCTTTTATCCGCAAAAAGGAGTGAAAGTTCGGCCTTACGCATGGTATTGGTGGTCACTGTCAACCAAATTCTATCCCTTAGGGCCTTAACAAACCAAAACGGACTATCCGGTAAAATCTTTCCCGTATACGGTAAAACATAATTTATTTTCACTTCATTTTGACCGTCTTTTTCCTGAACAATAGGTGTCGGGGTTGCTGAAAAAGCGTCAACTTTTCGGTTAAAAACCGAGCACCTCAAAACCGAAACGGAGAGGATCGCGAAGGCAAAGATAAATGTAGACAAAACTACCGCAACCTTTCTTAACATTAGGTAGTTATCATGGTACTTTATTACTCAACCTCTGTCAAATTACCTGAAAAGGATTATCGGCCATTCCCAGAGAACATGAAGGAAAATGGAGGAAAAGACGTTTTTGGTTCGGGCAAAGACGAAGGCCGACCCTATCCCAAAAAGCGTCGTCAAAAAAAGATAGACCGCGGCGGCCGACAAACTTAGTTTCCAAACGAAGATGGTGACGGGAATATGAACCAAAGCCCAAACGAAACTGGTCAAAAGATTGGCCGCCCACTCGTTTTTTAAGATCCACCAAAGCCGGTTAAAAATATAGCCTCTAAAAGAGACTTCTTCGGAAACGGCCGTGGCAAAAGAGATCCCCAGTGAGAGAAAAAGTCCGCTCTGGCCGATACTGGCCCCAAAATTGAAAGAATTATATTTGACGAAGTTTAAAAGCACCGCTTCAATTGCAAAAATGGCGCCGAGGCCAAGACTAAGGTAAATTGCCGGGAATAAGTTTTTTAAAGTTATACCAAGTGAGGACAGGCCAAGTCCCTCCTTTTTCAGGATGAAAAAGATCGGGATCAACCAAATAATCGGTTTAAGGGCTACCTCTTCAAAATTATCCGGCAGTTTAAAAAGAATTCTGTAAAAACCCCAGACGATGAGGATATAGGCCGCAAAAATGGTGACGTTTTTAACAACCAGCTCTTTTTTAGGCATCATTTAATTTAATTTTACACTCTTTGGTTGCTTGATCAATCGCCTCACTAATCATCCCCAGCCTTTCTCTGGCTTCATCCAAGGAAATTGCATTTTTTTCATTGGGGAACCAATGAAAAATCAGGTTTCGGCAATTTTTCCAGGTTTCCCAAAGTTTATCCGCCAGGCCCTTTCCTCCGCAAGAATCAACCAATCGGTCATAAACACTTTCCCGCCGAAATTCCTTCTCCAAAAAAGGGTTTAGGGCTTTGCCAATCCTAAAACGCTTGCCGAAATAATCCTCGCTGGTAATAAAGCCCATGTCCAAGAAAAGTTTTTTTAAAAATCCTTCATAGGCTTTGGCCGCCGGGAAAACGATGAATGAATAGTCGTGGAAGTTTAGGTTTTCGGATATTTTTAAAAGAAGCCTTGATTCGTTAAGTAGTTCCCGTAAATCTGATTCCATCAAAATTCAGTTTAGCATATAATGCTAGTATGTTTCTAAAAAATGAAAGGGCCCGCAAGAGGGCCGTCTTTTTTTCTGTTGTGGGCGTAGTTTTTCTTTGGCTTTTTTGGGGCATTCCCCTGCCCACCGCTCTTTCGACAAAACCGGTGGCCGTTTCCACCAAGCTTTTCGATAGAAACGGGAAATTAATCTATGAAATCTACACTAACCAAAGAAGAACCCCCGTCAAACTCGATGAAATTCCCGCGTCTGTTAAAGAGTCAACTATCTCAATTGAAGACAAGGATTTTTACAAAAACTACGGCTTTTCGCCGACCGGGATTCTTCGGGCCACCTACAGCACCATCTTCAGAAAAAAACTCCAAGGGGGTTCAACCCTTACTCAGCAATTGGTAAAAAATGCCCTTCTTACGCCCGAGCGGACCATCAAAAGAAAGATTAGGGAGTTGGTTTTAACTTTTTTCGTCGAAGCAATTTACACCAAAAACCAAATCCTGGAAATGTATCTCAACAGAATTCCTTATGGTTCAACCGCCTACGGCATTGAATCGGCCAGTGAACTGTATTTTGGCAAGTCGGCCAAGGAACTTGACTTGGCCGAGTCCGCCCTTCTGGCGGGGCTTTTGGCTTCTCCTACATTTTACTCCCCTTTTGGTGCCCATCCCGAATACGCCAAAGAAAGACAGGCCATGGTTCTTAAACGCATGGTTGAAGACAAATATATCACCCAAGGGGCAGCCGACGAGGCTAAAAATGAGGAACTTAAATTTGCGGTGGTTTCCGCCACCAAAGCTCCACACTTTGCCCTTTGGATAAAAGAACAGCTGGTGGGTAAATACGGAGAAAATCTAGTCGAACAGGGCGGTTTAAGGGTGACCACCACTCTTGATTTGGACCTTCAGGATTTGGCCCAAGCCGCCACCGCCACCGAAGTGGCCAAGCTGAAAAATCAAAAGGTGGGTAACGGCGCGGCTTTAATTACCCGTCCAAAAACAGGGGAAATCTTAGCGATGGTTGGATCTAAGGATTATTTTGCCACCGATGAAGACGGAAAGGTTAATGTCACCTTGGCCAAAAGACAACCCGGAAGTTCAATAAAACCCATAAATTATGCGCTGGCGATAAAAGACAAAAAAATAACGCCGGCCACAGCCATTGCGGATATCCCCACTTGCTTTATAGTCCAAAACCAACCGGATTACTGCCCGCCAAACTACGACGGCACTTTCCACGGATTAATTGAGGCCAGGTTTGCCCTGGGAAATTCATACAACATTCCCGCGGTCCGGGTCTTGGCCTTAAACGGTGTTGACAACCTGGTCTATTTCGCTAACCAAATGGGTTTAACCACCCTCACCGATCCTAAAAAATACGGTCTCTCCCTAACCCTTGGCGGCGGCGAGGTTAGGCCCTACGACATGGCCGAGGCTTTTGGTGTTTTTGCCAACTCCGGCATCAAACAACCGTTAATCTCAATTCTCAAAGTGACCGATTGGAAAGGAAAAGTCTATGAAGAAATCAAACCCAAGGACATCGAACTTAACGGGGAAAGGGTGCTGCCGCCTGACGTCACTTTCTTAATTTCCCACATTCTTTTGGATAATAACGCCCGCATTGGCGCCTTCGGTGAATCATCATACCTCGCAGTTTCCGGCCACCCCGAAGTTTCGGTCAAAACCGGAACGACCAACGATCGGCGCGACAACTGGACAATCGGCTACACTCCCCAGGCGGTGGTCGTCACCTGGGTGGGCAATAACGACAATTCCCCCATGGCGGGGGCTGTTTCCGGAGTTTCCGGAGCTTCTCCGATTTGGAACAAGCTTATCAAGGCGGTTTTGGCAAAATCCGAAAAGGGATTTTACGACAAAGATGAAAGCGGTCATGCCTGGCCGGGACAACCGGACGGAATCATCGGCAAAACCATCTGCGCTACCGACGGTCTTCTTCCTTTGGGCGAAGGAGAGGGGGCAGGCTGCCCAACCAGATTTGAGTACTTTATGGAAGGAAGTGTCCCGGAAAAAACCACAGGGGAAAGAATGGACTTAACAATTATAAACTCAACCCAGCAACAGGCAGGACCGGATACCCCGCCAGACCAAGTATCTACCCAAAACCATCCAGTCTACACCGATCCTTTAGGAACTTTATATTGCCTGGATTGCCCGATTGCCAGCAGTGCCGCCATTATCAGATATCCACTTTAAGCCATAATTCTGGTACAATACGGCCCAAATGATTAAGAGTATTAAAAGGCTTCTTATTTTCATTGGTAAACCTTTCTATTGGGCTCTTTCTTTGTGGGTAATTGTTGCTTTGGGCTTACTTTATTTCCTGGGAAAGATTGTTCTTAAAATTTCCAAGATTAGAATAAGGCTCCCTAAATTCAGAGTCCCTAAACTTAGACTTAGGCTTAAATTTCGGCCCAAACCCAAAATTATCGTTCCTGGACTTTTTTTAACATTTTTATTTTTAATTTTTTATCTTTTAATTTTTCGTGGTCTTCCCTCTCCCAGACAACTACTGGATAGAAACATCGAAGTCTCGACAAAAATCTATGACCGAAATGGGACACTGCTTTATAAAATCTACAAAGATAAAAATAGAACCCCGATTGTTCTTTCCCTAATCCCTCTCCACGTGCGTCTGGCCACCTTGGCGGCGGAAGACGCCGAATTTTATTACCATAATGGGTTTTCCGTCAAAGGAATTGTTCGCTCGTTAATCCAAAATATCAGAGAAGGGAAGCTTTCGGGGGGCTCAACCATCACTCAACAGCTGGTTAAAAATGCCCTTTTAACGCCGGAAAAAACGATTACCAGAAAAATAAAGGAGATCATCTTAGCCATGGAAGTCGAACGGGTTTTTACCAAAGATCAAATCCTCGAGATGTATTTAAATGAAGTTTCTTACGGGGGCACGGCCTACGGCATCAAAGAAGGGGCTTTCGAATACTTCGATAAAGATGTCAATCAACTTTCCTTGGCCGAGGCCGCTTATTTGGCGGGTTTAACCAAAAGTCCGACCAAACTTTCTCCCTTCGGGGCAAACCCGGATTTGGCCATCGAAAGAGAAAGAGAAGTTGTCCACTTGATGAAGGTCAATAAGTTCATCACCGCCGATCAGGAAGAAGAAACCTTAAACGAAAAAATTATCATTAAACCCGGGAATAAAGACATTAAGGCCCCCCATTTTGTGATGTATGTCAGACAGCTTTTAGTTGATAAATATGGTGAAGATTTGGTTGAAAAAGGGGGTTTGGAAGTCACGACCACGCTTGACTATTCTATACAACAAATGGCAGAGGAAGTAGTCAAAACTGAAGTAGACAAACTTAAAAATCTAAGGGTGGGTAACGGAGCAGCGCTTGTTATTAACCCTGGGAACGGGGAAATCTTGGCCATGGTGGGATCCAAAGACTATTTCAATCCGGATGGGGGTAATGTCAATGTGACTTTAAGGGAAAGGCAGCCGGGTTCTTCCATCAAAGTCGTCAACTATGCCTATGCCCTTTCAAACGGCTACACTCCCGCCTCAATTATCGACGATTCCCCTGTTTCATTTTCGGTGCCGGGTCAACCTTTATATTCACCGGTTAACTATGACGGAAAATTTACGGGGAAAATAACTTTAAGAAGCGCTCTGGCCCAATCCCGCAATATTCCCGCCGTCAAGGTCTTGGCCTCCTACGGCGTCAGTAAAATGATTGACCTCGGAAGAACGATGGGGATAACCACCTGGCAGGATCCGTCCCGCTTCGGCCTATCCCTCACTCTCGGCGGGGGCGACGTCAAACTTATCGATTTAGCCCAAGTTTATGCGACGGTGGCCAACTACGGCAAAAAGGTCGAACTGACCCCGATTATCGAAATAAAGGATTATAAAGATAAAATATTACAAGCAAAACAAGTATTACAAGTAGAACAGATAGTAGATCCCAGGGTGACCTATCAACTCATTGACATTTTAAAAGATAATGTCGCCCGTGCTCCCGAATTCGGGACCAATTCGTATTTGGTCATCCGGGATCACCCCGAAGTGGCCGTCAAAACCGGGACAAGCAACAACTTAAAAGATAATTTAACCGTCGGGTTTAGCCAAAATTATTTAGTGGCGGTTTGGGTGGGGAATAACGATTCAACCCCAATGTCGAGGGTTGCCTCGGGGGTCACCGGCGCTTCTCCGATTTGGAACAAAATCATGTCTTCTTTACTGCAGGGACGCCCCAGTCAAAATTGGGATGTTCCGGAAGAACTGGTTAAAAAAGATTGTTACGGCAAGATGGAATTTTTCTTAAAAGAAAACGTCCCCGGTTGCGCCCCCTTACCCTCGCCCACACCACAGCCTTCGGGTCAATCCCAAATTTTAGAGCCGGCCGCAAAAATAGAAGTCAGGTAGTGTCCAACTTTTTCAGAACTATGGTCATGAAGACAAAAAACGCCAGCCAAGAAAGAATAACCGCATAGCCATAGAAACCGGAAAATCCAAAAGCAAAAGACAAAACTACCGGAATCGTCATTCCCTGAAGAGAGAGTTGATAGGTTTTATTAAAGGTAATTTTCCTTTTGGCAATTTTGGCTCCCAGAAAAAGAATCAGTGAAATGGGTAGCAGTAAAATTAGCCTGATCAGAAAACTAAATCCGGCGCTTAGGGGGGCATAAATAATAACGATGGCAATTGAAATTACGATTAGTACCTTGGGCGCGACTTTTAAAAGATAGGGGGAGGTTTGATTTAAAACCGTCTCCAAACCGGTTCTGGTTAGACTAAAGCCGTCGGGAATTTTAGCAAAAGTTTCGGTCAGAGAAACAACTTTATAACTTTCGCCATCTCCGCCGGGAACAACCAGACTCTCGCCCGTTAAAAGAAAAAGCGATTCCAGGTTTTTAAAATTCTCAACCTGGCCCTTGGTATCAATCACCAAAAGATGTTTTAGGGGAGCAATTGCCCCCTTTTTATCATCGGCTAAATTAATAAAATAAGGCTCCTTAACATTCGTGGTTATTTTCTTATTCTTGAGTGTCAATTTAAGTTCCTGGGGGTAGGTCTCGATCAAAAAGGCTTTGCCGGTTTGCAAAAAGGCCGGCACTTGAGGAATAAGCTTGGCCACCCTGACGGAAACGCCAATTGCCAAAATCGACGAAATAATCAAAAGCAAGGTAAAAAGATATTTCAGAGAAAACGAAAACTTGGCCGAAAGAATGTCTTGATAATAAGCAGGTTCGGTGAGGCTTCTCCAAAAAGTCCTAGCGAATGTTTTGACTTTCCGCATATTCCAAGTATATCATTCTGGCCAGTTCGGGTACCACCTTATCCGCCTCCTCTTCATTCACGCCCTGAGACATAATGACCAGAACAAAAGGCTGGTCGGAAAAAATAATTCCGGCATCATTGACCACCCCTACCTCCCGGCCATATTTATGGGCCACTCTAATTTCCTCCGGGATGCCAGCTCTTAACCATTTTTCGAAAATTGTATCCGTTAAATAACCAAGAATTTTGTCCTCTTTGTCTTTATAAATCTTAGAAAATAAATTTCCTATTTCTTTGGCCGTGGTCGTATTTTCTGCCAGCAAAGTTTCTTCCATTCCCAGACTATCGACATAACTTTGAATAGTTTTTTGGCCAAATTTGGCCACCAGTTCCGCAAAAATCGCATTATCCGATCTTTTCCCCATCGCTTCAATTTTTGCATCACTAACTTTACCTTGGGCATATAACATCAGGGGTAGTTTGATTAATGAAGCGGCCTGTATGACCTGATTTTCGTTGACGCCAAAAGAGGCTCCCGTTGATAAATCTATAACCTCAAAAGCATAGGTACCGGTCAAATCTTTTGTCTGATTTTTAAAGGCCTTAATAATTTTGTCTGCAGGCGTTTCTTTATTGCCGATGACGATTGTTTCTCCCTTAAATAAACCGTTAAGACTTAATTTGGGAAAATTAATTTTGGCAAGACCGGAGAATTTATAATTCTCGGCGGAAAGGGCAAGAAGTCCGGAAGCTAAAACGGTGCCCAAAAAAATCACCAAAATAAAAATTCTTTCTTTTTTCCCCCACGGCAAGATCGATTCTTTTCTTCTTCTGCGGTGTTCCGGCTTTAAATCCCTAATTTCTTCTTTATTTTTTCCAAACATTTTCGTTAACCAGATTTTCGGGTTTTTTGCCGGCGAGGCAATCCAAAACTGCGGTAACCACCTGCTCACTCATTTTATCTCTTGCCTCGTAGGTGGCCGAGGCAACGTGGGGCGTCGTAATCACGTTTTGCATATTAATAAGTTCCGGGTGAATCGTGGGTTCATTTTCGAAAACATCCAAAGCCGCCCCGGCCAAATGTCCGCTTCTTAAAGATTCAACTAAAGCGCATTCTTCAACTACGGCCCCTCTGGCGGTATTAATCAAAAAGGCACCTTTTTTCATTTTGGCTAGGGTTGCAACATTAATCATGTGTCTAGTCTCATCAGTTAAGGGAACATGAAGGGTAATAAAATCGCTATTTGCCAACAGTTCATCCAAGGGCGCAAAACTTATCCCTAAGTTCTTTTCCGCTTCCGGGTCGGCTTCATGTTTATTATATAAAACATTCATGCTATAGCCCCTGGCCCGTTTGGCCACATATGTTCCTATTTTCCCTAGGCCGATAATGCCTAAGGTTTTGCCGACGACATTTCTACCCAAGAAAATATCCGGCTCCCAACCCCGGTAGGCCCCCCTTCTCACGGCCTCATCCGACTCAATGATTCTTCTGGCCAGGCATAAAATCAAAGCCCACGTATGTTCCGCCACCGCCTCATCGACTTCGGCACTGGAAGTATTGGTGACCACTATCCCGCGATCGGTTGCCCCTCTGACTTCAATGTTATCGGCACCGACCGCATAGTTGGCAATTATTTTTAAGTTTGGCCCGGCCGCATCCATCACGGCCCCATCAATTTTATCCGTCAGAAGGCAAATAATTGCATCCACTCCTTTTACTTTCTGGAGAAGTTCTTCAGGAAGAAGCGGCCGATCAAAGATCGAGACATCAACATCATAGCCCGCCGCTATCAGTTTATCCAAATGCTCCCCCGGTATTTTTCTGGTAACAAAAATCTTCACACTTTCAATTTACCACTTACATATCTATAATCAAAGCATGGACTCAGAAAATCCAACTTTCCCTGCCTCGCTGCAGCCTGCAGCACCACCGGTTTCTCCAGTACTTCCTAAAAAGAATAATTTAGTAGTGATTTTACTTTCGATTTTGTTGGTAATCACACTTTTCATTAACGGTTATCTTTTTCTTCAGGTCCAGAGTCTTACCAAGCAGCTCGCCCAAGTACGGGTTACACCCACCCCCACTCCCTTATCCACCGAAATTCCATCCCCAACCCCCAATCCAACCGCAAATTGG
>Ga0315274_10006064_pt1 | contig 17629 bp, 38 predicted proteins | sample YL17G02_20_MG_FD_203700 | JGI IMG/M metagenome (GOLD analysis project Ga0315274, IMG submission 203700) | Sediment microbial communities from Yellowstone Lake, YNP, Wyoming, USA - YL17G02_20 | ecosystem: Environmental > Aquatic > Freshwater > Lake > Sediment | place: USA: Wyoming | collected...
ACGAAATGCCTATGTCGCCTAAAGCATTGTGTTGGTTTACAGATATGCTAAAAGTATGCAACGCATTGTTTGACGCAGATAAATCTAAAGCGGAGGTGAGGAAATGAAAAAGAAAAGCATTGATTTACAGGCTATCTGGGAACATCGTTCCAAGCTCCTTGCAGAAGGCGACAAGCTCAATGAGGAAGGTTACAAGCTCCTTGCAGAAGGCTACAAGTTCAATGAGGAAGCCGACAAGCTCTGTGAGGAAGCAATTCTTAAAGCTTATGGCAATATTGGAATGAAATGGAAGGGCAGTTACGAGTGCCACTCGGGAACAGGAGAAGTGTTTAAATAAAGCGGCGGGAGGATTTAAATGTATATAGAAGGCGATGTAATAAATTCTTTAGGTGTAATAGAAAAGAATCATTGCGGGTTGCCGTGGTTGGCTGGACAGGATGGATTATATTATGGGGTTTTGCAGGTTAGATTATCTTCTAACTACGAATCGGTATATATAGACGCGGTATCGGGAAAAATATTATCGCAGGATGAGATTAACGAAAGGTTGAACAACGAGAAATTTAATTATGAAAATAAAGGTTCAGACGAATGGTATAGCAAAAATAGAGAACGTATCAAGAAAAACAGACTGTTCAGGTTAAGGCATGAAACGTGGCAAGAAAAAATTAAAAGATTACTATTTAAACACTATTGATGAAAGCGAATAAAGCGGAGGTGAAGGGGTGAAATTAACATTAGACTGGCTCAAAGAAAAGTCAGCGTGTATCGATGGCGTAGTGTGGTTTAAGGCGCAAAAGGAAACTGACAGTATCAAAGTCTTAAACGCTCTCATCAAAGAGGATAAGCTGGATTGGGCTAGCTGGCTTATTGTGCGGTTGATGACGTACAAGCAACAGATACAGTATGCCGCACCGGCCGCAGAGCAGGTAATTGGGTTATTTGAAGAATTATATCCTGATTCAAACAAAGAAAATAGGGCGGTGGCCTATGCGACGGCCAATACGGTAATGAGAAAGAAAATGCTGAATTATGGGATAGAGCTGTTGAGCGAATAGCCTTCGGGCGGAGGTGAAGGGATGGGAGAGATAAACGAAAAAAATGCTTGTTTGCTTGTAGATGTTTATTGCTATAACTGCAAAAAATTATGCGCTATGAGTAACACAAAAGAAAACGACGGGAGACGCTATTGCGAAATTTGTTACGATAGAATGTTTCCGGTAAAGGCGATAGCGGGGGTGAAGAATGAACCCATTTGAGGAGGCGGCAGATGAAGAAGTATATCAATGTTGAGGAAGACAAGTCTTTAGTAAAGTGGTCTGATACGCTCTTTGCGTCAATCAAGTTGCGCAGAAGTATAGAGAAGATAAGTGCGCAAGCTTCTACACTTATTGAACAAAGAAAAAAGAATGATAAGCCGTTGGTTTCGCTTATTCAAAAACAGAAGCTAAATGGTTTGATGTTCGATGGACATGTTTTTTATCCTCAAGCGGCTGGAGGAGCCCCCGCATTTAGAACAGTCGTTGATGAAGCTATCAAAGATGAAGTAATCTCAAAAGCTTCGTATGATAGATTGATTCAGCTTTATGAGGATATGGTGGTTGAGAGAAAAAAAGATGCATCAATTGATTTAAGAATGTCTGAGGTAAGATAGATAGCTTTGTAGAGGAGGATTTATGAATATTGAAGAATCGATTAGTTTGCTTAGACTAAAAACGATGGGGGATAAGAGGCTGGAGGAAGCAGCTAACAATGTGCTAGAGGAGCTAAAGAAGTTTCAAGGGAAAGCGGATAAGCTTGAGATTGCTTTGACTTTTTCTAAAGCAAAGTTGTATGACTTACTTCACCCTTGTGATGTAGTAAGTGACATCGTTATGAAGGCTAGGTTGAAAGATATGGAAGATGAGATAGAGAAGCTTAGCAAGCAGGTAAGATGCTTTCAGAATAGGGATGTCTGTAGGGTGACTTAATGCCAAGAGGCAAGAGAAGAAAAGAGTTGGATTTCCCTTGGTGCAGAAAATGGTGCCCGGTCATCAGAGAGCTTGGAGAGAATGAGTGTGAGAAGGAGTGTCCGGAGAAGTTTAGAATGACTAAAAGAAGGTTGCCGTCGTCTTTAAGAAAATATATGACCAAGGAAGATGGGAAATATCTTATAGGGTACGCGGACCCCAAGCCGCTCGTAAGCTGGGAACCAGGTCGTCTGGTTCCCAGGCCCTAGTTTATAAAAGGAGGAAAAAGATGCATACTGAAATTTCACCTTTAGCTGGTAAGACAGTCAAGATTAAGAAAAACGTATGCCATCATCAGTTTCCTGACTTCGGTGGCTCAGAGATACGAATAGAGGATTGGTGGGATAGAGCTATTGGAAAGAGTTGGATGGATTGCGAAGGCAATCCAGGTTGCATGGCCTATGCTTTACGGATTGGTTTAGCTGGTAGAAATGTGCCTTATGATGACGAAGTTTTATATGGAAAAAGAAAAGATGGGTTGGGGTCTTTAGTACATGAAAGTGAACTGGAGGAGGTGCCTGATAATGCATAATCTATCCGAAGTTGAGAAAGCTTATTTAGCTGGATTTATTGATAATGAGGCTTGTATAACTGTAACAAGATTCAAATCACGCTCAAAGTTATGGGCTTGGGATTTTGTGAATCTACTGATTATTGGTAATGCGAATAAGAGTACTGTGGAATACCTGAGGCGGTTAGTAGGTGTTGGCAGTATAAGTAAAGTTAAGAAAAGCAAAGTTTTTACCGCTTCGTATAAGTTGAGTGTATCTACAAAAGCATGTAGAGATATTCTTGAGGCTATTAGGCCTTATATGGTACGTCAAAGGGAAATATTAGACTTGGTTTTACGCTTTCCTTTTGTTGGTAAGTCTGGATGCAGGAATAAGAGAACTAAGGAACAGTATACGGAACAAGTTTCGTGCCATGAACGCATAGTAGAGTTTCCGAGATATGAACACTAGAAAAGAATCTTTGAAAATACCCTTGACAAGTAACGAAAAGTATTTTATACTTCCCTTGTACATAAGATAAAGGTGTTGCATTCTATGTTAAAGAGACGATTTACACAGATAGGGCACTCGGCAAACCAGGCCGCCAAATGTTGGCGGTTAGGTACCATGTCGAGTACCGAGACTGTCCTCGTCTTGATTGCGACACAAGAAAATTATTCACCCGATTCCAAGTAAGAGACTTTCCCGAAACGCAATCAGATAAGGAAAGTCTCCAAAATGGAGTCGGGCTTTTTATTTGCTCTTTGAGATTCGACCCTATGTTGTAGTGGCAGCAAATCAGCTTTTCGAGCTGAGAGCCTCGGTTCAAGTCCGGGTAGGGTCATGGTGGCTTGGTGTAGTGACAGCACGAGAGCTTGTCGAGCTTTAAGCGCGAGTCTGATTCTCGCAGTCACCGCCATTGGAAGGTAGGTCGACTGTTGGTTAGTCGCAGCTGTTTGCTAAACAGCTCTCGTAGAAATACGGGACGCAGGTTCAATTCCTGCATCTTCCGCTGGACAGGTTTCAGTAGTCTGGTTGAACTGACCGGTCTGTAAAACCGGCACGCTAGAAACAACGTAGGTTCAAATCCTACCCTGTCCACCATTGGTCGCGTGGCTGAATGTCTAAGCACTCGCCTGCAAAGCGAGAAAAATGTCGGTTAAAGTCCGACCGCGGCCTCCAGTTCTTTTGATACAGGGTTCGTAGTTCAGTGGGAGAATTCGGGACTTTTAATCCTGAGACGTGCGTTCAATTCGCACCGAACCTACCATTGACGAGTGCGCTATTCGGTAGGCGGCAGAGCTGTTAACTCTGTGTATGCTGGTTCGAACCCAGCCTCGTCAGCCATTGGCCTCATGGTGTAATTGGAAACATGCCCGGCTCTGAACCGGGAGAATTAAAGGTTCAAATCCTTTTGAGGCCGTTAGCCCTTTCGTCCAACGGCAGGACGTCAGGTTTTGAACCTGGATATACTGGTTCGAGTCCAGTAGGGGCTGTTCATTGATAATCACAGGGCGTAGACCAGCTTGGTAGGCCGCCTGGCTTGGAACCAGGAGCTCAAAGGTTCAAATCCTTTCGCCCTGACCATAATTTTAAGAGGAGGTTAAAGTGAGAACGCTCGTATTGAACAGTAGCTATGAATTTCTTGGCTTTATGGATTATCAGTCGGCTATCTGCGCTGTGTATACTGGTAGGGCGTTTGTTGAGGAGAATTACGAGCAGGTTGTAAGGTCTCAGTTTCTAACGATGAATATACCTGCTGTAGTTAGATTGAGACATTATGTTCGTGTGGCGTATGACAGGGTGGTATATGTTTCCTATACGAAGTCAAATGTCCTTAGACGTGACGATTTTACGTGCCAGTATTGTGGAACAAAGAATCCTTCGAAAGGTTTAAGTTTGGACCATGTGGTACCTGAATCAAGAGGTGGATTAAGTAATTGGGAAAATACGGTTGCAGCATGTCATCCATGCAACAATGCGAAGGACAATAAGACGCCGGAAGAAGCAAGATTGAAGCTAATTAGAGTTCCACGTAGACCGCATGGGTTTAAGGAAATCATCAGAGTGAAGATTGGTGAGATACATGATTTATGGCGCAAGTACCTTGAGTAAGTTCTTTGAAATGGTGGCGGTAGTGTATTTTGGTTTGTGCATATCCGGCTGTGACCCGGAGAGTGTGGGTTCGAATCCCACCCGCCACACCATAGGGTCGATAGTGAAATTGGCATCATGCGTGTCCCCAAAACACGTGTTCCAGATTCGAGTTCTGGTCGGCCCGCCATGGAGAGGTTGCCTAATTGGTAAGGCGCCGGTCCTGAAAACCGGTGAGGTTAATAGCCCGTGCGAGTTCAAGTCTTGCTCTCTCCGCCGGGCCCTTCGTCCAACGGGAGGATGTCGGATTTGCACTCCGACGATAGCGGTTCAAATCTGCTAGGGTCCATTGCCCCCAAAGCTTTGATAGCGAAGCAGCGGTTTTGTAAACCGCAGAGCTCGGCGCAAATCCGGGTGGGGGCTCGCACCCAAAGTGTTTTAGGCGGCACGTCGGGCCTCCAACCCGAGAGAGCCGGTTCAATTCCGACTGGGGCTGCCGGGTTCGTAGCTTAACAGAAAAGCACCTGCTTCTTAAGCAGGACACTGGCGGTTCAAGTCCGTCCGAACCCACTATAGCTCGAGTAGCTTAATGTAAAGCCCGGTCCTTATAAGGCCGTGACTGTAGGTTCAAGTCCTACCTCGGGCACCATTAAATAACCCTGCCTTTAGTTTTATCATAGAAAATGGGATGATTGATAATACTCTTACATTGTTTATATAATGGAAGTAAGATATAATAGCTTGTGTGATAACGCTTCTACTTTGTTTATATTCTGTGGAGGATAAGCAATGTCTTTAGTAATGTCTGGGTCAAAACGTTTATTGACGCTAAAGATGTTTCAGTGGGGAGCAAGAGACTACTTAGAAAAGAATAAAGAGATTTTTGATAAGTATTTAACAGGACTATCTGAGACAGAGTTTACTTTCGTGAGGTCGATGGTTTTACCCGAAGGAGAACGACTACCGCCTGGAAATCACCTTAGTAAGAAATTAAGCGCTGCTGTAGAAGCTATTAAGGTGCAAAAGAACTTTTTAATTCGCTACTATGAAGAAGGTGGTGCGATAGTGGTACTGGAAAAATTGAATGAATGGAACTCTTTGGCTAATTTGCCTAGACCAGAGTTGGTTAGAAAGATAGAAGGAGCGGGAAAGTATATACCGGTATTTTTGCGCTCGATAAAACTTTATGGGAAAGAGTTTGTTGACTTGGTGGCACTTTGCAATAAGTTTAGAAGTATATCTTTGCTATCAGTTTTAAAAGGAACTGTTAGGGAAATGTCGAAGCGTGGGTGGAAAGGCGTAATTACGCCTAAGATGGTTTTTGTGCTTAACTGTATTGAGACTAGTTTACAGATGCCTGTTGAGCATGGTGGCATACAAGAGGTTATTTACGAATGATATTTTCGTATACAGGAGTACCGGATAGCCATAAAAGATGTACTTTCGATTCCTTTAAGTGGACTGAAGGAAAGAAAGGGCTAAGAACTGCTCTTGAGGAGTTCGCTGGTGGTAGCGGCAAGGGGATGGTGCTTATAGGCAAGCCTGGAATTGGAAAAACGCACTTGATGGTGGCAACGTATTTGTATGCTCAAGATAAGTATATGAAGTTTCCTGGAAGCGATATTATCTTTTTTGATTGGCAACAGTTTTTGAATTACGTTCGTGACGGATTTAAATCATCAATTCGGGGAGATGCCCTTACTGACAAGATTTGTAGCACAGAGCTCTTAATAATGGATGATGTACGTCCTGAACCGCAAGGGACATTTTGGAAGGAAATATTTGAGCAAATAATTGAGTACGGATATAATAACAATACGAAGTTGCTACTAAGTACGAATGCAGATTCGACTGAAGAGCTTTGCGAGCGTTGGGGTATGACGGATTATCATTTTAGTAGACTTGTATCGATGTGCAAAATCGTTGTTGTAAAAGGTAAAGACGCTCGCCTTGAAGGAAATAAAGAATGAGAGATGAAATACTCTATAAGGTTTTAACCGACCAGACACTTTATACTGCCTTTGTAAAATCGGTTGGTATAGTTGAGTGCTTGAATAAAAATCAAAAGCAACTGTATAAAAAGATTACCGTTTTTATAGATGATAATAAACGTTGTTTGACTGAGCAAGAAGCTGTTACTTTGTTTGAAAAGAAGCTTGATGTTGGTTCTTTGAATACCGAATTTGCTTTTGATATGGTTCTCGATGAGATAAGAAAAGAGAAGCTGCGATTTTGGATTTTAGATGTGGCAGAAGGTATAGAAAGTAATACTATTGACTATGAGAAAACCTATAAAGAATTGGCTACTATGAAAGAAAAACTTGAAGTGCATATTCCTAAAGGAAAAGTTATAGGTGAAGGTCAGGAAGAAATCTTGGATATGGAATCTGCGAAGGTAAAGATAGACGTTTTAAAGACTGGAATAACTGCTCTTGATATAGCTCTATTCGGCGGTTGCCATAAAGGTGAGCTAGGTTTTTTAATAGCTCCACCAGGAAGAGGTAAGTCGACGTTTTTGATAAACTTGGTATACGGATTTTTACAGCAACGAAAGACGGTATTTGTTTTATCCAATGAGCTTAGAACTGAAGCAATATTATCAAGATTGTATAGACGTATAGTTGGTATGAATCGTTCTGAGTTCACTAGTGAGCATAAAGTGGAAGTATTAAAAGGCCTTGGAAACTTTTTTCGATATGCTAAGGGGCATGGGATAATCCATTATGTGCCGGTAAATAGCTTTAGCGTAGGAGATATAAAATCATGGGTAACTGCGTGGGAAAATAAGCTTGGCTTGCGGGCGGATGCAGTTATCATTGATTATTTTGACCGCCTTAGAAAGCCTTATGGTGACGACAATAGATTGAAGTTGCGGGCATTGGTGGATTCATTAAGAGACTATGCTGTGGAGAAAGATATATTTATTGGAACAGCGACTCAGTCGAATAGGCATGGATTAAATGCACCTCTTGTGACTGAAGAGCACGTTGGTGAGGCGTTTTCAAAGATTGAATCGGCTGATGTCGTGTTAAGTCTTTCCCAAGATAAGAAGGAAAGAGACGTAGGAAAGGCTCGCATTAGCGTACTAAAGAATCGTGAATACGGTGGTGTAGGCCAGCATATTGATGTCAAGACTGATTGGGATAGGTTGGCTATAACAGACATTGGCGATAATGTATAAGAGGAGATGGCATGAATATAGCATTATTTTTAATGGCCCAATTGACTTCTTTAGCTTGTGCTATTGGTGCAATTATTCTCGCATTGAATAAGGTAGAAGGATGGGGTTGGCTTTTATTTGTCGCCATTATAACGCATGTTGATTGGGAGAGTGACTAAGATGGGATTTATACCTATTGGAGAACATCGAGTAAAAGGCAAAGAGATAGAGTTTAAGATTTGCCCCATGTGCAATAATCAGCGATGGAACATGTCCGTTTCAGTTGAGAAGGGTATTTACCATTGCTGGGCTTGCAACGCTGCAGGAAAAGTAGCTGGTATGTCCGTGCTTTTCAAAGGTGAGTTTAAGGCAGAAGGGGACTTGACTAAGTCGGTATTATCGATACCTGAAACGGCAGTACCTATTTGGGCATCTGAAGATGGTAAAATATATGTTGAGAGCAGAGGAGTACCAATAAATGAGGTTCATGCTTTGGGGGTACTTTGGGATAATGGGCGGCTATTAGTGCCTTGCTATGAATCGGGAGAAAAACTTATAGCTTTGAATGTAAGAACAAAAGAAGGGCAATGGATTTTTAATGGTGACAGTAGAGAGAATGTATTTTATACGATACCCGGAAAGACTAATAAGCTTGTCATATGCGAAGGCTTTTTTGATGGTGTAAAATTAGCACGCTTAGGTCATACGGTACTGATTTTATTTGGTCGAGTACTTTATGGAAAGCAAAGAATAAAGGCGGTTCAGCATTATGATAATATTGTACTTGCTCTTGATATGGACAAGCCTGGTTTGACAGCTACGCATAGTATAGCCGAGCAGCTTTTGAAGATAGAAGGAGTAACTGTTTATCGTGCTTTGATGCCCGAGGGACGCAAAGACTTTGGGGAATGTAATGCTATTGAGATAGAAGAGTCTTTTAAGAATCTTGAGACAATGTCATTTGCATCATTATTACGTTTGAGGTTGACAAAAAATGATTATTCGAGTAAGTAACTTGTATGCAGTTATCGAGAATGCTACGCTTGATGAGATAAGGCTTGTTAAAGCGACTTTATTTTTTCAAAAGAAGATTAAGTCGTATTTAAAGAGGCCGTTGATTCAAACAACAAAGTTGCATTTTGTTGTAGATGGAAAGATAGCTTTTTTTCGAGGTATACTTAACGAGGTAGTATCGATACTTCGTAGCTATACCGAGGTAGAGGTTATCCAAGAGGAAATGAGAGTAATAAACCCATATAATGTTGGAAAAATGATTAAGGCAACTGAAAACTTACGCCCATATCAGCAGGAGGCTTTTGACAAGGCGCTAGATGCGCAAAGAGGAATTTGGTGGTTATGTACGAATGCTGGGAAAACAGAAATAGCCGCTTCACTTTTAAAATATCTTTGTGACTATAAATTTTTATTTGTGACGCATAGAAAGGAGTTGTGTGAACAGACATATGAAAGATTTAAGAAACTTGGGGTTGATGCGGGAGTGCTATCTGCTGAAAGAACAGAGATGGATAATCCTTGTACGATTGTGATGATGCAAACACTTTATAGTCGAACGCGTCAGTATAAGGATTGGCTACAAAAGATAGATGGGGTAATTTGGGATGAATGCCATCACGCGGGTGCGCAGACGGCTAATGAAATAATGTGCTCTTTGCCCAAGGCTGTGTTTAGACTTGGATTGACTGGAACAATGCCTGAAGATGAGGCGGGAAGATGGCCCATTCAGCAGTTCTTCGGACCGGTTTGTGCACGGGTAACGAACGATGCATTGATAAAAGCTGGGTATAGTTCGGGCATTAAAATTGTAGTGATAAAAGGTGAGTGGGGTGATAGCGGTGTAGGTATCACTATCCGTAACGCTGTAATGGCGGAACGTGCTGGAAAGAGAATAAATATTTTTCAAGAGGCGACGAATGCTGGCATAGTTCGCAATGATGGAAGGAATAGAATAATCGCTGCATTGATGGCGAAGCTAAGGAGTGAAAAGAAGACTGGAGTAATGGTGTTTGTTGATTACCTTGAGCATGGTCAGCTTTTGTCTGAATTGTCGAATGCGCCATTTATATCCTCTGAAAGTTTGGAAAGGTCAGACCTATTTCAGTCGTTTAAGTCAGGAGTAATACCGATGTTGATAACGTCACCTATACTTGATGAGGGTGTAGATGTTAGTCGGATTCATCATATTATTTTTGCTAGTGGAAAGAAGGGAAAGATAAAGATATTGCAGAGAATAGGCAGGGGTTTAAGAAAAGAGGAAGGAAAAGAATGCGTTGAGTTATACGATTTTTACGATTCAGAGGTTCCGATGCTTCGTAAGCATTCGGATGAAAGAATAGAGACTTACTTTGATGAGGGATTTAGTGTAGATTTTGTTGAATTAAGAGAGCTATTACCGGCTCTCTGAGGAGGTGGTGGTGCGGAAGATAAAGAACCTCTATTTTGTGAGAAGGTTTCTTTGGTTAAAGTGGAAGAAGATTTTGGTTAGAGGAAAGGATTATAAGATTAGCCAGGATGGCCGTCAGGTTGCAATACTCACACCAGATGTGCCGTCGGCTAAGTGTTTAGATATTGAATATGAGGAGGGAGCATGCTAACAGTGATATGCATTTATTTGGTTTCGACAGCGCAGATAAGTAAAGACCACGGAATGCCGACAAAGGTACTTTTAGGGGTGTGCGCATTTTTTGGTTTGGTTTTAGCGATGCGCCAAGATTTGGCCTTGCTTTGCCTATTGTCTGGATATATTGCTAAATAGCTGAATAGCCTGTAAAGACCCTTGGAAATCAAGCGGAAACATGGCTAGAAACGTGTTTGATTAGCTACTCTATACTTTGCCTATACTTTGAATAGCGATGGCCAACGAGGCTCTTAGCATGGTTTAAAAGGAGTTAGAAAATGATATGCAGTTGCAAGGATTGGAAAGAGAATATCGATAAGTTAAATAGTGGTTTTGTGTTGCAATCTGTTCATGGGATGGGCGGCTATTCTGGAAAGAAGATTGCTTTTTGCCCATGGTGCGGAAAGAAATTGAAGGAGAAGGAATTTAGTAGTGTTTGGATATGCGATGAGCATGGTACACAGAATTGTAAAGAGTGTCGTAAGAAGTAAGCAGTGTGCGTAACGGCATTAGAGATATAGATGAATAGGTATCTAAGATGATTCTAAGGGTATCTAGTATTAGAGATATAACGTTAATAAGTATGCATACGTAGTATGTATGCTTATTCATTGCTACTCGACTCTGTCTCGTAGCAAGGCTTCGCCAATATATGCTGAAAACTACCAACAAGACTAAAATCGTAACTCTTACTAAGAGAGAATTGCTAGAGTGCCTTCGAAGCATGTCGAGGATGGAGATAGACCAATTGCTTGTATTCGCTGGAATTTATCGCGTGCCTCAAATCAATATCGAGAACCTGACCGCGAAGAGGTTTGATGAGAATCTCAATTTAGGCGTGCAACAATTTCTTTGCAGTCCTGAGGCTTGGCTAACCAAGACCTTGAGGGCTTATGGCTGGAAGGTGACGATAGTGCGAGAGATAGGAGAATAAGCTATGATTGATTTTGAGAAGATTTTGCCTAAAGATGTTGTGATGGAATTTAAAGCTACAGATGGTGCTGAAAAGAAAATGATATACCAAGCGTTTGCAGAATTAGGCGCATGTATTTGCGCCTATAATGCTTATAACAAAGCTCGCAGAGATTGCTTGGAAGCCCTAAAGAAAGCTGAAGAGGAAGGAAAGATACTCGGTAAGGAGGAAGGTATCAGATGAATAAAGTCGAGATAACGGATTGCAGTAGTTGTTCTGAGTGCTATCCAGTAGATAGTGATGGCTGTGGTCGGGCGTGCATGCACGATAGCCTACAAGGGTATAAGAATGGGAAGACGATAATAGAGCCTAGAGATGCTAGAGAAGATTGTCCTATTCCTGATTGGTGCCCTCGCCTGAAAGAAAAGGTGATTGAGGAAAAAATGAAGCTTAAATTAAAATTATCTTGCCCAGGATGCTCCGGTGACGGAAGGAAAGGAACGACAGATGAATGCTCCTATTGCTTTGGAGAAGGGTTTATTGAGCAGGTCTATGAAGTAATATCTTATGAGGAGATAAAATGAGAAAGACCAAAAAGATGTTTGAGGTTCGAATATCCTCGATAATGGGCGGTACTTGCTATCATAATGTCAGGTGCTATTCTATCGTTGAGGCTTTGCAGGATACTATGAAAGATTTGAAAGCGATAAATCTCATTGCCCGATATAGCTCGAAGTTTATTCGGATTGAGATTCAGCAGGTAAAATACACAAAACCAAAAAGTGTTGAGGAAATTTGTGGTAAGATAAAGTTGCCGAAAGGCTTAACCGTCCAGATGCTCATGGACAAAGTGAGGTGTAGATGATACTTAGCATTATTTTTACTTTGGTTGTTGTCTTGTTTGGTTTTAGTTCTTATATGCTTTTAAGAAACAATCTTGTTTATGAGTTGAGAATGCGCATTCTCAACGAGGTGCATCGATATGCGACAGAGGCGATAGAACAGAATATGGATTGGGAATGCTTTCATGCGGTTATTGATGGGGTGTCTTACAGTACTATGATGATGACATTTTGGAAGCCATTGAGGGCCTATAAGAAAGAATTGCTTGAACGCTTGGAAAGGATTAACAATGACCAGAAGAAAGATGTAAGAGAAATGGTTGAACGATAAGCTTGTAGGTTCGTTTATATTATTGCAAGGAGCTAACATGGACATTGGATTTGATGCTTTGGAAGAGTGCGATTTTGGAAAGGAGGTTGCATTGATTATGTGGATTTTACTACCGATAGTGCTAGCGATATGGCACGTAATGAATTGGCTTTTGGTGAAAGGAATCATATTCGTTGCGAAGGGGCTATTTAATATTGACTGGGCAAATAAGTTTTGGGTGGTCTACGTTGGCTTGATTGTTTCGAGCATGATAATTGGTGGCACAATAAGCAGAAGGAGATAAATGAAGATTACGCGGTTGTTAGGTGCGAAAGTCTTGGTCGAACCGATTGAAGAGCCGGCATGGGCAGAGGCTGGTTTGGTGCTTCCGGAAATAGCGAGAGCCACTCCCAGGAAGGGCACAATTGTTTTGGTTGGCACAGGCGATAAAGATAAGTATGGCAAGCCCAAGCCAATGGGATTTTCGGTAGGAGATAAGGTTTTATTCGCTAGAGGTTCAGGGCAGGAGATAGAGCAGGAAGATGAGAACGGAAAGGTGGTAAAGTATTTACTAATCAAAGACGGTGAGATAGCTGCGAAAGTGAAGGAGGGCTAAATGAAGAAGACGGTGAATGAGGTGATGGTGCTAATGAAAGCGGTTCGTGGACGGTTAGCAGAGTTGTCTGGCTTACGTTCGTCTGTAGCGAATGTAGTGTCTTATTATGATGCTGGCGCAAAGAAGACTATTGAGCCTCAGTATGATGTGAAGATGTTGGATAGAAGGTGCGTTGAGATTGAGAATTGGCTTCTTGAGGCCGAGACAAAGATTAAGCAGTCGAATGCGGTTGTGACTATTGAATTAGAAGCCGATGTAGCATTACTTCTGAAACCCATTGAATAATGGGCGTAAGCGGTGACGAAGGACTGACAATGATTATCTTGTTGTATGGTTGTGGTTGGATTGTTGGCAGGGCAATAACAAAAACTTATTTTGTTGTTATGTTGTCGATGCCCTATTATGCTAAAACATAATTTGCTTTGTTGTCAGTCCTTTACATCGGTGTTTTTAAAGGAGGTTGAAGATAGTATGTGGCATTACCGCGCAAGAAAAAGAATTATTGAGAATAGGTTGCTAAAGACTAAAGAAGTCCTTTGGGACGTCGTTGAGTATTTCTCGCCCAATACCTGTAAGACAATTCGAGAAAAAGTTGAAAAGCCAAGTCGAAAGCCTCGCGGAGGCTGGACTGCTGATTCTATTGCCCCTGTTGGCGATACGAAGGAAGATTTGATATGGGTGCTTAAACATATGCTGAAGGATGTACAGACTCGTAAGGTTTTGTTTGACAAGGAGGATTAAGATGGAGATAAAGGTTGAGATTGACAATGCAAGAATAATGAAGAAGGTTCTTGATGGGATGACTACCAAAGAAATTGAGGATGAGATAGTCCAGAATGTTAAGAGTCAGGTAATTGAAAAAATTACAAGACAGCTTGCTGATAAGATTGACTATAAGTATCTTTATCAACGTTCTGATGAGTTGGTTGGCAAGGAACTTCAAAAGACGCTTGAAGTTGTGCTAAAGAAGGAATATGAATCTCATATTAAAGGTGGACTAATGAAGTGGGTGGAGGAAAGTAAGTTTGAAGACCTGCTATCTGAATGGCTTTGGGATACGATTGACAATTATTTTAGTGAAGGAATAAACGTATCTGTTAGAGTTGGAAAGAAAGGTAAGAAAGATGCATTTAGAAGTGAAAGAAAGTAAGTTATGCGTGATGAGCCATTAAGAAAGAGTTGTAGTAGTTGTACTAATTTTAGACTGACGGTTGATGGACGGATATTCGGTTGTTATCTTACCCATAGGGCTTGTTATGTTACTCTCGCTGAGTTAAGACAGGCAGAAAAATGTCCTAATTATACTGTAGAGCCTACTTGTTTTTCGAGTAATGTGGTTAGGTCGCGTTTTGTAAATATGGCTGATGAGGCTTTTAAGTACGCTGATTTTGGCTGGGGAGATAGCAATTTGCAAGTTGGAACTTCAAGCACTGTGCCGATTGAAGAGGATGCTAAGAGTTGCATCGTCAATACGCCAAAAAGGCAAGATGGAACATGCTATAAGAAAGAGATTAAGAACAAGAGAAGTTTGCGTGATATTATTGCTGGTTTGTTTAAGCTGAAGGAAGTTGGGAATGAAAAAATTACTTCTTGAAGATAAAAAGCAGTTCCTTATGAAAAGCTACATGATAGCTAAACTTGCTTTTGAAGGCATTAGCACAGCTGAGATTGTGAATAGTAAATTACTTTGTAAGCTTGCTAGAAAGCATTTTGGGTACTCAAAGAATACTGTTGATTGCGATATCTTGTCAAGCCTTAAGAAAGCTTGGGAGAGCATATGAGCTTATTTCACAGGCATGAGTTTCAGAAGGATGGAAGAACTCTTTGGTGCAAGTGTGGCAAGATAGAGCAGTTGCCTTGTAACCATATCTGGAGAGTGCACAAGGGTGAGTTTACTCTGACCAGAAAGACTAGTAAGGGTGAGTTAAATCAAGAGGAGGTTTATGTTTATAGTTGAACTACGTAATCATACTAACGATGTGAAAGTTGATGCTGATAGTTTTTATTTTAGCGGAAATGATGGTACAGGCAATTTTATTATATTTGGAAAAAATCATACGTTTGTAGCGGGATTTTCTATGATGGCTGTAGTAACTTGGTATCCTAAGAAGGAGGTGAAAGGATGATGGTATTTCGGGTGTTCGAGTTATTCATTGTTGCGGTCTTACTGTACTTGGTTATAAACCTATGCAGGTACTTTACGGCCAAGACTTTGAAGATGGGGACAGACCCTAATTGTGGATGGCTGTTTGGCTTATCCGGCAAGTGGATGGAGGAAGATGAGAAGAAAACAACAGCAACAAAGAAGGGAGGAAAGTAAGATGAAAGGGATTATAGGAGGAATAATAGCTACGTTACTTTTGCTTGGATTTATAATGACCTTTGGTTGGGTTGACATTAAGCCTACTGAGGTTGGAGTTGTTGTAAATAAGATACAAGGTAAAGTTGAGGATATGCCACTTGGAGTTGGCTATCACTTCTTTAATCGTTGGGCTACTGACGTTATTACGTATAATATAGCGGCACGTGCTTTTCCTGGTGATACCCAAAGCAATGAAGAAAGTAAGCAATATTCTTTGGATTTAAAAACTAATGATGGACAGAATATCAATGTTGACCTGACAATAATTTATTCTTTAACGAGTAATGATGTGCCTAAGCTGCATGCACAGATAGGTCATAATTATGAAGACCAGATATTCCTGCCCCAGGTTAAGTCCGAAGCCCGAATAGTCATTGGCTCATACTCCGCTGAAGAGTTATATCAGGGTAAGGTTCGTGACAGCATTCAGCTTGAGATTGGAAAGCGTTTAAAAGACAATCTTGCTAAGTATCCAGCTATATGTGTGCAAGATGCTTTAATTAGGCATTTTGCTTTTAGTCCTGAGTTTGAGAAGGCTATTGAGCAAAAGAAATTGGCAGCACAGCAGGTTGAAATAAATAAGAATAGAGCTTTAGCGCAGGAAGAAGAAGCTAAGAGGCAGGAAGCAGAAGCTCGCGGCGGTAAATTGAAGGCTGTCCAAGAAGCTTCTGGTAGAGCAGAATCGGCTAAGATTGAGGCGGATGCTCAACGCTATAAGTTGGAACAGGAAGCTGCGGGTAACTTGGCGATATTTAAAGCGGAAGCGGAAGGTCGTAGATTGACATCCCAGGCATTGGTTGGCGAAGGTGGTAAGAACTTTGTTGCTTTAAAATGGGCTGAGAATATTCCGAGTAAGCTACAGATTTGGGGAATACCTACTGGAAGTAGCAGTACAAGCTTAATGGATATGTCGGGGATATTTGGAAAAATGTTTACTTCGAGTGGTACAAGTACGGAAAAAACTAATTAAAAATTATGCCTAGAGGTATTTACGTTAGAGGTAAGACAGCATTTAACAGCAGTCACTTCAAAAAAGGGGTTGTGCCTACAACTGCTTTTAAGAAGGGTCGAATTCCTTGGAATAAAGGGCTAAGGACAGGATTAGTTCCTAAAACTGCCTTTAAGAAAGGCCAAGTACCTCATAATTTTATGGACAATAGGGCTAAGAATAGGCTATATTGGGTTTGGCAAGCTATGAAAAATAGGTGTAATTTGCCTACTGACCAAGCTTATAAGAATTATGGGGCTAGAGGAATAAGTGTTTGTGAGAGGTGGGAAAAGTCTTTTGATTATTTTGTTGAAGACATGGGGGAATGCCCACCGAAGTTTACGATTGAAAGAATAGACAATGATGGCAATTACGAGCCGTCTAATTGTAAATGGGCCTCCCGTTCTGAGCAAAATAGAAATAAAAGGAACAGTAGAAGAAACAGAATTAGCTGGTAGTAATTGACAATTTGGTTAGCTGGTGAGGTATTAAACTAATGATGCGAATGGCCGAGCAGGGATTACCCGAGGTTGCCCAAGAAACAGTAAGGTCGTAAGCGCTGAGGAACGCCCGAAGCTACGAACGTGGTAGCCGCCTCTGGACCGAAAGTAGGGTGCAAGCAACCGAGCCACCACCAGCTAACCTCTTTTTATTAAGTCTTTATGAATGGTTATTATTGCGATTTAGAGATTTGTAAGTTCAATAAGCGAGGTATATGCAAACCGGACAATCTGGATTCTTGTGGTTGCCCGAAGAATAATGAGCAGTCGATTTATGAAGACCCAAGTTTATTAAAGAAGGAGAAAGATATGAAGAAAGCTTTTACGTTAATGGAATTGATAGTGGTACTAGTGATAATTGGTATTCTTACAGTTATATTAGTGAATAATATTAAGAAAGTTAGGAAGTATGGAGAGAGAAAAGGCAGTATTTGGAGTGCTTCTAATGTTGAAGATAGTCGTGCTAGTGTGCTATCACACGATTTGCATTCTGGCTTAGGCGGGAAAGTAGAAGAACTGACCCTTAGTGATGGGACTAAGTGTGCTGTATACTATGGGTATGGAATATCTTGCGTACAGAAAGAGAAGATAGGCCAGCAATGATTGAACGCTGTACCATTTGTTCTAAGAAGTGCAAGACTGATGATATATTGAGGGCTTATGGATGCGCTTCGTTTAAGTTTGCTGCTAAGTATAAGGCGACAAGTAG
>Ga0315274_10006067_pt1 | contig 17625 bp, 19 predicted proteins | sample YL17G02_20_MG_FD_203700 | JGI IMG/M metagenome (GOLD analysis project Ga0315274, IMG submission 203700) | Sediment microbial communities from Yellowstone Lake, YNP, Wyoming, USA - YL17G02_20 | ecosystem: Environmental > Aquatic > Freshwater > Lake > Sediment | place: USA: Wyoming | collected...
AATAGATGGGGCTCTAAATATTTAGGCTCCGATTCTACCTCCTCTTCCTCTTTGCCTTTAATTATCTTAGTAAGTAACTTGGTATAAAGAGCTATAAAGGGTAAAAAAATAATTGTATTGGTTACATTAAATAAAGTATGCGCATTAGCAATCTGCCGTGGAAGATTAGCTGAGGTATGCACAACCAAATTTTCAAAAGGCTTCAAGAAAGGAAGAAAAATAATTACTCCTATAATATTAAACATAATATGAGCTAATGCTGCTCTTCTTGAGCCAATATTTGTCCCAATGGAAGCAAGCAATGCCGTAACACAGGTTCCGATATTACAGCCTAAAATTAAAGGCATGGCAGCACAGAGACTAATCAAATCTGACATCGCCAGTGCTAATACCATACCTGTGGTAATAGAACTGCTTTGTAATATGGCTGTAATCACTGCACCAGCAAATATCCCTGAAATAGGATGTCTAGAAAAATTAAGAAGCAATTCGTTAAACAATGGTGACTTTCCCAGCGGTTTAACTACAGTAGTCATTATACTTAACCCCAAAAATAATATTCCAAATCCCAAAAGGAATTCGCCGATATGTTTGTGTATTTTCTTTCTGGCAAAAATCAAAGTAAGTGTTCCCAATCCAATAATAGGTAGTGCATAATCTGTAATCTTAAAAGCTATCAACTGAGCAGTAATGGTGGTACCGATATTTGCTCCAAAGATTACGCCCACTGCCTGCTGAAGGGACATTAAAGATGCATTCACAAATCCCACTACCATCACTGTGGTAGCAGAAGAAGATTGAATCAAGCTTGTTACGCCAGCGCCTACTAAGATACCTCTTATGGGATTATTAGTAAGTCTGGATAAGATTTTGCGCATCTTGTTTCCGCAGACCTTATGCAAACCTTCGCTCATCTCCCAGATACCGTAGATAAATAAACCGAGACCGCCCACAATACCAAAAATAAGCTCCTTAGCCATAAACTCCTCTCACATTAATCCTTAAAGAAACGTCCTGGGTTTCATAGATACACTATATCTTCTTTATGATATAAAGAAAGAAACAACAACATATAATCTCTTAAATGACGTGTAATTAAGAAGTTATTACTTATGTGTTCTCTGCCGTTTTCACCCAGTTTCTTAGCGTATTCGGGGCTATTCAAAAGTTGTTTTATCGCAAAGGCAGCGCCTTCAATGGAATGACAAAGTAGACCTGAGTATTTGTGTTTTATCTGCAGAGGGATGCCGCCTACATTTGAGGCTACAACTGGCTTTGCTTTCCACAGGGCCTCTGCAACCGTAAGACCAAACCCTTCTTTAATAGACTTTTGCACAATTACAGCTGATGCTCTCTGAAGAGCATTAACTTCTATGTCATTGTGCGGCAATAGCAAGATATGAATATCTTTATCCTGTTTTGCCCTGGCTTTTATTTCTTCTAAAACCTGCAAACCTTCAGGATCATCAGCAGCAGTCCCTCCAGCCAAAATAAGCTGACAGTTAACATATTGTTTTACTTTTTGATATGCTTCTATAACTCCCACAGGGTCTTTTAAACGATCAAAGCGGGATATTTGAGTAATTATTGGCTTATCTTTACTGATATTGTATTTTCGTAAAACCTTATCTATAACTTCTTGTGGCAATTCCTTATTCTTGTCGCTTAAAGGATCGATTGACGGCGAAATCAGAAATTGGCGGATCGGCAACCTACGCGAGAAGCTGGGAGCAGAAAATACCGCGGCATCATAGCGCACGATATATTCCATAAGAAAATTCCAGACCTTTTCATTAGGATTAGACACATCAACGTGACAACGCCAAAGCCACTTGTTGTCTTGCTTTTTCTTGACCAACGCAATCGGCTGGGGGTCATGGATAAATACTATATCTCCGCAGGTATTGACATCATTAATATTTTGCTGGCTTGTTTCAAGGAAGATCTCGAAGTCTCTTTTTGTTATTTCGGCCGAATAACCATGCAGCGCATTATGGAATTTTTTAGTAACTTCGAAAAACTGCTCCCCTCCCTTAATTAAATCCCAACGCGCTTCAACTTCTAACTCTTGCAGCAGAGGCACCATACGGTTCAGAATTTCGGCCACTCCACCTCCGACAGAAGTAGAGTTAATATGCTGGATGGTTTTCCCTTTAAGACGAGTTGCAATCAATCTTAAATCGTCAATTACGGATTGGCCCACTATCGGTATATATTCTTCAAGTCTTATCATTGCTCAAATAATTTCTTATCGATAATACCAATAATCGCGCTTCGTAAGTCATCGAGAGTCCGTGTATAAGGGTCTAAAGCTGTGAGCTCATCCGCAAGCTCTTTATCTCCGATAGAGCTCTCTATCCAGTTAGAAAAGTCGTTTGTTTCCCTTTCCAGGCGCAAACGAGCTTCAAAGATATGAAAGTATATCGAATCGAAGGTAACTTTCTTCATAATCTCAACAAAGTCTGCTAGGTTTTCGGCAACGTGATTTGTCGGAAGCACAAAACTCACTGACTTTATGAAATAGAATTCCTCTCCTTCCCGAGCAAATTTAAGCTGGGCATTATTCCCCTGTTGCACATATTCCTCAATCGTAGACACAATCTTGTCTCGTAAATCATGAATTTTTGCGAATTGCATTATATCTATACTTGCAAGCCGCTCGCCAAGCTCCTTTTCTCCCAATATTTCGGTAACCCAATAGGCAAAGTCATTGGGAGGCTCGGGAGAGAAAAACTGATGCTGCTGTAAAAATCTGTGAGTATGATGGTAAATACATGAACCCGGGACACTCTTAATAAGTTTAACCAATTGACCTAAGGTAGTAGCTCTGAAACCGGTCAACTCCGATAGATGTAAACGCGTGTAAAATCTAAACGGCTCTTTTGCTTTTGATAAAGGCGCCATAATTATCCCAAGTCCAAAAATTGTTGCATAAACCGAACAACTTCCTCTGTATTTTTAATATAATAAGCTGCTTCTGAAGACTTTGACTCACCTACAAATATTGTTAATCCTTTTTTCTTTAATGCCTTGAAACCATCTTCGTCGGTTATATCATCACCAAGGTAAACAGGGAGAATCTTATCTTCTCCTACTAAAAATTGTTGCCGCGCTAAAAGCCATAATGCTGTTTTACCTTTATCCCAGGCAACCGGAGGCCTGATTTCATAAACTTTTTTCCCTTCTTTAATTGTAACCCTATTACGCACCGTAAGTGGTTCGGTAATATCGGAGAAAATGCCCAAAAACTCCTGCATATCTTTTTCGTCCACCAAGCGATAATGTACGCTGATAGCCAAACCTTTATCTTCTATTAAAACCCCCTTAATTTTTGATAACCTGCTAACCATATCTTCGTAAATATTGCGGATAACTGACTTTAATCTTGGTGAAACTTGGCTTTCAAATTTAATTTTCGGGCCTTCAATTTCTAGCCCGTGATTACCGGCATAGATTATATCCTTAAGACCAACGACATGCTTTATATCCTCCAGCGCCCTTCCGCTCATGATTGCTAATGTGCAATTAGGTTTTTGCGATAACTTCTTCAGTAATCCTTTTGCCTCTTTAGGAATAACCGCTTCCTGCGGAGTTTGGGCAATCGGAGCTAAAGTCCCGTCATAGTCAAAGAAGGACAAAATATGCTTATTACTTAGCTTTCTTTTGATTTGCTCCCATCGATCAAATAAATATTCCATATTATCTTTTCTCCTCTTATCTACCTAAACTTTCTTTAATGCCGAAAGCTCAGCAATAATATTCCCTGCCCAGCGGTAAACATTATTCTCCGAAACAACTTTTCGCATTTTTTCCATGCGTTTTGTCTTTTCTTCCTGAGGCATCTGGAGAGCTATATTTATACTGTCGGCAAACTCCTCAATTGAATAGGGATTTACCTGGATAGCATCGGTAAGCTCCCTTGCTGCTCCGGTAAATTGGCTTAATATAAGAGCCCCCGACAAATCACTTTTTGTTGCTACGTATTCTTTGGCCACAAGGTTCATGCCGTCATGAAGCGAACTTACAATACAAAGATCGGCCATTTTATAGAAAGGCTCGATTTCATCCAAAGAAAAATGCCTTTTAAGATAAACAATGGGCTTCCAGCCAGAATCAGAATACTTCCAGTTCTTCTTCTCGATTAATTCGTCGATTTCTGCCATAAGGTCGTGGTAGCGTTTTATATGCACGCGGCTGGGAGCAGCAAGTTGGACAAAAACGAATTTTTTCTTATATTGGGGGTATTTTTCTAAAAACCTGTCTACGGCAAGTATCCTCTCAACGATGCCCTTTGTATAGTCAATCCTGTCAACTCCCAAACCTATAATTTTTCCTTCCAGGTCAAATTCTTTTTTAATTTTATCTATCTCTTGTTTTATACCCTGATTCTTCATAATATCCTGGTTTAAATGCCCGTTAACGCTAATCGGGAACGCCCTGACAAAAGTTTCTTTTTCAGAACGAACAATGCTGAATTTCTCTAAATCAACCCTTGATTCAAGGAGCCTGTTGGCTGTATCGAGAAAGTTGTTACAATGATTCTGGACATGAAAACCTATCAGATCGCACCCAAGCATCCCTTCCAGAATCTCTTTGCGGTAAGGACAGATAGAAAATGCATCCGGAGTAGGCCAGGGAATATGCCAAAAAAGCGCAATTGTCGCATCTGGGCGTTTTTCTTTAATCATCTTCCCGAGCAGAGTGAAATGGTAATCTTGAATAAAGACAAAAGGATGTTTAGCGGGTAATTCCTCTAAAACAGAATCCGCAAACTTTTGATTTACCTTTTTATAAGCCTGCCAGTCTGATTCCCGAAAAATCGGCCTCGTATGCGTATTATGGCATAGCGGCCATAAACCCTCATTAGAGAATCCATAATAGTAACCGTCCTCCTCTTCTTTATTCAGCCAAACTCTCTTAAGAATATAGCGTATATCTTTAGGCGGAACACCGAGCTTGTCCTTTGAATTTACGTATTTCTTGTCTGCATTGCCGGCACCGTGAGCAATCCATGTGCCGCCGCAAGCACACATAACCGGATGAATCGCGGTAACAACGCCGCTTGCCGGCCTGATGCATTTTTCTAAGCCGGTTGCCTCATCTATTGTATGCATATATGGCTCGCGGTTAGAGACTACAAATAAAGCGTCCTCTCCTAACTTCGCCCGGATAAGGTCTCTTAATTTTACTTCTGTCCAGATTTCTTCTTTTTCCAGGCGCACCTGCGCTTCATCGGAAATCGTCCGGCGCGCGACTCTTAAACTCAGAGCCACTTGCTCGACTTCGCTGGCAAGCTTGCCCAGATCCCCCTTCTCCTTTATTGGATGCGCTGCATCGGTCTCGCCTTTCTGGAAGTACTTGAACCAGTCTGTCAAACGCTGTATCGGCAGAGCAAAAATCTGCCTGTGCAGGAGAATGGAAATAAGAAAAATTACCACAACTAAAATTATTAACGTTGAGCTGATGCGCCTCCAAAGCTCGGTTAGCCTTGCAAAGACATAGGAAGTATCGTGTATAACCTCAACCATCCCCAAAAACTGCCCCTCATCGTCAACTACGGGAAGGATATAGCTGTAGACTTGGTAGTCTTTGAATTTCTCTATCTCTCCCCGCGGAGCCTTATTCTCTATAATATCTTTAATATAAGGTTTGTCTTTTTCTTTCCAATCGGTAAACCTTTTAGTAAGCGCGATAATGTTGCCGTCTTTATCGTAAATAGCGCAGCCCTGCAACTTCTCTCTGGTCTCAAATTTCTCGGCAAGATAATTCGCATTTTTTAAATCATTAGCTAAAAGCACGTGTTGCACCGATAACTCCATGCTTTCGGCAACGCTTTTGGCTTTTCGCTTTAAATCGTCAATAAGCTTCTCCTCTTCAAAACGCACCTGAAAGAAACCGAAAAGCGTAAAGGCCACGGAAACAATGATTAAAATGGGTAAAATAAATAAAAGGACTCTTCTCATTTGGATACGACCTCAGTAGTTATTTTTTAATCCAAAACTTGTAAAGGGGCACTATGCCGCAAGCCAGCATCAATACTATTAAAACCAAGTAATTAATTCTTAATAACTGCGGAAAAAGCTTAACAATGATAATCGCGAAGAAAAATACCGACCATTTCACTAATCCTATATCTACCACCGTCAGTTTTCTTGATCTTTCGTTCATTTTCTCAAACATAACAGTACCCCCTTCCCCTACTGCGGTTTTACTTTGCTTAATTTGGAAGGTAAAATTACGATTTCTACTCTCCTGTTCTTCTGCTTATTCTGCGCTGTGTCATTTGGCGCTACCGGATGAAATTCTCCGTAGCCATTTGCACAAAGACGCTGGGGTTTAATTTTGCCTTGGCCAATAAGATAATGCAATACTGCCAATGCGCGGGCAGACGAAAGTTCCCAATTCGACTTCCATCCTGAATATTTGATTGGGTCATTATCAGTATGGCCTTCGACCGCCACCGCAGAATTCGGCGCATTCCTATTAATAACTTCAGCAACTTTATCAAGGGAAAGCTTACCGTCATTTTTTATTATGTCTTTTCCCGAATCAAAGAATACTTCTGATAAAAAGGTTATCACTAGACCCCGCTCTGTCATCTGCAGTTTTGCCTTGTAGGCACCAATTTCTTTCTTTAAAGCATTTTCCAATTCAAGTTTCGCTTTTTCAAGCTCAGAAAGCTCTCTGTCCTTTTGCTTGACTACATGCTCAACTTCTTTTGCTTTCTCCTTTTGAAGCTGTGCAATTCGAGCCCGCAAATTCTGGTTCTCGCTCTCCAGCTCATCAGTTCTTTGAGCCTTTTGAATATAGGCACACCCTGATGTGGTAAATATCGCCAAAAACATAATGATCAAATATTTAACTTTCATGGGTAGCCTCCTTTTGCTATAACTGCTCGAAATAGTTATATGCATGCAATGATACCTTTGCGATGAATTCCTTTGATGGAGCGCCGTTAGAATTATCATGTTTGGTTAAAACCACAACAATAAAATCACCTTTACGAACAAACACTATGCCTGCATCATGACAAACGCCATTTTCAAGGCCAGTCTTATGCGCAACAGTTATCTCGGCCGGTAAATACTTGGGGATACGGTCGTTCATACGGGTTAATTTCAATATGCGTATGCATTGCTCCGAAACATATTTATTGCCAAGTATCCTTCGATATATCTTTTCTAACAATAACGCTATGTCCTCGGCTGTCGTGTAATTCTCAATACCTTTGTCGCGCGATCGATAATCTGCTATCTTTCTAGACAACTCCGTATTCTTTAACCCAAAACCTTTAAATGCGTTATTTAAGTAATCAATACCCACTAAGTTCGTAACGATATTAGTCGCGGTATTATCGCTATCATAAATCATAAGGCCGATAAGTCTTTCAACACTGAAAGCAGTACCCGCAGGCATATCTTTCAAAACCCCTGAACCGATAAGCTTGTCCGATGACTTTAAGGCTATGTTGTGATCGAGTTTAATGCGCCCTTGATCAGCCGCTAAGAAGCACGCCGCCATAAGGGGAATTTTAGCCAAACTGGCGGAGGGGAATAATTTAGTTTTTTCATATGACAATTCCCATCCGGTCTCTAAATCCTTAATAACTATGCCGGCTTCACCTTTGAACTGGCCTATCTCACTCTTAATATGTTGCTGAAGATCCTGCCACGCGGCTTTTCGTGCCTCACGCAGCAGCCTATCTTGCTTGGCCTTCTGGAATCTGACGTAATACTGCTGACCGAAAAATACTCCAATTCCTACAAGAGCAATAACCGTTATAAATAAGAATGTTTTCTTTGCTTTCATTTCTTATTGGGATAAATATTTGTTTAGCTCGGCCGAAGTCTTTTTGCCGACAATGCCGTCAGCTTTAAGGCTTTTGGCTTTCTGAAACTTTATAATCGCTTCTTTTGTTTTTGGCCCGATCTTTCCGTCAATAGGCCCTTGGTAGAAACCGGCACTCTTTAATGCCCGCTGAATCTGCTTTGGGCTTAACTGTATTGTTGGTTCAGAATAAGTTTTCTTTGCGGGTTTTTCATAACTCTCAGACGACCATGTATCATCGCGGCCATAATCCCGGGAATATGATTCTTGCGCTACCGGTTGCGATTGTGCGGCCTGTTTCTTAGAGCTTGTAGCGCACCCCGTTAAGGTAAAAACGAGAAAAACAAACAAAATCATTCTTGTAAACATGCTACCTCCTCCTGTTTAATATATGAATTAACTCTTTCTTGGCAGCCCAGCAGCTACCTATGTTTCCATTTACTCTTTCAAATACTTATTCAGCTCAGCCCAAGTCTGAGCGCCTACTGCACCATCTGTTTTTAAACCTTTGGCCTTTTGAAACGCTTTAATCGCTTCTTTTGTTTGCGGACCTATTTTCCCATCAATCTTTCCTCTGTAGAAGCCAGCTTTTTGTAAGGCGATTTGAATTTGCTTTTTTCTGTCTTTGGGAAGTTTTGCTCTTGTCACTTTCTCCTGAGACTCCCTAATTATTGCAATTTCTTCTTCAGACTTTACGTCTTGTGGATACTTCTCGGAAGGCAAAACTAAGGGCTGTGCAGTTGCCTCTTTCTTAAGCGCTTCTTCTTCCCGATTTAATTCAAGCCAGGTTTTTGAATCTACTCTGCCGTTCGGCCAGAGGCCTTTTTCTTTCTGGAATTCTCTTATTGCCTTTCGGGTCAGACTGCCTATTACTCCATCCGCAGGGCCGGGATCAAAATGCGCATCTTTTAAGATTTTCTGTATTTCTTCAACTCGCGGGCTGTATCCTGAAACTGTTCCGATAATCTGCTCTTCTTTTAGCTGAGCCTTATCCCTTAGAAAAAGGCTATTCATATAGTTGCGCGCGGGCGTAAAGAATATGATAATTATAAGCGCTCCGACTACTATATAAAGAAAAAACTTAATCATAGAGTAATCAGTTCTTTCTTGATTCAGTCAAAACCGGTATTAGATTAGAATTTAATCTTTTCATTCTTTAAAATAGGGGTTACCGGCTTAGCGTCTATGCGCAAGCCGCCGTCATGCTCTATTTTTATCGTATAAATCATGCCAGGAATAAACTTCGTGCCGGGCGCTTCAATTTGGGCGTTCTTAATGCCTGCCTTACTTGCTTTCTCAGGATTAAGTGCATATTCCCAAAACTTCTGCCAGATTTTTTTCTCAAAATTATTCTTAACACCCGCTACCTCATATCCGGAGGGAATTTCGTTTACTTTAGTAATCTCGAATGTTTCAGCGCCATTATCGGTTAGCATAAATACCTTCATAAAAAAATACGCGCTTTTTCCTTTCAAAGGATGCCCCTTTTTAACGTAAAAATCGTCAAATCTTATTACCATTGACTGAAACTGGATAATGTTCCCCGAAAAAGTGAAATATTTCGGCACAAGCGGCCCCAGCTTTGTATCGTACTCCAAGAATTTAATGGTCGTATAGGTCTTTTTGGTTATTGAGTTGCGTTCAACATCAGTTACGATAACCTCGGCAACCCGCGAATCAGCAGTCAAGCGCTCGATAACTTTCTTAAGCAGACGATTTTCTATCTGGCTTTTAACCACATAAAAAATGCCGCAAAGGATAACTGCTATCGTAATGGTTGTATATAATTTGGATATTTTAAATTTCATGGCTTTTTAGCTTCCGCTGAAGCTTTTTCGGACTGAGATACTTGCTGCTGCTTTTCAAGGATTTGATTTAAATATTCGCTACCGCGCTGCTCATCTATGCCGTAATATTTTGTCGCATGGTCGTCTTTAACAATAAAAGTGCAGCCGTTTAGCGCTATCGCGGTTACACTTATTAAGATAAATTTTATAATAATTATTTGTTTAATCATCTTTTCTACCTCCGCCACTCTTGGACAGGTTGTTACTTTCTCTTGTTTCCTGAAATGCCTTCAGCTTGTCAATAATCGGTTCTATTTCACCCCAGGTTTTCTTAGGGATGTAACGCTCGAGAGTTTCTAGATCTACCTTGCTCTCTAATTCTGTGATACTTTGTTCAATTTCATTCAAAAACCGCTCTTTTTCATCGCAAACCCGGTTCACGCGCATCAATTCCCTCTGTAAGTCATCGCTTCTCTTTTCATAGAATGCGACGTTCTTCCTTGCGCTGAGAAGCTCTTTTTGCAAAAAGGAAACGCTGAATCCCAAGACAGTCGCAAATACAACCAAGACGATAATAATCGCTAATTTCATAATGTACTTACGTTTTCTACAGATATAGTGTCTGAGTTGACATAAAAACCGCCATAAGAAATATCATCAAATGGTAAGATTAGGTAATTTGCTCCAGAGGCATAACAAAAGCCTTAACTCCTTCTTTACCAAGAGTCTTACGCAAATTCGTTACGCCAAGAACGACCTGCTTTACCTGTGTATCTTCGCAGGCTACATACAAAATATAATTTAGGCCTGGCCAGATTTGATTACCTAAGTGAGTTCCGGAAGTCGTTCCTTTTCCAGATACGCGGGTTATCTTTGTGTAGTTGGCAAGGCCACATCCATTCAAAACTTCCATTACCTCAATGTCTATAGCTTCGTTATATGTTACCATGACCATTTTCATATTAAGCTCTCCAGACTATGACTAAAATTTATCTTTGTAAAATAAAAAAGCCATCCTACACTCGCGTGCAAGATGGCGGCCCGACCATCACAAATCCTCCAGAAGCACAATGCTTCTGGACCCTTTTAAATTATTATTTAAGCTATGTCTGGTGCGTGTAAAATCTTTACTTCTAAAAAAAAGCCATCCTGCAGTGAAACTGCAAGATGGCGGCCCGACCATCTTAAAATAACCTCCAGGGAAATTAAATTAATCCCCAGACCCGCGTATATTATATCTTAACTCTTTGTGTCTGCAAGCATTTTATTGGGTAGGATTACCATATAAACACGGAAAAAATTCACGGCAATAGATCTTCTATTTTGACATCTAAAGCCTTGGCAATCTTGGCAACATTTTGAACCGATGGTTTTTTTACAATGTTAGATTCGATCTTAATTAGGGTTGCATATGGGATACCGGCTTTACGAGCAAGATTATCTTGTGATAATTCCTTTTTCTTGCGTAATCTTTTGATATTATCACCGATCATAATTCTACTTGACTTACCTAACTTTACTATTATAATTAGGAATATAATCTTTGACATCTTTATTATACCAAAATACTTAAAAAATGCAATTAAATACCTCGAATACCCACATAGAATTTTTGGGCGATTTTAAAGGGCGGGCGTGCCCGCACCCACGCCCGCCCCAAGCAGGTCGTTCTCAAGCATTATTCGCGAGAGGCTCGGCATCCCGCGACACTAGATTTTTTTAATTTTGGTAGCGGGAGCGGACAACCGTTCTTATAAACAAATTGATTTGGACGCAAGCCCCGCCGTAGGCGGGGCAGACGAGCCGAACACGCACAAAAATTAGCAAGAAGGCCGCCCCCAGGCGGCCGCCAAGCGAGGCTTCTGTCCACATAAGCCGAGCGGTAAATCGGGAGATACGGGAGCGCCGGCCAAGGCGCGGCGCCTGTTGATATAGATTAAATTTTATGTGGTGACAGTTGGAGACAGGTTCTAACCTTATCCAGTAAGGACCACCAAGAGTGATAGGGTGCTGCTTCAAGAACAGGACGGAAGGTACCTTCCGTCGAAAAATTGAGGCGGCGCTCTTTTAAAATATAGTTCTCCTTCGCTTCGCTCAGGACAAGTTTCACCAATCTTTTTGTCATTTAATTTTGAGCTACCGATGGCTCAAAATTAAATGGCTGGATTCTAAATTTCCCCTACAAGGAGACCGTTATGCGTTACTTCCTCTATGCTAGAAAGTCCACTGATGAAGAAGATAGACAAATTCTCTCCATTCAAGCGCAGATTACTGAAGTGTTGGAATACGCTAAAAAAGAGAAGTTAGAGATTGTCCGGGAATTTATTGAATCCCGAACTGCTAAAGCGCCTGGCCGGCCTATCTTTGACGAAATGATCTCACTTTTAGAACGTGGCAAAGCCGAGGGTATACTTACCTGGCATCCTGACCGACTGGCGCGGAATTCTATGGATGGCGGAAAGATTATTTATTTGGTTGATAAGGGAGTTATTAAAGACTTAAAATTTCCTACTTACCGCTTTGATAATACTGCTCAAGGTAAATTTATGCTCTCTATTGCCTTTAGCCAGAGCAAATATTATGTAGATAACCTTTCAGAGAATATTAAGCGTGGAATTAGGCAGAAGATACGAAATGGCATCTTCTGCGGCCCCGCGCCAGTCGGATACCTTAACGATACCAAGACAAAGACTGTTATCGTAGATAAGAAGAAGGCTCCTCTAGTTAGGAAAATGTTTGAGTTATACGCAACAGGTAATTACACACTTGAGAGCTTAACCTTAAAAATCAACTCCCTCGGCTTTGCCACCCAAATGGGGAATCCTCTGAGGATAAGCAAGTGCCAGCAAATACTCAATAATCCCTTCTATTATGGACTCCTCTCCTATTGGGGCGAACACTTTGAAGGTAAACATGAACCCATTATTACCAAGAAACTTTTTGACCGAGTGCAAATAGTGATGCGCCAGCGCGGTAGACCCCAAAGTAAAAATACAAAATATTTTGTTTTTAAGGGGCTGATGCGTTGCGGGGTTTGCGGTGCAACAGTTACCGCCGAAATCCAGAAAGGACATTATTATTACCATTGCACAAGAAAGCTTAGGCCCTGTAAAAGCTCAAGCCAGAAGTTTGTGCGGGAAGAATCGCTGGCGCAGCAAGTCCAAGAATTCATTCAAAAAGTTTCTTTAAGTGATGATTGGCTGGAGAATATATTAAGAGAGTTAGATAAAGACAAAGACACTTTTAGCCAATCATCACTTACTCATCTGCAAAATCTCCAGGCGAAGATTAACGAGATAGACGCAAAGATAAGTAAGCTTATAGACCTATACCTACAAGGCTCTCTTTCTCTTGAGGAATACAATCTCAAAAAGAATGAATTGGTAAACTTAAAGAAGGATTTACAAGAAAAAATAGGAGATTTTGCAGATAAGGGTAATAATAGGTTCGAACAGGCCAGGCGCTTTGTAACCACCTTGAATGAGGGAAGTTATGCGATTCGAGGGGGAAATTTAGAATCCCAGAAAGAATTTCTGAAAAAGATTGGTTCGAACTGTATTTTAAAAGAGCGCCGCCTCAATTTTTCGACGGAAGGCACCTTCCGTCCTGTTCTTGAAGCAGCACCCTATCACTCTTGGTGGAGCTGGAGGGAGTTGAACCCTCGACCTTTTGACTGCCAGTCAAACGCGCTCCCAACTGCGCTACAGCCCCAAAAATTAATTTTATTAATAAAATCAATTTTTGGTGCTTGGACAATGTGGCCAAGCACCTCAATAATATCTATGCCCGAAGGACCTTCGCTTCCGATAATTCCTATTGACCTAGTCTATTTTAGAATATAAAATAGGTGGCGTCAATAAAATATTGCTGGAGTGGTGGAATGGCATACACGCCAGTCTCAAAAACTGGTGGGGTCACACCCGTGTGGGTTCAACTCCCACCTCCAGCACTAAATTGTATGGTTGACCCCAAAGAAGATCCTGCCCTTAAGGGCAGGAAAATTTTGCAGGGCAGCGCCAAAAATAAGTGAACTTCGTCTCTGGAGTTCACCTTTATTTTTTGGAATTGTTTAACGCGCCATTTTGTTCAAGGTAGGGTTTGATGTTGCGGTAAATGCGCTGGGCAATCATCTTATATCCTTGGGCGTTGGGATGCAGAAAGTCGCTCTTCATGCGGGGATTGGTAATTATGCCACTTAATATGTGGGGGATAATAATAGCCTCTTTTTCTCTGGCAAGCCTAGAAAGAGCCTGGCGGTATTCTGCAAGAAACATCCCGGCGCTGATATCCACTATGCCTACCATAGCTCCTTTTGCCTGAATCTGTTCAACCATTGCTCTAATATTATTGAGAGTGACTTCTTTGGGGATCTTCCTTAAAAAGTCATTTCCGCTAAACTCAATGATTACCAAAAACGGACTTCTATCCAATACGTCGGATTTAACGCGCTTTAATGCCTCAGAAGTAGTATCTCCGTCGATACCGGCATTAATCACTGGCACATTGACCATCTTGGCCAATACCGAAGGGTAATCTTCTCCGGGATTTGCTCCGTATCCAAAGGTAATGCTATCACCAAAACAGACAATACTTGTGCCTTTTGCATCTATATTTTTAATCTCTCTTTTAGCGCAACTAGTTAATCCAAGAATTAATATAATTATTGCGATATAAAAACTATTTTTTCTCATATCTTAATCTCAACTGTCCGCAGGCAGCCTCGATATCCTGTCCGCGTGGCCTTCTTAGGGTTACGTTAACGCCTGACTTTACAAGATGATCCTTAAATGCCAAAATTTCTGATTTATTCGGTGGTTCTATATTCTGTTCTTTAACGACGTTTACAGGTATAAGATTAACTTTACAGTTCAAAGGTTTCAATATTATACTTAATTTTTTAGCATTTTGCAAATCAGAATTTATATCTTTAATTAGAACATACTCAAAGGTTATCTGGCGGTTTGTCTTTTTTATATATTCCCCACAGGCATTCAGTAAGTCTTCTAAGGGATAGGTTTTATTTATAGGCATAATCCGCGACCTTATTTTATCATCGGCTGCATGTAAGGATATGGATAACTCTATTTGTAAACCCTCTTCTGCTAGTCTCCTAATGCCTGGTATTATACCACAGGTAGAGATAGTTATTCTCCTGGCACCAATCTTAAGGCCCTCTGAAGAATTTATAATCCGGACTGCCCCAAGCATATTATCGTAATTATCCAATGGTTCGCCCATTCCCATAAATACCAAGTGCGTAATCTTTCTATCGGGGTTATTATTCTTTAAATATAAAACCTCTTCAATCATCTCAGCGCAAGTTAAGTTCCTCTTGAATCCTAAAAGACCGCTGGCACAGAATCTACAGGAGAACTTACAACCGGCCTGTGTTGAGATGCAACCTGTTATTCTTTTTTCTGTAGGTATAGTAACCGCTTCAGTAAAGTTCCCATCGTGTAATTCAAAAAGTAACTTTTCTGTGCCATCTTTAGATCTAAGCAGTTTGATGAATTTTAAATCAAAAATATAAAAATTTTCTCTTAGGAGCCTTCTTAAGCCCAAAGGCAAGTCGCTCATCGAGCCAAAATCGCCAACCCCTTTTTTATATATCCAAGAAAAAATCTGTCTGGCGTGAAAACTCTCCTGCTGCAAATCAGTTAAGAATCCTTCTAATTCTTTGAGGGTCAAGCCATTAATGTTTTTTTTATGCATATTTTTTATTTGGGGGTTAGTCTCTTTTGCAAAAATTCTCGGAATTCCGGGGGAAATTCTATTTTAGCTTTTCCGGCAGCACATTTATCTATGCTCTCCATAATCAGCGGTATTTTTGTATAAGGTATGGTAATGAGTAATTTATCTTTGTCAACATTGCACATCTTTCTTGCAGTATAATCATAAAATGAAATGTTCACCTCTCCTGTAAGCAAAGGATAGATTATACCCATCCTGCAGGTAGGCCCGCCAATTTTAATCTTAGGCATAACACCATCTATAAATGTTACCAAGGTAAGAAGGCGACAAGCAGCTTCCGGATTAATGATGAAGATTACCAATTGCGGCTTAAATTCCGCTTTCTCTAAAGGGGACAGTACAAAATAGGAATCCGAGTTATCCGGCGCCTCCTCCATTTGTGAAAGAAGATTATCTAAGGCCTGGTAGGAACAGAAGAGTTTTTCTCCTTCCACCACGAATTTTTTTATCATATCCGCAATCTTGGGGTCTTTAATTTTATGGAATCCTAAATGCCAGGATGCGCCAAAACAGGCATTGTTTATTTTATTTATCTGCAGGACCTCTCCCCTGCCTGCATCGAGAATAGCTCTACAGATACGTATTTTTTTATTACTATCTTCTAGCAGGGGCTCTTTTAAACAACTGATTGCAACAGGACTATATTCCAAGCTCAAGAGTTCTTTTAAAATTAAAGAATAATCCTGCCATTCTTTTTTATCCATAAGTTTCTCCCTTCCTATCTTTTGTCTACCTATTATACCATAAAATAATAAGGGACACCTTTAAACAAATACGAGGTGTCCCTTATTTTCAAACAGAAACTCTTAGAAGGAGTATTTTAACTGGGTGTAGACCTGGTTCTGTTGACTAAATTGTCCGTTGCTTTCGCTAGGTTTTCCATAGAAGTAATGCCAACCTAAGGTAAATAAAAGATTATCGTTAATCTCGTAACTAAGCTTGGGCGAAACCTTTCCCTGGGGATCATCGGTAAAGCTCCATGAAAACTCCGGCTTGAGCCGTTGATTCAGAAAATCGGTTGAGATTTTTATAGCGAAGATGTTTTCCACTGGATCCTGAGCTCCGTATGTATAGCCGTTCATGGCGAACCGTCGAGAAGCTGGCTGAGTAGGATCGTTAGCTAATTTGTGTTCCATAATATACTGTGCGTATTGAAAACTCAGCAACCACTTAGTTACTATATACTTATCCACGCCGATTAACCAGAATTTATTATCCCAGCGGGCAAATCCATAGGGTTTGCCGATAGCAGGGTCTCCATAATAAGTCGGCTCATCGTTGTACCAGGCAAAATCTCCTCTTAAGGTGGTTCCCTGCAGAGGCCCTGGGTTGGTGAAAGTCCTGTTAAAAGACCCACCATAGACTCGCCAGAGCTTATAGTCGCGAGCAACGATAAAGGAACCAGCAGGGGTAGGAACGCCAGCAATGTATGTGGTAGTGTTACGCGCAGTGGGATAAGGGCCATAGAGGAAGTTCAAGGTATAATCCGTATCGGCTATCCTATCCGACCACTGTAAGCCATAAGTAGAGTGATTTAGTCTCCTGCCTGGAAAATGCTGGTTAATATCCCAGTATGAGGCTGCAAATTGTTTCATAGTGTTATCAAAAATTGTATATGCACGAGTAGTAAAAGGTCCGCCAATAGGTGCTCCTTGAGATTCTTCAAAATCCGGGATAACCAGCAGCTGCAGATTGGAGTCTAACTTGGGTGCATAATTGATATTAAGCATCCAGAGAGGGATGCGTATATCTACTATATCTGGCAGCCAGTATTCTCTAAGATCAGGCGGATTGACCCTGTCTAAAACATTAATCCCGTCTGCCTGCCCCCAGGCAACCTGCTGTTTACCTAACCTTAGGAACCAAGGGTTATTATTGTAATCCAAATACAAATCCCTTAGCCACTCAGTACGCTGGATATGCTCCATATAATGCCCGGCCTTATCCAGTTTATCCTTCTCATAGGCAAAATCATAGTAGTATTTTACTTTGGCAAAAAATACTAATTCATCGCCCTTAATGTTGTATTGCCCGGCAAGCTGGACGATATCTTTGTTTTTTTGCAGGTAGTTTTTGTCTCTAGTTCTTAAAGCAAGTTCATTCTTAAGGTAGCCGTTAAATTGAAACTTCTCCTCTGCGTAAGCAAAGCCTGTCAGCAAACATAACAACAGAAGCAATACTAATTTTTTCATTGAAATAATCCCTCCTTTCACCATCTTGTCTGTGTGAGTGCCCTCTCCGTAAACAAATCTTCGGAAAG
>Ga0315274_10006068_pt1 | contig 17624 bp, 33 predicted proteins | sample YL17G02_20_MG_FD_203700 | JGI IMG/M metagenome (GOLD analysis project Ga0315274, IMG submission 203700) | Sediment microbial communities from Yellowstone Lake, YNP, Wyoming, USA - YL17G02_20 | ecosystem: Environmental > Aquatic > Freshwater > Lake > Sediment | place: USA: Wyoming | collected...
ACCTAAATTCGTTGAGCAGTACGGGCGACAGGCATACTACGATTTGCAAATCAAGGCAAACACAATTGCTAAACATAGTAATGACTGGATGCTGGAGCAGATAAATTACTACACAAAAAAAATGGAGATAATCAATGCCGGATGAATTTGAATACACCATGCGATTAAAAAACGGAAAAACGCTGACTGTCCGGGCGGAGAATATGACTGACATGCATAAACAAATGGCAAAAAAAGGCGAGGCGAAACAAGATTATTATGTTGTCGGCTGGTTGAGATTGTCTTTGCCGAAACAGCAGGGATTCACAGAAATTTATTGACAAGTCGTTTTATCTGTGCTACTATTGACCGTGCAAATAATCAGGGCACGTTATCATGCAAAATCAAGAGCCCTTTTTTATCGGGGCAAGACTGTTTTTTGCATGGCAGTCGGCAGGAGTGATTACCTGCACCCGATATAAAAGGGCTTTTTTTATTGGAGGTGTAGAATGGAATTGGAAAAAAGACAACAGACGCTACCGGAAAAAATTGAAGATTTGGCAAAATTCGTCATTGTGAATTTTGCCCGTAGCAAAGCGGCGCAGGAGGCCCTTAATGCGGCGTAAAAGGGTACGGATTATTTTTTTATTAGAGAAGGAGTTGATTGATGAGCGTTAATAAAAAATATTATTACCTTAAATTGAAAGATAATTTTTTCGACCGGGAAGAAATTAAAATACTTGAACACATGGAAAATGGATTTATTTATTCAAATTTATATTTAAAGTTATGTTTAATGTCTCTAAAAGGCGATGGTCGATTATTATTCCGGGATGAAATTCCTTATGACGAATCTATGATAGCGACAATTACTAATATACCGTTAGACAATGTTAGAGTAGGAATTAATATTTTACAAAAAATGAAACTTATTTCCCAGATAGAGTCAGGAGAAATATATATGAGAGAAATTCAGTCCATGATCGGGCATGGATCGACAGAAGCAGAACGAATGGCAGAATCCAGAAAAAATGGAAAAAGCGAACAATGTTCTCAAATCGTTTACCAGAGACTAGAGACTAGAGATAAGAGACTAGAGATAAAAGATAGACCAGATAAACTAGATAAAACAATTGAAATGGATACTAATTTTATTACTCTTTACAACGCATATCCTAGACATCTTGGGAAAGTTCCCGCATACAAAGCTTATACAGCGCGGATAAAAGAGGGGGTATCACACGATACACTTTTAATAGCGGTTAAAAATTATGCGGCGGATGTGGAAAGAAACCGGACGGACGAAAAATATATCATGCATCCGGCTACGTTTTTAGGTCCATCGGCGCGGTATGCTGACTATAGCGGGAAGAAAGAGGTAAACCAGAAACCGGAGCTATTTTGTCCGGAGTGCGCGGCGGTTATTTCAAAAAACAGTTTTTGCTGGAATTGCGCGAGGACGATGAAAGGGCTTACGATAAAGCCGAAAATTGAAGAATTAAAGGAGGGGTGAAAGATGGACAGTTTAAATTCAGTGTTGATTGAAGGGACGATTGAGGGAGCGGTCGAAACGGTGCTAAAAGATGAAGCTGCGGTATGCACTTTTACAATTTCGTCAAACAGATTTTACAAAAGAGCGAAAGAATACCAAAAAGAGATTTCTTTTTTCAACGTAATGGCATGGGGAGAGGTTGCGATAAAATGCGCACTGCTATCACCGGGGCAGGGCGTTCGCATTGTCGGGCGGTTGTGGCAGAGCAACACTGGCGCGGTATTGGTTCGTGCCGAGATTGTGGAGAGCAAACGAGAAATCGGTTAAGGGGTTGAAAGATGCCAAAGATTGAACTGATACAAGGTGATTGTCTTGAAGCGATGAAATATATTGAAAATAAATCTATAGATTTAATCTTGTCAGACCCTCCTTATGGAACTACTGCTTGTAAATGGGACACCATTATCCCTTTTGAGCCATTGTGGGAGCAGTATAAAAGAATTATAAAAGACAACGGTGCAATAGTTCTAACCGCTTCACAACCTTTTACCAGTGCTTTAGTGATGAGTAATATCAAAATGTTTAAGTATGAGTGGGTGTGGATTAAGCCACAGGGGGTTGACCCATTTATGGCAAAGATTAGACCATTAAATAACACTGAAGATATTTTAGTTTTTGGTAATAAAACAAATTATTTTCCACAAAGACGAGCTGGAAAACCATACCACATTATTAGAGATAAAAATCCACGAATAAAAGAAACTAATAATGCTGTTATGAAACAGACAGAGACAACAAATAATGGAGATAGGTTACCGACACGAACATTATATTTCAAACAAGAAAGGGGTTTACACCCCACCCAAAAACCAGTAGCCCTATTTGAATATCTAATCAAGACATACACCAACGAAGGTGAAACGGTTCTTGATAATTGTATGGGTTCTGGAACGGCTGGAGTTGCTTGCAAGAATCTCAATCGGAACTTTATCGGAATCGAGTTAGACTCTGAGTATTTCAAAATTGCAGAGAAACGAATAAATGCAAATATATAATAAAAAAGATGGAACTGTTTGTATAAATTTTAAAACTCTTGTGTATCAAGCCGGGGTTAAGCATATAATAAAATTGTTAGATGAACCAATAAGAATAGACAAATTATGAGATTAAAAGAACGGCTTGACAAATTTGTAGACATGGTGTATGGTTTATAGAGTAAATCCCTTGACCGGGATAATTCGAACAACGGCAAATTGAGCCGAAAAGATTTCAGGGTGTTTTTGATAAGAGGTGTTGTTCCCTTTGTCAAAACGGTCAACCCTGAAATCGATTCGGCTTTTTATTTTTAGGAGGTTTTATGACAACAAAGGAAATTGCGGAGGCGGTTGGAAAAACAGAACGTAGCGTGCGAAACTGGGTAGCGAAGGTGGCGGAAAATTTTTCCTCCGTGGCGGAAAAATCTTCCGCGAGCACGGCAACATATCCTGCTGATTATGATTTGGAAGAAACATGCCAGATCCTCGAAACCGGTATTGGCAAAAATGCTGCGGACCTGTACCGAATGAGCGCGAAAAAAGATGTGAATGTAGTGCTGCAAAATGTGGCAGGATTTGACAAATTGGCAGAGTCCATTCTGTCGATGGTTTCCGCTGTCACTCGGTTATGCGACAGACAGGAATCTCAAGAGGGTCGACTTTCCATTCTTGAGAAAAAACCTTTACAAATTGATTTTACTCCAGACCGATATTCGATTTTAGGATATTGCAATTTCAAAAAAATCCAGATTACATATTCCGAGGCAATCCAGTACGGAAGGAAAGCTGCAAAAATCACGAGGGAAAAAGGATTTGAGGTTCGGAAAATTGCGGATGAGCGGCATGGTACTGTAGGGAGTTATCCGATCGAGATACTCAATGATATTTTTGAACTATAAAAAGATAGGTGAAGCATGAGATTAAACGAATACGAGCGGGCCATACTTGGATCTGTGTTGATTGATCCGGGGATGATTGATGAGTGCGTGCTTTTGCCTGAGGATTTTACGCAAAAAGAAAATCGCTCTCTGTTTGCCGTATTGCAACAAATGCGGGTTGATCATAAACCAATCGATTTAGTTACCGTGGCACAGGAGATAGACAAGGAGATTGTGCCTGTACACTACCTAGCGGGGTTGCCGGAGCTGTCGGGTAATTTTGAATTTTACGTGCGGGAAATTTTGAGGGTGTCGGTTGCGCGGCGGCTGAAAAAAATACCACTATTGATTGAGGATGCGCTAAAAACCGGGGATGCATACGAGGCTATAGATATAATTGACAAATATATCCATGAGCACGGCGACCGGAAAGAGAATAATATTTTCGAGGTGAAAAATTTACTGACACCGGCGATTAACAGGATTGAGGCGGCGTATTCCCGGAAGCCGGGGACTATGAGCGGGATCACCACAGGATTTACAGGGTTGGATTTGTCAACCGATGGATTTCAAAACGGGGATCTTATTTTTGTTGGGGCGCGGCCGTCAATCGGAAAAACAGCGATTTTGTTACATATGGCAAAGTCGGCGGCACAGGCGGGGCACGTCGGGGGAATTTTTAGTTTGGAAATGGACAAAAATTCTTTGATGAATCGAATTATTGCGGCGGCTGGAAAAATGGAATTACTGGCTATCAGGTCGGGAAAAATGCGGACTAGTGATTTTCACGATTTATTGAACGGCGCGGAACAGATAAGCAAAATGAATTTGTTGATTGACGATACCCCGAACATGCATATTCGAGATTTAAAAGCGAGTGCGAGGAAAATGCACCGGATGGGAGCGCGGATTTTGTATGTGGATTACTTGACGTTGATTAGAGATTCAAACCGGGGGATGCCGAAACATGAACGGGTCGGGGAAATTACAAAAGATTTACGGCAGATAGCGAGGGAGTTAAAAATTCCGGTTGTTGTTGCCAGTCAGTTGAACCGAGACGCGGAAGGGAAAAAGCCGAGCTTGGCGGAATTGCGGGCGTCCGGTAGTGTGGAGGAAGATGGGGATGTGGTGATATTGTTACATCGAGATCGCAAAGGGGATGATTTTTTTGTGATGTTGGAAAAACAGAGGAATGGTCCGGTGGATGAATTTCAAGTTAATTTTCATAAACCGTCGGCGAGTTTTTCGGATTTTTAAGGAGGAGAAGAAAATGGTAATCTGTAACAAAAATAATATCAAATGTAGTTTTACGTGTTGGCATTCCAAGCCGCATGACAAGACGAAACAATGCTTGCACGGGGTATGTATTAAAACGTTGAGCAGCAAAGAGGGGAAATTTAAATGTGTCGAAATTGTGGAGGGCGTGAAAAATCCTTGACAAAAAGATGAATATGGGTTATGATTTGATTGACTGATAGGCAGTCAATAAGTATGGTTTTTGAACCCCTGTGATTTTTGCCTATCAGAAATTGCGGGGGTTTTTTTATTGGTGAGGCGAGGCGCGGCAGGGCGGGGCCGGGCTCGGCGCGGCTTGGCACGGCATGGCATGGCACGGCAGGCACGGCGAGGCAAGGGCGCAGATGCGTACCGAAAAAAAAGAAGAAAGGGAAATATTATGGCAAAAACAAGAGAGACGACGATCGAGTTAAAACCGATTAACATTCAGAAAATTTTAATGGAAATAGAAGGGGATTCGCCTTTAATTACCCATGCATGGAGTGCAAAGTCGAAAAAGGAAATGCTGGATAAAATGCAGAAGAAAGCAAAAACGGCAAGGGTATCGAGAGACACGGAGAAAGATTATCAAGAGGCGTTTTATAGATTGCCCGGAGGAGAACCAGGATTCCCGACGATAGGATTCAAAGCGTCGGCAGTGAGCGCGGGAGGACGTTTTTCGGAAGGTCTGAAAATGACGGAAATGCGCGGATCATTTCACATCGAAGGGGAACTTGTGGAAATCATAGGTGAACCTGAAATGAGAGAGGACACGGTACGGGTTGGCATGGGATCTGCTGATTTACGGTATCGACCGGAATTTAAAAACTGGAAAACGTATCTGCCTATACGATACAACGCAGACAAAATCAGCCTTGACCAACTCGTTAATATTTTTAATTTGGCCGGGTTTGGTGTGGGTGTCGGCGAGTGGAGGCCGGAGAAAGACGGGCAATACGGAATGTTTCATGTTGTATCTATAAAGCAGGAGAAAAAAGCATGAAAAATAATGGATATAAAATATCAGGGTATCGGTATAAAAATAAATGTTCCGCCACTTGGGGTGATGCAAATGACATTGCAGGGGAATTGAGTTTGCTTGAAATGCGGACACCACAAAAAATTGTAGAGTTTGCGAAAGACAGTTCTACGCATTTGCATAAAATATTTTATAGCATAAAAGATAAAGACGCCGCTGATATTTGGCGGTTGGATGAGGCTCGGCGGTTGTGTCAAAACATGATTACGATATATACAAAAAAAGATGAAGATGATTTTTGTGTAAAAACTTTTGAAAGTATAAAAATTGACATGATACTTGAAGAAGGAGAAGAAGACGAAGATGCGCCTGCAGGCAGAATGTACATAGATGTTGTTTCCGGGTTGAGAGATAATGATGCCCGGTTAAAGATTTTTGATGAGGTTATAAAATTGCAGAATCAGGCTACGGCAAAAATGGTGGCGCTGAGAGACATAGAGTCAAAACTAATCCCGTGAGGGGTTTAGATAGGCGTGGCATGGCAGGGCTTGGCAGGGCTCGGCATGGCTTGGCAAGGCGGGGCTGGGCAGGGCAGGCTTGGCACGGCAAGGCGAGGCTTGGCTAGGCGTGGCTAGGCGAGGCAGGGCAGGGCAAGGCATGGCATGGTTTTTTTTGAAAGGAGGAAAAGTATGGAAAATAAAACGACAGTAAGGGAATTATCGGAATTGTGGGGAATTGATGACGAGACTATAAACAGGGCGATACGGATATTGTTTCCTGAGTTGATGGAAATGGGAAAAACAACATATTTGACGGAGTTCCATGTCGCGGTGATTAAGGAAAAAGTAGTAGAAAACAAAATGATTAACCTTCTTTTTAAAGAGTCGGTTGACACATCCGACGACCTTGCTATTATCCGGGGATTGCAGGCGGCACAGCGGAAAATCAAAAAACTGGATGCACAAATTGCCGAGATTTCATTGGTTGAAAAATGAAAACAGTATCGGAAAACGTGATAAACAACATTATTAAAGAGGCGATGGAACGCGAGGCGAATCCGTTTGCTGCGATAAAAATATACTTAAAATATAAACCGATGCCTCCGGCATATCAGTGCATCCGGTGTAAACACCGGGCACAGGCATACTCCGATCATTTGTCGTGCATGATTATGGGCGTGTCGGCAGACCCGGAATCGTGGGTTGAAAAATACAACGGGTGTATGGTACACCATAACGGCGAAGCGTATAAATAAAAAGGAGTGGATATGGACGATATAAATGTAGCGGTATTGTGTGGCCGCTTGACGAGAGATGCGGAACTTTCGTACACGGGCGGAGGGTATGCAATCGGGAAATTTTCGATTGCGGTGAACAGCAGTAAAAAAAAGGGGGATGAGTGGGAAAAGGTTGTCAGTTTTTTTAACTGCGTAATTTTCGGAAAACGCGCGGAGGCATTGCAACAGTTTCTGGAAAAAGGGAAACAGATCGTTGTTTCCGGGGCGTTGAGTCAAAACAGGTGGGAAGATAAGGAAGGGAAAAAACACAGTGACGTAAATGTCATCGTGGAGTCCGTGGAGTTGTGCGGACCTGGAAAAACTGGCGTGAAATCCAACGGGCAGGCGGAAGAATCGAACGGGCAGAATTATGAAGAGTGTCCTTTTTAGAGCGGGAAAAATGCTTGACAATTTGCCGCAGGGTGGAGCAGTGGTAGCTTGACGGCCTCATAAGCCGGTGGTCGCCGGTTCGATTCCGGTCCCTGCGTATAGTGCGAGAGGTGGCCGCACTTAAAATAAATGCGCCCACGGTCGGAGACGCCTAACAACTCTCACAGGGATGCGCACGCCTGACAAAAACGGACGACGTTGTGCGGGTAGAGACGGAGCCCGCTGACGCCGGGAATAGACCGGCAAGTATTTTTAATCCGCCGGATGCGCTGGCTTTGTGCCAGCGTGGCGGGTTTTTTAAGGAGGGAAAAATGAACGCGAAAGAATTTATTGACAATCTGAGTACGATACAATGGTTTGCAGGCGTGGGAAAAATTAATCCTGTGTGGAAAATGTTTGACACCCGTGATGCGGCGTTGGCTGCGGCGTGGGATGTGGCGTTGAATGCGGCGAAGGTTGCGGCGTTGGGTGCGGTGTTGGATGCGGAGTGGACAGCAGCGTTGGATGCGGCGGGGCTTGCAGCGAAGGATGCGGTGTTGGATGCGGCGAAGGTTGCGGCGTTGGGTGCGGTGTTGGATGCGGCGAGGACAGCAGCGTTGGGTGCGGAGAGGGATGCGGTGTGGGATGCGGCTCGTATAGCTGGCTGTTTGGTTGTTGCGGAGTTAATCGACAAAAAACACATAGGTTTTTGTGATGAGGTCGCGGAGATTTGGTCGGCTGGGTATGGTCGATACGCGACGATTGACGGCGTTCACTACGTGTATACGGGGTCGGGGGGACAAATAAATGAGTTATAATCCAGACTGGCTGAAAAAACATAGCGTGATTCTTGCCGGGAAACGCGAGTGGGTTTATATTTGCGAGGACGCAGACAGGGAACTCATGGAGATTGTGGAAGAACGTGACGTGATTATAAAGTCGGCGTGTGTGTGCGGATCATGCAACCGATGGGAGAGAGAGGACGAACGATGTTTAGCTTTCGATAGAAATAAATCCCGGAAAGAAACATGCGAATCGTGGGATGCGATAAAATGATGCGTCCTTTAAAAATGGAAAGGAGAAAGATGATGATCTGTGAAACCTGTAACGGTGATGGAATCGAAAGATGTACGAATCCAGATCACGGCCTGATAGACGCCATGTCGTTTGCGGAAATCGGACGCCTTGGATGCCCGTGCTGTGGTCACGATGAACAGAATAGAATCTTTGAGAGTAAATGTCCTGACTGTAATGGGACTGGTCAAAAGGAGATGGAAGTGTCAGATGATATTTTATGGCAAGAAATCTTTTCTTTGCGTGAAAAACTAAAAATATTGGTTTTCTTTATAAAAGATATATATCCAGAATTTGACGAGGTGGAATTTATGCACGATTTAAATTCAGCCGACTATGATCAGTTGATGGAAGAGGCAGCACTTGTCGCAGCGAAAGGAGAAGGGACAGATGCATGAGATCGTACTATGCAAATATTGCGGGAAAACAATTCGACAGTGCAGGTGCATGGATCATAATAAACCAACTCGGTATGAGGTATGTCTTGTATGTAAAGCTTTAGAGGCTGCTAAAGTAAATTCACCAGAACGTGACGCGGTTATAAAGTCGGCGTGTGTATGCGGGTCGTGCAAACGATGGGATAGAGCGGATGAACTATGTTTAGCTTTCGACAAACACAAATCCCGGAAAGATACCTGTGACAAATGGGAGGAGATAAAATGAAGTTGAATTTATACAGACTGGCACACACGTTGAGTGCAATTGGCAAATTGGTTTTAATCATTGTCGGACTATCGGCTGTGTGTTTTGGCGGGTGGATTATCTATGCGGACATTCTCAAATTTTTTGTACACACCGGATCGGCCATGCTGTCGGAGGCGTCGAGGGAAACGCTTTTGCACATGCTCCTGTACGTACAGCTGTTTACGTTCGGGTTGGCTTTTGCATTGTCGTTTTTAATGCACGACAGGAAGGGGCGGATGAAACGCACGTTTTATAGCGTGGAGCAGTTGGAGCAGGAGCGGGCGTCCATTGATGATGTGATCCGGGTGGCGAAAGAAAATAGAAAGGGGAAGAAATGAAAATAATTTCTTTTGATCCTTCTTTGCGGCACACCGGCTTTTATTGGCATAACGGAATTGACGGAAATTCCGGAGTGATAGAACCAACGGGAGAACGTATTGACAGTCTTGCACAAATTTTGATGGAGGTATCCACAATTACGCAAAATTTAACCAGTGAATGGGTGTGCGTGGTCGAAGGGTACGCGTTTGCGGCAAAAGGTCAAGCCGTGACAGTACAGGCGGAGGTTGGCGGGATCATCCGGGCGGTTGCCAGATTAACCGGGATGCACGTAATAGAGATTGCCCCGCAACAGTGGAAAGCTGAAATCATGGGCGCAGTTGGATGTCAGTTGAAAAAACGAACAAAGGCGGAAATCGCGGAGTATCTAAAATGGGTGCACCTCTCTACCTCCGCAACCTTTATTACTACCCATGAGGCAGATGCCTATATGATGGCAGAGTACATCCGGCGGAGAAACAGCATAAAAGAACTGTTCCCGAAAGAGGCGGTATGATCCGAAACGGTAAAAAACGCGAAAAAGAAATAAAACCGGGAAACAAGGAAACCGGGGTCAGCATGAGGCAATCAAAAACCGAGGGAATAAATGACAGTAACAGAAATTGACACAGAGATTGTCAGCCTGAAAGAACAGCTGGCCGCGTGCAAGGGTACGGAGTGTGAGGTATACGCCCGAATCGTGGGATATTATGCACGAGCAACCAGGGTAAACATCGGAAAACAGGAAGAATTAAAAATACGGGTTCCGTTTGATATTCGAAAAGTGCTTGATCGGTTGCCTGTTATTTGACATTGGCGTTTTTAAAGATTAAATAAAAATATTTGACAAATCTGCATATTGGTAATATATTGTATTACTAATGGGTAAAAAACTTGCAAAGCAAAAGCCAAAACAAAAAAAACTTGTCGGGAAGGTTGGGCAGTTACCGCAAAATTGGAAACCGGGGCAATCCGGGAATCCTAATGGACGGCCTCGGCGTGAGGAGTGTATTACCGACCTGCTGAGAGCGGAGGCGTACGAAAAATTAAAATTTGAAGGAACGTTGATGGAAAAACGGCAAGCGTTGGCGCGGATGGTTTGGAAATTGGCGCTTGATCCGGATAATGTGTATAACTGCATGCGGGTATATTTAATCGACCGGGTTGATGGAAAACCAATACAGAGGATTATGGGAGAAGGGGAGGATGGCTCAATTCCGTTGGAGGTTACGTACAAGGTGATTCCGCGGGTGGTGCTCAATGACGATTGATTTTTCCGATCTGGACAAAGTTACCAATAAAAAATACCGAAAATATTATGATGATTTTAGACGTATCCAGATATACAAAGGGGGCGCGGGGGCTGGCAAGAGCGTGTTTTGTGCTCAAAAAATTGTGTATAACAGCCTCGTTAATGCCGGGTATAACGGATTGATACTGCGTAACACGGGCAGGGATAATCATGATTCGACGTTTTCTGAATTGCGAAAATGTATTGCAATGTTTGGGATGCAAGATTTATTTGAGGTTAATCGGTCTAGGGGCGCGGAAGAAATAACATGCAAGCTCAACCATAACAAGATGATTTTTCGGGGGTTGGATGACGTGGAAAAGGTCAAGTCTGTCACGTTTGAGACGGGCGACCTTGTTTTTATTTGGTGCGAGGAAGCGTCCGAAATAGCGGAGGCTGATTTCAATCAACTAAATTTAAGATTGCGCGGAACCGGGGATATTACGAAACATATTATGCTGTCGTTTAATCCGATTGATGCCGGGCATTGGATAAAGTCGAGATTTTTTGACATACCTCTTGATGCAAAAGACGGGTTTATCTGTGAGTCTACGTTTCACGATAATGTTTTTTTGGATGATGCGTATAAAGCGGAGTTGGAAAAATTAAAGGATGTTGATTATTACTGCTATCAAGTGTATGTTCTCAACCAGTGGGGGAGCAGGACGGGGGCACAAGTTTTTAATAATTTGCAGATACATGATTTTGAGGTTATAGAGTACAACATGTCAAATATCAGGCATGGATTGGATTTTGGATATAACCATGCAAACGCATATATTCGATGTGGATATAAAGACGGGGAGTTGTGGATATGGAGAGAGCACTACGCCAAGCGACAGCTTAACAAAGATTTTATAAAATCTGTGGAGGAGCAACATGCCGATAAGGGCTATCGGATGACAGCGGACAGTGCGGACCCGGATAAAATCGCAGAATTTAATCAATATGGATTTTTGGTTGACCCTGCGCGCAAAGGGCCTGACAGTCTGCGGCGCGGTGTGGACTATTTAAAATCTTTAGGGGCAATCCATATCCATAAGAGTAATTGCCCTAACACGGCGAGAGAATTTGCGCGATTTAAATACAAGGAAATTAAAAGCGGGATAATCCTTGACACTGTAGTTGAGATAGATGATGATACGATAGCGGCGGTGCGTTATGCCATTGAGGATATGATTGCATCGGAGAGTGCGGACGGAAAACGTCATTTTTTTATGCGGAGGTAGTGTGCATATTTATCAGCGGCAAATTGACAGGATAAAACTCGACGTGCAGGCTATGCAAAAAAAACCATTTCGGAATTTTGGGAAAATCGGGAGAGCTAAGAAAACGATTGCCGCATTGCAGGAGGCGGGCAGGGATATACTCAATACGGCGATTACAGGGACAGGCACGGTGGAAGGCGAAATTGATCGGAATAATTATCGGTCATATGCAAAACAGGTACAGGGGATTTATGATATGTACCGGGGTGTTAAGGATTATGGTGTGGATTTATGCCGGGCAGTTGTGGAGACGCGGGTTGCGTTTATCAGCGGCGAGGGGTTGTCAATCTACTCCGACAACGATGCCGCACAAGATTTTATAAATGATTTTTTGGATTATAATAAACTTACAGGATCAAGGCTCGCCGATATTACCACGATAGGGGAGTTAGAGGGCAAAGTTTTATTAACGTTGACTGGTAATAAAAAAGAGCGGAATGTTTATATGGGAATGATCTCTTGTTTTAAAAATAAATATTTAGTTTATGATTTTGGAAAGCGGGTAATGTATAATGAGCCAGAAACAAATTTAGAAAAAGATTATGATATGGAGGGTATGGTTTATGTAAAACTCGGCGGGGATCCCGGAGATTATAATGATACCACAAACCGGATACATTGCATTTTAACCGAGATAGAGAATTTCAGTCGTGCCAAATTTGATTTGAGAAAAAACACTCATGTGTTTGGAAAATATATGCCGTATTGGAGGACAGACAAAGACCGGCCGGGGGATGCGGCGGCAATCATGAATGATCTGGCTGGTAAAAACTGGGCGATCGGGTACGGGTATGCGGGGAGTGCAGAGTTTAGTCTGGTTGAGCCGTCGGGTGCGGCGGGCAAGGCGATCATGGAGGACGTGCTTTTAAGCCTAAAATGTATATCGACTACCACCGGGATCCCCATACATTGGTTTGCATGGCCGGAGTTGATGTCAAACCGATCGACGGCAGAAACCCTAGTTGAGATGATAAGCGCAGCAACAAAAAAAGAGCGGTTGATTTGGGAGGAGTCGATCAAGGAATTGATTTACAAGGCTATGATTATTGCTGTTGACGCCGGGTTTATCACAAACGAGGCTTTGACAAAAGAATTTACCGTAAAATTACCACTTGTGAGTTATGCGGCATTACAACAGATTACGGATACATGGATACCCCTGTTGCAAGAGGGGCTGGTTAGTCGGGCCACGATTCTCGGGATGCTGCCGGGGATTAATCCAAGCGCAGAATTGAAACAAATCGAGATAGAAAAAGAAGAGGCGGGGAAAAACAGTCCGCTTAATAACGATACAACAGGTAAGACATTGGACGAATTGCAAAAAAAACCGGAGGATGAAAATGACGCAACAGTTGACAATAGGGTCTGAGAGTAATGAGATCAAAGGGGAGCCCGTCTATCACGGATCTGCGAGTCTGTCTACGACAAACGGGGCATGGGTTTATTCCGATCCGATTGTAGTACCGGAGGGGATCGGCAAATTTGAGCACTGGCTTATATCTTTGCGTGCATCATCGTCAAACGTGTCCGCGAAAATGATGTATTCCATTTCTCCGCGTGATCAAATTTTACAGGGTGGTGCAAACTGGGATGACTGGGATGCTGGGCTTGTCACGCAAAACACCACGGATATGATCGGGCCGGTAACAGCGGTAATGTTGGCGGCAAATGATGGTGATGTGTTTGTGGAGGTGCGGCTAATATGAGTTATGCAAATAACGATAAAGTTTTAATCATGGATGTGGATACAAAAATTAGTGATGTTAAATCTGTAACCGATTTACTGCCCGACGCGGGGGCATTGTCAACCATAGATGCAAACGTTGTTACTACAAAAGACGCTAATATTTTTGCAGAAAAAGTGTATCCCACTTTGGCGGACGGGGTGTCCTGTGCAAAAAACAATGCAAAGTGGGTGCTTGGCAATCTGGCGCAGGTAGTACCTGCCAATACGATTGCCGGGGATTTTTATATAACGGGGATCCAGGTTGAAAATGCGACGGTTGTGGGAAAATGGGAGCTTGTATTGTATTATGGGGATAGCAATATTGAGTGTGCGAGAGTCAGGGCATGGGTAATATCTGCTGTAGGGATGGTTCCATCGATTAAACATAAAACGCCTGTGATACCAGCAAACAGTAAAATCAGCATTGCGTTGGCACAGGATACGGTTGGAGCGGGTACAGTTACGGTATCGCTACGATACCGATTAAAATAAGGGAGGGCATATGACAATAGCTGACGCGAGGGTAAATATTAGAAATGAATGGAATAAGACAAACAAAAGTTTGGTAACAGAATCTTTTCAGGTGATTTTAGATGGCGTTCTGAACGCGGACCCGGAATTGAAGGTGTTGTATTTGGAGAATCAGAGTTTGCAGAGTCTGGTTGCAACAGTGGTGTCAATCATAGGGAGCAGGTAAATGACAAAAAGTACCCATGCGGACATAGGGGAGTCTAAAATCAAAGAGATCCCACAGGAGCTGACTTTGTCTACTGCGACGCTGATACCAAACAGCAGGCCGATAACGGGAGAGGACAACAAGCGAATAAAAGCGGCGCGCAGAAAAAAGCCGGAAGAACCTAAAAAGCCGGAAAACCCCGTTGAACCTAAAAAGGAAAAAGGGAATAAAAAGAAATGAGATCGGTAATTGCTCTTGAAATGATGCGTATACAGGCACTCGATACAAACACTATTTTGTCGTTGATACCGGTTGACGTACTCAAAGAGATCAAGGCAAAAGATGGGCATCCGTTTTTTCAGGCATATTCAATTTGTCACGAGGGTATCAGTAACCCGAGGGTTATAGGAGATACGGCAAAACCTATCTCTTGGACCCGACGGGCAGTGCAGTCGATCAAAAACGTAATTACAAAAGGGGTTAAGTTTTTTATAGGACACAATGCCGATAATAGCACAGAGGGCCGCGAGGTTATAGGCGAGGTCGTGGCTGATACGCAGACAGAGATTGACGGACGATTGCACCATGTGGTAATTTCTTATCATTCACCCGAAATGAAAGAGCGGGTCAAGGATATGGATATTTGCAGTCAAGAATCTGAGTGGAATTTTTTTGACAACGCCGGCAAACTGGTTGCCGATACGATAGAGAGATTAACAGGGATCGCATTGAGCAATTCCAAAAATGATACCCCTGCATTCTCGGGCGCGAAACGCCTCGGGATGGTGCAGGCACTGGAGCCTGTCTTGGATAAGGACGGCGAGATAAAAAAAGGAGAAAGAAATATGACTTTCGCGGAATTAAAGGATGAGATTAAAAAGATGAACGTTTTCCCGGCTCAACTTTTTACGGTAGACGAGATAAAGAGAGACAGGGAATTTGCTGTTGTATTCACCGGGTATGATTCGGCGGTAAAAGAGCGTGACGATAAAATTAAATCTTATCAGGACAAAGAAAAAGATTTTGAACATAAATCCCTTGTGTTGACGGCAAAACAAAGACTTGACGGGATAATCAAGGATAAAAATTTGACCGATAAACAAAAGGCGTTTGTTGATAAATCGTATAAGGATACTTTACCTGATATTTCTGACGATGGTCTAAAAAAATTTGTAGATGGAAAACTTGATGATTATAAAATAAGCGCGGAGATTTTTGGAGAACCTAAACCTCCGGAAAAATCCGCTGACAAAAGCACAACAGACGACAAAGACGATTACACAAAGGCCTCAAATAACGAATTTTTGAATGAGGACTTTAACGTATTGAGGTAAAAATATGGCAAAGATTTTTTTGTGGAAAGATAATATTATTTATGACGAGCTCTGGAATGTTGCTCCTGCAACAGCAGTGCTCGCAGGTGATCCGGCAGTTGTGCAGGATGTTTTCGGGTTTTTTATAAAAGATCGGGAAGCGGTAGGCGAGGAAATTTGTTTTATTTATCGGTGTAGACAGGTAGAGGCGGCCAAGGTGACTGGTAGCGGCGGGGCAATCCTTGCCGGAGATCGGTTGTATTTTATCGTGGCGCTGAACGCTGTTGCTCCGGACCCTGTCGGTACTGCTGGTGTCGATTCGTATTTTTGCGGTATCGCGAAAAAGGATGCAGGTGCGTCCGAAACAACCGTGCTCATGGCTTTTGACGGCACGATGTATGATCAAACAATTTAAGGAGGGCGTAAAAAATGGGTTATATTGCAAAAGATGATAATAAGTTTTTTGATGCTCTCGTAACTACCCTGGACAAGGGTGATAAAACTATGGTGTCAAAAATACAGGCGACGCTTAACGCGTTTATCAATGCACCAAAAGCGGAGATCAAAAGAAAGATTCAGGCGGTCGGGGTGTCTACTGATTTCGCACAGTTGACGGCGGATGCGTACAACGTAAACATACAGGAGGACAATTTTGACCTCGGGTATGAAAAAGCGTTTAGAAAAGTACCGCTGGGAACCAACCAGGATTTTTGGCAGATTTACGACGTGCAGAACGGTTTGTCTTTCCGGAAAGTTCCGGAGGGCGACAGGATACAGGTTGATGAACTGTCCGGGTCTTTGATTACCGCATACGTGGATTACTACGGCGGAGCGATAGGCTGGACTGACAAGATGATCCGGTATCGGAAAGTTGCGGCTATGGTTGACATGGCTATGATTTTCAGAAATCGGTTTTGGTCGAACAAGGCTGACAACCATTATGCCTTGCTTGCGGCAGGTGCGGCAGGAAATGTAACCGTGTGGCAGGGAACTCCCGCACAGGGGCAGTTGCAGAGGGATATACAGACTCTCAACCATGCGGCGTTTGACATTGCAGATCGATGCAAAGACAAAGGGTATGGCGACATGGCAAATGCGCAGTTTGTCTTGTACTACAATCCGCACAATAAGGCGCGATTGCTTGCGGCACTTAGAGCCACGGCTCTTGGTGTTGTGGGCGCGGGTACTGGACTTGTCCAGCCGTCGCAGGTGTTGGATTGGAATATCACGATGATCCCGACTTTTAACAGCGCGATTGTCAACAACGAGCCAATTCTCGTATTGCCGATGAACAAAATTCAGGCGGCCGAGGATATGGCACCGACGACGTATACACAGCCGAAAGATATACTCACGCTCAACGAGGTACAGAGCGTGTGGGCGATCTACGGCGCGATTGTAGGTGACACTGATCAGTGTCAGGAGCTCTCACTGGTATAAGGTAAGCGGGGGGATGGGCGACCATCCTCCCTTGTTTTTAAAAGGGGGAATGCATGACGGTCGGTATTGATACATGGGTAACGATGGCAGAGGCAAATTTATACTTTGCCAACAAATACGGGGCGTCGATGTGGACAACGTTACCAGTCGCAACAAAAGAACAGCTTTTAGTTTCCGCTTTTAACTGGATTCAACAGCAAAAAAACTTTTCGATTTCCCCTGCGTCAACGTCTTTAAAAGTCAAGCAAGCACAATTTGAGGCGGCATGGTTTCTCTATAAATTCGGCGATGAGTACGAAAAACGGAGGGCGTTACACGAGGAGGGAGTGGAGAGTTTTTCCATAAGCAAATTTTCCGAGACGCTTGGAGGCGCGCAATTTCCGTTATTTTTAGCAGACATTCTTGACGCATTCGCTACAAAATCCGGAGGTTGTTTTCCATTGGTGTCCAGGAGCTTTAACGACTAATGGACAAAGATGACGCTATTAAAAAATTAGTTGCGCGAATGAAGGAAATCGGAAAAGAAATTCTTGCGATAGTAAAAGAAATTGA
>Ga0315274_10006071_pt1 | contig 17622 bp, 13 predicted proteins | sample YL17G02_20_MG_FD_203700 | JGI IMG/M metagenome (GOLD analysis project Ga0315274, IMG submission 203700) | Sediment microbial communities from Yellowstone Lake, YNP, Wyoming, USA - YL17G02_20 | ecosystem: Environmental > Aquatic > Freshwater > Lake > Sediment | place: USA: Wyoming | collected...
GTTCTCCTCCCGCCCCCCCTCCTTCCAGAAGACGTTGATACCGTCCTGCAGACGCTTCGATCCGCTGAGCTGATACATGCTCGACCTTCCGCTGCCGGGGCTCATGAATGTTGCCATTTCCCGCGGGACAACGAGAAATCCCGTACGGGAATCCGGTACGGGAAAAATACGGGGAAGGAAATATCCTGTTCTCTCCTGGAACGGGGGATTGCGACGGGAGGGGGCAACCCCCCTCCCGGCCCCACCCCCACGTGAGGATAGCCGGTCTTCTGGTTGGTTCCCTTCATATGGCTCGCTAGGGGCGAAAACCGACCGGGTGGTGCCCACGTGGCGGGGACGGAGCTCCCGAGCGCATACCAGTCGTAAGAATAGTACGATAATTCCCCCTAGTGTTTACATTGAACACTCCAGGGGGGCGGGCCCCCCTTACGAACCCGCCCTCCGCATCTCCCGCTCCCGCAGCTCATTCCGCCGGATCTTGCCCGAGATGGTCTTCGGGAGCTTCTCCACGAATTCAACGACCCGGGGATATTTGTAGGGGGCGGTCACCCGTTTCACGTGCTCCTGCAGCTCCCTCACCAGGGTCTCCGAGGGCTCGTAGCCGGGCTTCAGCACCACGAAGGCCTTGACGATCAGCCCGCGGACCGGATCAGGGGAGCCCACGACGGCGGCTTCGGCCACCGCCGGGTATTCCAGGAGTGCGCTCTCCACCTCAAAGGGGCCGATGCGGTACCCCGAGGACTTGATGACATCATCGTCCCTTCCGATGAACCAGTAGTAGCCATCTTCGTCCATGGCTGCCAGGTCATCGGTATAGTACCATCCCCCCCTGAAGGCCTTCCGGTTCGCCTCCTCGTTCTCCAGGTACCCGGAGAAGAGCCCGACGGGCCTGGGATCGGTGGAGATGGCAATCCTACCTTCGCGGTTGACGCCGACAGGGTTCCCGTGCCTGTCATGGAGCTCGATGCGCCAGCCCGGGGCAGGCTTTCCCATGGAACCGGGCCTGGCCTCCATGCCCGGGAGGATACCGATGCAGAGCACGGTCTCGGTCTGTCCATACCCCTCAAATATGTCAAGGCCGGTGTGCCGCTTCCAGATCCGGATCACCTCAGGATTCAGGGGTTCCCCGGCGCTCAGGCACCGGCGGAGGTGGGGAAAGGAAAAGCGTCCGAGGTCCTCCAGGATCAGCATCCGGTACACAGTGGGTGGTGCGCAGAAGGTGGTGATGGGGTAGCGCTCTAGGAGCGGCGGGATCTCGCCGGGATTGAACCTGCCCCGGATGTCGTACACAAAGACCTGGGCTCCCTCGATCCACTGGCCAAAGAGGTTCCCCCAGGCGCTCTTCGCCCAGCCGGTGTCTGAGAGGGTGAAGTGCAGGTCCTGCATCGAGAGATCCTGCCAGAGCCGGGCCGTGACAATGTGGCCGAGGGGGTAACTGTGGTCATGGAGCACCATCTTCGGGTTCCCGGTCGTCCCCGATGTGAAGAAGATCAGGAGAGGGTCCGAGGTCCTGGTCCTCTCCTCAGAGAGGATGCTCTCCCTTTTCATACGTTGCGGCGAAGAAGATGCCAGTTCTCCACGATAGCTGATCCAGCCGGGCACCTCCCCGTCCACCACCATGCAGGCCTTCACCGAAGGGCAGTCCTCCCTCACCTGCTGGATCTTCGGGGCGTGCTCCCGGGTGGTGATCACCATCCTGAAATGCCCGATCGTCAGGCGGTACCGGATATCCTGGGGAGAAAGGAGCGTTGGCGCGGGGCTGTGGACAGCACCCAGCTTGATGAGGGCTATGATCAGGATCCACCACTCCGGGATTCTCGGCAGCATGATAAGCACGCGGTCCCCCTTCTTGACCCCGTGCCGCTGCAGGATCTCTGCGGCCCGGTCTGAGTTGGACCTGATATCCCCGAAGCTGTACTGCCGCTCCTGCCCCTGCTGGTTCATCCAGAAGAGTGCCGGCTTCCCCGGGTCCTTTTCTGCCCACCGGTCGATGACATCATGGCCGAAGTTCCAGTATTCGGGCACCTGGATGGAGAAGTCCCTGTACAGTGCTGCAGGATCCGACTTCATCTCCGGCGGTCCGGGCATGAGTGCCCGGTAGTGTGCTCCTCCTATATCTGTGATGCTCTGCCGGGAAGCAGGGGGTTCCCTCTTTAAAAATTGGTAATCAGGCATTTTATTCCCGGAAGAGTACGGGTACGCTCCAGGGGGGAGGGGGACTGGCGTCCCCCCCCGCCGCGTGGGCGCCCCCCCCACCGTAAGGATAGTCCGATCTTCGGATCCAGATCCTTGGTGACAGAAAAGGCAGAGAATCCCATCCACCCGCAGGGGATGCCCACGCGGCGGGGGCGGAGCCCCCAAGAGCGTACCAGTCGTCGTCTCTCCCTGAACTGGATGACCCTTTGATCTTCCTTTCCGGACATTTCCGCGGGCTGTGGCGGGATGGGGTTGGCTCCATCCCGAACCCTCCCCTATGGGAGGATATCCGCTCCCGGATGGCATCCCCTGTTTCCGGACTACTATGCAGGACGAACAGCTCAACCTTAATTACGCAGCAACGCCGATAAGCTCAGGTATCCCTGCCGCTGTGGCTCAGCCGGTTAGAGCGGCGGTTTCGTAAACCGCAGGCCGGGGGTTCGAATCCCTCCAGCGGCTCTTTTAATTTAGTTCAAATCCTTTTGGCTTAATTAGTCCAAAATCCTTCTATATTTTGTTCGATTATTTTTTATTTTTTTACAATAGTATCCTATTCTCTGAAATTCCGATCCCATAGATGCGCGCGCCCTAAGTGTGTCTTCGGTTTTGAAAATACCAGCCTCCTATAAACATAAAAAGGAGGCCACCAAGTATAGTTAAACTAAATACAATCGGTTCTGTTGCATCGCCGGTTGATCGAGCTTCCCAAGACCCCGCTGTCGCACTCGGTTGATAGATGTGAAACTATAGCTCCGGCTTTTTTCTGGGATGGTGATCGGAGGTGAAAGGAAATGACACATCACGGGGCTTTGATGCGGGTAATGCATGGAATACCTCACGGGTAATATCAACCATAGACAAAGGTATTAAATTTCTTCGTTTAGGTATAATGATATTAATGAAAGCAACACGTCAAGTTCCTCTCCGTTTTGATGATGCATTTTTTCAAGATTACGCCGGGAATTTGATTTTAGATCCCAAAGTTGCAATGGTTGAATTAGTTGCAAATTGTTGGGATGCTGGTGCGAAACGAGTTGATATAACTTGGCCCAATTCAATTGGCGGGTATTTTGAAATTCTCGATAATGGAATTGGAATGATAAAAAATGAATTTGAAACATATTGGAGTACTTTTAATTATAATAGGAGAATCAGCCAAGGCTCAATGACAGAAATCCCAGATATGCCATTAAAGAGAAGGGTATATGGAAAAAATGGAAAAGGACGGCATAGTTTATTTTGTTTTTCAGACAGTTATAATGTAGAAACGTGCAAAGATGGTAATAAAATCCAATATCTGGTGAATAAATTATCTAATAATCAAAATCCTTATGAAATAATTTCGGTTGGTGAATCACCACATCTTGGACACGGGACAAAGATTTCATGTAATATAAAAAATAATTATATTCCAATAGAAGAGATTGAGAATTTAATCGGTTCAAAATTTATTGCAGATCCATTATTTGAAATTTACTTAAACAAAATTAGAGTGAATTTAATTGACTTTTTAAAAGATGCCCAAAAAATCACTTACGAAATTCCGAATGAGGGGACTATAATTATTAATGTGATTGAATCGCCACGTGGTCGTTTAAGTACATTGGGTGGAGTAGCTTGGTGGGTTAATAAACGATTAGTTGGTGAACATTCATGGAGAGATTTTGATGATACATATCTCGATGGTAGATCTACGCCTTCAAGAAAATATACAATAATTATAGAAGCCGATATTCTGGAAAATGAAGTTTTACAAGATTGGACTTGGTTTAAAGATACAAAAAGATCTAAAGAAATTAGACATTCTATTAATGAATTTATTTTAAAAACAATCCAAGATTTAATGAAAGATATAAGAAGTGAATCTAAAATTCAGATTTTAAAGAAATATAAACCTCAATTGAAAGAGATGAGTACATTTTCAAGAAATCTGGTCGGGAATTTTATAAATGAAGTTCAAATGAGATGTCCCTCTATAAATCAGATACATCTGGATCATACTGTTGAAATATTTACTAAAATGGAACAAAATAGAACCGGATACGATTTACTTCAACAAATAGCACAATTGGACGAAACGGAAATTGATACATTAGCAGATTTGTTAAAGAGATGGAGCGTAAACGAGGCAAAAATTGTTTTAAGCGAACTCGAATGGAGATTAGAATTAATTGAAAAAATGGATAAAATGATTAAAGATCCCAGGGCTGATGAATTGCATGATTTACACCCCTTATTCGAACGAGGTTTGTGGATCTTTGGGCCGGAATATGAATCAAAAGAATTTACCTCGAATAAAACCTTAAAAACAATTATAAAAGGAAAATATAAATCAAAGGTAATGGGAAATGAAAATAAACGACCAGATATTGTCGTTTTTGACGATAAATCTTCAATAAATATCTTTTCAAATGAAAAATATGATAACAATGCAGAAGTCTGTGGGTATGATAAAATTCTGATTTTAGAATTAAAACGCAGTAAATCAGCGATTGATGACGATGATGCACGTCAAGCAGAAGATTACGCATTAATAATTAAAAGATCTGGTAACGTCAATGATTTCACTAATATAATATGTTACGTGCTAGGAAAAATCGTAAAAACTGATGAAAGAACAACAGGAACGTCGATCAAATTAATTCCAAGATCCTATGATATAGTTCTACGACAAGCCCATGCAAGAACATTTAATTTGATTAAAAAAATTAAAGAAATTAAAGATATAAAAGACGAGCAAGATACAGAAGTGAAAGCTGTATTAGCTGAAAAGGAAATCTCAGATTATTAATTTCATTTTACAGGCAGCTCAATCAGCTTCTCTCACCGATTCCCCAAAGTGAATTAAAAAAATATACAAAATTTGATGATGCTGGCACATCGGTTTTTCCAGACGGAACAATCTTGATTGTCCAACAACAATAACTATTTGTCTTACTCTGCAAAATGGACGAAACTCAAGTTGTTTCATTGATGCAATAGAGTTTTTAATTCTCAATTGTAATAGACCTCTAATGATCACTGAGGCTGATACCTGCCGTAATTATGTCTTGCCAAAACTCTATGGGGCAGGTTGGACCAATGAGCAGATCAGCGAGCAGAAATCATTTACTGACGGTCAAATTTTTGTCACCGGTTCACAAACCCGGCGCGGTAAGAAGAAGCGTGCAGATTACCTCCTCCGGATCTCACGGAATTTTCCTATTGCTGTGGTTGAAGCCAAGGCCGCATATAAGAAAGCAGGTGATGGTATCCAGCAGGCCAAGGAATATGCAACGACTCTTGACTTGAAGTTTGTCTATTCCACAAACGGGCACCAGATTATCGAATATGATGATATCACCCATATTGAGCGCGAGATTCATGAATTCCCCTCCCCCTCCGACCTCTGGCAGCGTCTCAAACAAGGCGAAGGTTTCTCCGATGCAATAGGTGAGAAGGTCCTCGAACCATTCCACCACATCGTAGGGAAAATTCCTCGGTACTATCAGGAGATTGCGATGAACAGGGCGATCCGGGAGATCTATGCGAACCGCAAACGTATCCTCCTTACGCTCGCCACAGGTACCGGGAAAACTTTCGTCGCCTTCCAGATCATCTGGAAACTATGGAACCAGCGGTGGAATCGAAGCGGAGAATATCGGCGTCCGAAGATCCTGTATCTCGCAGATCGGAACGTCCTGATCGATAAGCCTAAGGATAATGAGTTCGCCGAATTAGGAGATGCCCGGTGGAAGATCAAAGGTGAAGCAATAAAGAGTCGAGACGTGTATTTTGCCACTTACCAGGCAATTGCAAAAGATGAACGGCGAAAAGGGTTATACAAAGACTATAGTCCTGAATTCTTCGACCTCATCATAGTAGATGAATGTCACCGAGGAAGCGCAAAGGATGAGAGCAATTGGCGGGATATTCTCGACTACTTCATTCCTGCGGTAAAACTCGGGATGACCGCGACACCGCTTCGGAACGACAACGTAGATACGTACCGATATTTCGGCAATCCCATCTATACCTATACACTTAAACAGGGGATCGAAGACGGATTCCTTGCACCCTACAAGTTGCACCGCATTGTTAGTTCAGTGGACGCAACGGGCTGGCGTCCATACAAAGGGCAAAAAGATAAACTCGGCCGGGAGATCCCAGGTGGCGTATATGAAACCTCGGACTTTGAGCGAACCATCTCGTTTCGTTCGCGGACGGAAGCGGTCGCAAAACATCTGACTGAATTCCTCAAGAAGACCGACCGATTTGCCAAGACAATTGTCTTCTGCGTGGATCAGGAGCACGCCGATGCAATGCGGCGCTCTCTCTCGAACCTTAATGCTGACCTTCTCGGAAGATATCCGGAGTACGTGGTGCGAATCACGTCAGAGGAAGGGGAGATTGGACGCGGATTCCTTGACAGGTTCATGGACATTGAGAAGGATACACCGGTAATAGCTACGACCTCGAAGCTGCTGACAACCGGCGTTGATATTCCGACGTGCAAGAATATTGTGATCTTCGCCGTGATCAACTCTATGACCGAGTTCAAGCAGATTATCGGGAGAGGTACCCGAGTTCGCGAGGATTATGATAAGTTGTTCTTCACGATCCTTGATTATACCGGGAGCGCTACCCACCTCTTCGCCGATCCGGACTTTGACGGAGAACCGGTCACACTTACCGAGGAGGAAATCGATGTCAATGGAGATCCTGTTACCGCAGGTGAACCGGTGGAGCCCCCACCCCCTCTACAAGTGGCACCTCCTCGGGAGGGCTGGAGGCCGAGGATCTCAGATGATTCCGAAGGGAAGATCCGGAAGTACTACGTGGATGACCTTGTCGTTGAGATCACAACCGAGATGGTGTATGAGCTTGACGGCAGCGGGAATAGGCTCCGGACAATTGAATTTACAGATTATACCCGGCAGCAAGTACGAAAGATGTTCCCTTCCTATGATGAGTTCCGTTCGCACTGGACGTCTGCCGATGAGCGAAGAGCAATCCTCGATGGCCTTGCAGATCGGGGGATCTCATTTGATCACCTTGCCGAAGTGACTAAACAACCGGATGCGGATCCGTTCGATCTCCTATGCCATGTCGCTTATAATACTCCGATCAGAACCCGGAAGGAGCGCGCAGATCGGGTGATAAAAGAGCGCCGGGAGTTTTTCGAACATTATAGTATCCCAGCACGTGAGATTTTACATGAGATCCTCGATAAATATATTGAGCACGGGTTAGACCAGCTCGACAGTATGAACATTCTTAAGGTGCCGCCTATTAGCAGGCATGGGAACGTGATGGAGATTGCGCAAGCGTTCGGAGGGGTTCCGGAACTAAAAAGGGCGCTGTTAGAACTTCAGACGATGATCTACGCATAAGGCAGGATACTTTGTATGGCGAGAACGAGGAAGATTGAGACTCCAGTCACGACCGGGCAGCAGCTAGCCAGCATCATCAAGGCATGCCGGGATATCATGCGCAAGGACAAGGGGCTGAACGGTGACCTTGACCGGCTCCCGATGCTCACTTGGATCATGTTCCTGAAGTTCCTCGACGATATTGAGAAGATCCGGGAGACTGAGACGCAGCTTGCAGGGAACCCATTTGTCCCTGCTATCAAACCCCCGTACCAGTGGCAAGACTGGGCCGAAAAATCAGATGGGATCACTGGCGACGATCTGATCGCGTTCATCAATCAAGACGAAGCGGTCCGGCCGGACGGAACTCGGGGAATGGGGCTATTCAAATACCTCAAGTCCTTGCAGGGCGAGAATGGGGGCGACCGGCGCGATGTAATCGCAACGGTATTCCGAGGCACCGTCAACCGGATGATAAATGGTTACCTGCTCCGGGATGTCGTGAACAAGATTAACGGCATTCACTTCACGTCATCGGAAGAGATCCATACCCTCTCGCATCTCTATGAATCGATGCTCAAGGAGATGCGGGATGCAGCGGGAGACTCCGGTGAGTTTTACACGCCACGCCCAGTCGTGCAGTTTATTGTCGCGGTGATCGACCCGAAGATCGGCGAGACCGTCCTTGATCCTGCGTGCGGCACCGGGGGTTTCCTTGTCGAAACCTTCGAGCACCTGAAGGAGCAAGAGAAGACGACGAAAGATCACGAGCGTATCCAAATGGGTTCCATCTTTGGAGGTGAGGCAAAGTCTCTCCCGTATCTTCTCGCGCAGATGAATCTCCTGCTTCACGGTCTTGAATACCCGAAGATTGATCCCGGCAACTCGCTCCGGTTCCCGCTCCGGGAGATCGGTGATGCTGAACGCGTGGACGTGATCATGACCAACCCCCCCTTCGGCGGCGAGGAGGAGAGAGGGATTCTCGGGAATTTCCCGGAGGACAAGCAGACCTCCGAAACCACGCTCCTGTTCCTGCAACTGATCATGCGCAAACTCCGGCGGAGTACAGCAGGTAAGAAGGGCGGGCGGTGCGGTGTGGTCGTGCCTAACGGGATGCTCTTTGGCGATGGCGTCTGCGCACGGATCAAGGAAGACCTGCTTCGGGACTTCAACCTCCACACAATAGTGCGGCTGCCAAAAGGGGTATTTGCCCCTTACACCGATATCGAAACGAACCTCCTCTTCTTCGAGCACGGCGGACCAAGCAAGGAGATCTGGTATTACCAAGTGCCATTGCCGGAAGGGCGCAAGACTTACACCAAGACCAAGCCGATGAAGTTCGAGGAGTATGCACCGGTGCTTACATGGTGGAAGAAACGGACCGAGAACGGGCAGGCGTGGAAGGTATCGATCGATACTATTCTCGAAAACAACTTCAATCTCGACATTAAGAATCCGAACTCTGCGAAGGCAGACGAACATCGCGAGCCGGAGGAGATTGTGACGAGCATCGTAGAGAAAGAGCAGCGCATCATCGCGCTGATGCAGGATATCCGGCAGGAGATCGGCAAGGGTTGGGGCAATGCAGATTAATGTGCCGATGGTGAAACTGGGCGAGGTGCTCACCGAACACCAGGAAAAACCCAACCTTGAGTCCGTGATGACAGGTGAAATCCCCATCATAGCAAAAATTGGTTTCAACACTGGTATAATTGAATTTCGGGACGGTTTTGCTACCAAAACCAATATGATTCTAGTGAAGCCGGGGGATCTGGTGGTCTCCGGTATAAATGCGGAGAAAGGAGCAATTGCTCTTTATGATGAAAGTAATTCAAAAAATTGTGCTGCAACAATCCATTATTCATCATACAGCATCGATAAAAAGAAGGCCGATCCAAAATTTCTCTGGTTCTTTTTCAGAAGTGAAATGTTCAGGAATCTTCTGATTTATTCCCTCCCCAATGGTATAAAAACTGAATTAAAGCCATTTCGATTGCTTAAATTAGGTATCCCGCTCCCACCGTTGGAAGAGCAAGGGAGAATAGTCGCCATGCTCGAACGTTTAATGGGGAAGATTGCGGGGGCGAGAAAGGAACGTGCGGGGGTTGTTGAAGAGAGTCGAGAATTACGGAGAGATGCAACCATAAAAATTCTAGAACAATACCCCACCGAATATTGGCGAGCGCTCCGTGAAGTCATTGATATTGAGGGGGGAAGTACTCCCTCAAAAAGTAACCCAACTTACTATGGAGGAAATATTCCGTGGATTCGACCTCAAAATATGAAAACCATTGAGATTTATAAATCATCGGATTACGTCTCCCAATCCGCAATAGACGATTCGTCATTAAAAATTATTCAGCCCGGAGCCATTCTTGTTGTTATTCGTGGGATGATTTTAGTACATACTGTGCCATCTGCAATACTTCGAGTTCCAGCAACAATAAATCAGGATATGAAGGCGTTGATTCCTCGTAAAGAAATATTACCTGAGTATCTTTGTACTATTCTATGGGGTCTTAATCAGGAAATTTTACAACTTGTAGAAAAATCAGGACACGATACGCGCAGACTTCCAACCCCTAGTCTCTTGTCACTAAAAATTCCCGTCCCCTCAATCCCCGAGCAGCGCCGTATCGTCGCCCATCTCGATCGCTTGCAGGCGAAGGTCGATGAGGTGAAACGGTTGCAAGCGGAGAGTGAGCGGGAGATGGAGGCGCTGGTGCCGGCTGTGCTGGCGAAGGCGTTTGGTGGGGTGATGTAAAATATTGGGTCCATCCTGGATATCGCACGGTACGCGGCATCCGGCGGAAACTGCCCAGGTCCCCGCCCCCGCCGGCACCCACGCTTGATGATTTGACCCAGGCCGAAGGCCAGGCACCTGAGTAGGGACCGAACATGATTGGTGATCTAAGGACGGGGCTTAGGGCACCTGGTTCGAGAGGGGCGAAGTACTGGGAGGGATTCGGACGGAAAAAATATAAGACTCGAATGCATATGATAATCCATCCATGGTAAGAGCAGCTGACTTAGTAAACGATTTGCTGCCATGTTTGACATACTAAAACCTAAAAAAGGTTTCCGCTAATATTGACGCTAATTTGTTCCTTTTGAAAAATAAGCCCTCCATGGAAAGAGAAAGCAAAAAAAGGAGGATCGCATGATTACTGATGCTATAACGTCAATAGTAGAAGGAGGGCTAGTCGCAATAATCGGCGCGGCATTCCTTCGGGCGGTTATGAAAACGCTTGGCATTCGTTTTTAACCGCCAACGAATTTCACCCTTTTTTCATTCGTTGATAATCAGGAGAAAAAGGAAGCGCCCGTCCACCGTCCGCCCAACCCCGCCCCAGGGCCTGGGTCGGCGAGCGGGGTGAAGGCCCTCGACCTGGCTTATGGTATGGTTCGACGACCAAGACGAGGGCGGATAGCCGATCGGGGAACGGACATAACTGTCTGAATAATTTATATCAAATATTTTAAATTTCATTGAGCCCCGAAAACTTTTCCAGCTTTTAATGCATGATTAATATAATCTCGATCCCAATCAATTTTCAGCACAATTTCTCTAGCACTTCGATGATTTTCATTATATCCAACTAAAACTAATGCGATTAAATGTATTGGGGTACAAGACATGGATCGTTCTTTAGCTTTTTCATATTTGTAAAATTGTTGAAAAAAATGAGGAATTTTTGGTGATAATGAAACTAAAACATTATCGAGCTGGCTGATCTGCGATATATCGTTAATCTCGCAGGCGCTAATCAATTGAGGATATTGTTCCCATTCCTCTTCCGGGTTAAGTTCGATGTCTATGGGTTCAAATATTTGCTTGGGTTCATTCGCAATAGTCCAAATTTTTTTATCGATTTGCGTTTTTTGAGTGTATTTAAGAATTGAAATTGCATTTATTGGGATTTCAAATTCGTAATCACTGATATATTCTTCAATCGTGGTTTCAAGTAACTTTTGCTGATTTTTTAGTTCAAAAAATTCTTCATCAGCTAATTCAAGAAGTCCGGATAATCTTACTAATTTACGACGTAATTCATATGGTATTTGAGATTCTCGTTTATATTGAAGCTTATGAGAAATTGAAGCCCACGCATGTTGTAAAACTGTTTTAATTTGTATCTCAGCAAAATATCCTTTATATGAGGACCATTCAAATAATTTCGTTCTATTTTGATTAGGTGAAATTATTTTATGAACCGACAAATAACCAAATTGATCTTCTTTCAATAATTTTCGTTTATCAACGCTTCTCAATTCATCTACAACGAATTCTTTTTTTAATAATTCACATATTTTATCTATATCGTCATTATAATATACAATCAGCCGTATACCGCATAAATCGGTGATTTCTTTTAAGGGATCGAAGTACCTTTTACCCTCACGATTTAATTTTTCAGAAAAACTTTTTTCTGTTTTTGTTCTACACTCGATAAAATAGTATTCTATTGAATTTTGTTTCAATAACTCTTCAAGTAAACTTTTCAATTTTTTACAGTATTCCCGATAATGAGGTCGAATTTTTCTGTATTTGTCTAGCCATTCATCAGTACTATAAACCTTTATTTTTGACATAGTAATCTGCGAACATGAGGAGTGAACCCGGATAGATTAAAAATTATATTCATGGTATATCTACCTGTTTATTGGAGTGATTTCACATAATTTTTTATCTAATGGGGGTGGAATATGGTTCGACCATCTCTGAAGGCCCAATGACCGGTGTGTGGCCCAGCGACCCAGACCGAAGGCAACCAATCGATTAGGGCCGAACAAACTCCTGATCCAGGGACGGGGCTCAGGCATAACGAAGAAAGGGGGGCCGGATCCTCCTCATCCCACCCGTCCGCCCACCCCGCCCCAGGGCCTGGGCCGGCGAGATGGGGCGAAGGCTGGACCGGCCATATTCGGATGCCGAAGAAATAGTATGAAATTATGCTTTTTGAATATAATTATACAGAAGTATTAAATATAGAAAGAGCTTAAGAAAGTGTAGCATGGTATTCATTGATGAAGACAAGGCCAATTATGAAATAATTAACATTGCTAGGAAATATGATCTAAACCCTGTTTTATTGCGTGCAATCGTTTTACAAAGGAATCGAGGGTTAAATAACGCCCAGATCGCTCAACATCTAGGTATACATCGAAATACAGTTAATAAATATGTTACCGCGCTAGAGGAAATGAATAAAGACGATTTATTGAAGCTTCTCGCAATAATCGCGATAATTGGAGCCGGAGCGGTTCTTTTCGCACAGATACTGGAGACTATATTCGGAGGTGGAGAATAATGTTCCAGCCAAATATTTTGGGGCGAAAAGGGCCACCAAGCCCATTCGTTTCCAAGGAGGTGATCTCGTGAATAATGGCAATAATGAATGTGCCGTTCAATTAACGGATCAAGTTCACATTCATCTACCGCCTAATGCTTTCACACCAGAAGCGTCCAATTTCTGGGTTGGTGCAGCCCTAGGCGCAGGTATTCTGCTTATTGCTATTGCTAGTTTGGCAAATCAATAAGAGAATAATATCTCCCAATTTTTCATCTCATTCATCGAGAATTTCGCCACATCGTCGCCCCACCCCGTCCCGGGGCCTGGGCCGGTGATCCGAGATGTGCCTATAGCAGATGAACCAATTGCCGGATGTCATTCAGTGATCAGAAATCGAAATTTAGGTATATCAGATCTAATATTATTTAGGGATTGGAATATTATTTAATTGAAAATAATTCTTTAATCCATTTATTATTTCATATGGCGTTATTTTAGCTTCCATATACGCAGCAATCAACAACATGAATGCAATTATTGCGAGGAATACAATTAATTTCCCTATTACTTTCTTAATCTGCGTTTTCGATTTTTTATGAGCAATATAGTTTGAAGTTATATCATAAATATCGTCTATTAAGATCAAGCTAAAGGTAAAACTGAGGATAAATGCTGGAATCTCAAATATTGCATGAATAAACGATACTAAAAAAATGTTAATCGGCATTATAACAAAGTAAATATATAAATCCTGCTTGCTGAATGTTCGAAATGCAGAAATGATTGATAAGATCAAAGCAATATTTTTAGAAAAAACAAAAAGAATTCTTAAATCCGAACTATTGACCTTTCCAATTAGAGTAGGGGCTAATAATATTGCGATTGGACAAATCATAATTAGAATTCCAAGAATAAAATTGTCAAAATAAATTGAAAAAATTGAATTCGAAAGAGCAGGAATCCTTTCCGAATAGTTTTGGTAAATTGAAATTAATATTTCTGTTCGATTAAATGAACTATAATTCAAGGTTATCATTGGAACAAAGAAAGCCAATAATATCCCAAAAGAATAAAATATCGTTGCTAAAAGGAAGTATCCTTGAAATCTCCTTCTCACAGAAATGTAATTTAGGAATCGGCGAATCATAGTCTAATATCCAATAAACTTAATGTAAATTTATAAGGGTAAGGTACCATTCCAGCCCCTAAACTGCTTCCAGTAGCTGGATGATCCTCCGCATTTTCAATCGTTCCGGATCCGCGCGATGATTGTATCGCCAGACGTATTCCGCAAGGTACAGCGGCATTTTTCGACGTGAGATTCCTCCCTTCGACGCGAGTTTCCGCTTGAGGTATCCCCAGAACCCTTCGAGACCATTGATATGGTTACCCTTCCCGTCGCTATAGTTCCCCTCACCGTGATGGACAAGACGGTGAACGTATCCCCTGGCGGCGATCCCGGTATAGGCCTTCCAGGTATCCGAACAGACGATGGAACCCTTTTCAACCCGCTTCGCGATCAGGGGAAGGAGTGTGTCTTCATCCACCTTATCGACGATCTCAGCCCAGACCTGGCCGTTCCGGCAGAGAATCCCGAAGATGGGCTGCTTCGAGGTCCCCCGGCCTCTCCGGGTTCCCCCATCCCGCACAACCTTCCGCTTGTTCCTCCATGCACCTCCAAGGTAGGTTTCATCGACCTCCACGGTTCCAGAAAAAACCTCTGGTACGTCCCTCGCAAGGACCATCCGGACCCTTGTGAGCGCCCGGAGTACTCGCTTCTTGTCGAGTCCGGTTTGCCCGACAATGGAATTCGAGCTCTGTTCCATCAGGAATAGATGGAAAATCTCCTTCCACTCATCCCTGGTGAGTCGGAGAGGGAGTCGATGGGGATGAAAGTCATATCTGCACCGGGCACACCGTCTCCTGCCCGTTCCCATTTTGTATAACTTTTTTCCATTGCATTTTGGGCAGGAGATTCGTGCCATTTTCCCCGTCATTTATCCTTAGTTGATTTGGGGGATAAAATGACACCTTACCCATATTTTATTGGGCTTGTATGAATTTTGAATAATTGTTTGATATTTGAATTAGGAGAGAGACCCCATAAAGGCGGGACTTAAACGTCCCTTTCACTTCCTTTTCAGTATCTTTCAGTGCTGTTTCAGTGTTTTTTCAGTGGCCTTTTCAGTGCCTGTTCTCTCGTGATTCTGGAAAGTATTCCGGACCCATAAGGGCTCTCCTCAAGGGCGCCCCTAGTTAGAAAGAGGGGGACTCAATTCGGGAGCGCCGCCTCGGGCGCCCCGTTTGGGTTCTGATCCCGTACAATCTCTGCCCTCACCATCGCCATTATGCGTTGGTATAGCAGCGTATTCTCGACCGCTTCGGTGACGGTCTTCAGCTTGCCCCTTACCTCATCAGTGAGCGGCTGCCCGCATTTATGGCAATATTCTGAAACGGGGCGCTGTTCATTGCGAAGCAATAAGAGCATTGCATCGGCAAATTATTCCTTTGTCTTTCTTCATTCTGTTTTACACCTGATTTAATCATAAATTCTTTGAGCACATCGTCAGATCCCAATCGGATGTATGTTTTTATCATCGCTGTACCTTCATTATTCCAACCGATCTTTTTTATCACGCTCTCTTAGTATCCCTCTCTCACAATCTCGGTGAGCTGGGATTTTCGGAATACATGAGGATTGCAGCGTTTTTCTATCCCTGCCCGCTTTACAGCCCGGGTTATCTGGTAGGCATCGCCCTATACTGCATTCCATTCCCCCGGGAAGTAAATTCCCTTCACAACAGAGAATTAAACGAATCAATTTGTGGATGGTAACTTCCGCTCATTCCATTTTCTAAGGGCATCATAATATTCTTGTAATAAACCATATCGATGGAGAACAGAGGTGGCGTGAATAAGTTGGTGAGCTAAATCCATATTTTGAGTAGATAATCTGGAATACTCTCTTTTATACCCTTTTTCTGTTAATGTTCTTACCGCTGCCCAAATGTTATATCGGTAAAAAATTCGGTTTTTATTGATAGTACTCACTGAGGGGTCTTTTTTGGTTGTCTTGGTAATGATATGGTGTTTTACCATATCGTCCATAAGCCGATCTAACTGATTCTGGGATATTGAACATTTTAATTTGACGGCCTCTTTAATTACGCTATAAGGTACCCAACCCTCTTCATTCTCATGTTCCCTTTCAAGAATGATACTCTGTATCTTCAAGAATTGCTCTCTACCTTTTCCCTTTCTGGATTCTAAAAATAATATCCACCTATATTCAGTGTGAGGGTCTTTTAATGCTCTTTCAACCTTAGAAGTGCGAATCAAATTCCCCCTACACATTGGGCATACAAAATCCAGGGTTTTTATATCAGGATCCCGTTTAATATCGAATTTACAGTTCTCACATTCCCAAGTCCTTTGTAGGGGCCTAAACTGTTCCCATGGATCTGACGGAAGTTTGGTTTTTTTAAGATGTTTTGGAAGACGCCCTCCCAACCCTTTTCTCTTCTGATCTCTCTCTACCAAATCTGCCACTACCCACACTTCATTTGTGTTATTTACCGTTATTACATGTCTCCCTGTTAACCTATGGATGATGAAAGCGACCATGGAGGACATCACCAGCGGTTGACTAAGAATGTGAAACTATGAGAAAAACAGTTCGAATCCTTAAAAATGACGTGGAGCAGATGTATGAAGCACTCATACCGGAAAAGGAAACCCGGTGCGTGTCCGGGGAATGGTGGAAGGCAAGCACCGGATTAACTCCCAATTCTATCCCTCCAGCGGCCTCCGAACCAGGGCAGGTGGCCCTGGTTTCCCGTACAGGGCCGGCACGGGTTCTCCTCGTCTTCATCGCTCCCCGGCGGGAAAGATACTTATCGAACTACGTTGGCAACCTCGCTTCGATGCCAGAGCACCCCTTCCTCTATGATATGCCTCCCTGGCCAGACCGCGTACCCCGCGCACAATCGATCACATTTATCTCTCCGGAGCAATGATCAGGTGAGAATCACCATGAGGCCCGAGAACTCACGAATGAAGTATGTGATCCTGGGCGGAGCAATCCTGCTCGTCGTCCTGATTGCCGGGTGCACGACGTCACCCAACGGTACTCCCCCCACAACGACCCAGACACCGGTTGTCACAGCAACAACTCCGATGGCCACACCGCCGGCGACAACGGCCCCTGTCACCCCGACCACCGCAGCCACCACGCCGCCGGTCACGACCGCCACCCCGACGGAGACCACCCCCACAGGGGCGCCGGTCGCGGTCACCATCCAGAACTTCGCCTTCAGTCCTGCGGCCGTCACGGTCCCGAAGGGTACGACAGTCACCTGGACAAACCAGGATTCTCCCTCACACACGATCGTCAGCGATGCGACGTCGCAGAAAGGGGCAGGGCAGATATTCATGAGTAACACCCTCGGAAGGGGCCAGAGCTACTCCTTCACCTTCACCGAGAGTGGGACGTTCCCCTACCACTGCGGCATCCATCCCTCCATGAAGGGAACGATCACCGTGACCTGAAAAACAGCGGGGGAAGCCCTTCCCTTCTTTTCAACGAGAAGGCTCTGAGAGGTCCTATAGGAGATTTATACCTGCACAGGGAGAGGGCGCGGTTAACTTCATATAAGACCGCTCATATGAATTATCCCTGCAACGACCAGTCAAGGGGTGTGACATGAAGAAAGGTTTTTCAACTGATCTCGAAGCAGCAACGAGGAAGAACACGGATTTCCGCAGGGTACTCTACACGGGAC
>Ga0315274_10006072_pt1 | contig 17619 bp, 14 predicted proteins | sample YL17G02_20_MG_FD_203700 | JGI IMG/M metagenome (GOLD analysis project Ga0315274, IMG submission 203700) | Sediment microbial communities from Yellowstone Lake, YNP, Wyoming, USA - YL17G02_20 | ecosystem: Environmental > Aquatic > Freshwater > Lake > Sediment | place: USA: Wyoming | collected...
GAAGTTCACCCGTCGCGACCTGGAACAACTGCTGCAACGCCTCCAAACTCATGACAGCATAATACTGGATAAGGCCGCATGAAACCAATTGTATACGTCACCGAATTTATGGAACGGAGGACTTAGCGGCGGCATGAACATGCTGGGCTGCGAAGCAGACCTTGCAGGTGAAGTGCCGACCGCTTCAGCGATTTGTTGGCGCCGCGCGAATCAGTGCGCAAGGCAATTTTATTATATTTTCCAATCCGTACTCGGGTAAATGGTCATGCGCCAACAATAAGCTGAAAAGCGGTAGCTTAGCTCCGCATTGCCGACGCGCGCAGCGCGGCGGCAACAATTATTATACGGAAGAGGTTTATTCCTTCGATTTATGTTTAACGATACTATATTCTAACCAAAGAAACAAATAATTCCTGAAGGATAATCTGTAAGAGTCAAGCACTTCCCGGACAGTCAGCCCCTCTCCGGGTCCATGAGAGTACGGGACGTTCGGAGAGTACGGGACGTTCGTGTAGAACGTGCATAACTTGCGAGGCGTGGAATGCGCAAGCAATTCGTTCCCACACCCCCCTGCGGCCCCTCACGCAAACACAAAAGGCACCGTCATCTTGGGTTGAAAGATTCAAGATCGATCGGTGCCTTCTGACCATCTTTGCCTTGACCTTTTGACAACCTTCAAATGAGGTGTCGACAGCCCAGGGCTGCTTGCTTTTCGGGGCGTTAAGTCAGATCCATCACGCTGTTAAGGGCTATTTACTCCTGTAAGTGCCTATTGTCAACGGATTTCTCGATCCGTCCGCGAGCCTTCCCATTGAGCAATTAGGGACACTTTCCTATTTTCTTCTATTTCGTTGAAAATAGGAAGGCGTCCCCATTATTCCCATTATCCTTCCAAGGACGGAAACACGATCCTATTGGTGGTACTGCTTCTGGTACATCTTGCGGAGCGCTTCGGCTTCCTCGGGATTCAGGCCTTTGAGCCAGACGTGCTCTTCCCCGGTCAACATCTCGGCGATCTTCTTCTCGTATTTTTCCTTCAGTTCGGGACTTTTCTTCGCCGCGGTTTCGATGACGGCGGGCAGGAACTTGGTGTAGAAATGTTTGCTCACCTCGTACATACCGTGCCAATGCGCGTAGTCAGGCCCCATCATGCTGGCGCCGTGACGGGCGCGGCGACCTTCGTGGTGCCACAGTTCGTAGAAGATCCATTGCACCTCGTGTTCGAACGGCGCTTTTGGGTTTATCGCGCCGTCGGCCTGCAGGTCGTTCATGAGCCGCTGGGCGGGCTTGGCAAACTTGTCGTTGTAAAGCAGGACCAAGTCGTCGTACTGCTGGTAGAAGTTGTCCACGTAGGTGCGGCTGTGGCAATTCCGGCAGACGCCCTTCATGTCCAGGCGACGCTCCTGCCAGGTCACGATCGCCTTCACCCTGCGCGGCACGGTCTTGGTGACGAGCTTCTCATTCTCGACCACACTCTCGCGGGTCTGCACCGTGTCGCCAACCTCCGGCGGCGCCTTCGTGTCGGGGTAATCCTCCTTGAAACCGTCTTCATAGATGACGAGGCTGAGTTTGGTGCTGATGACGGGCCGCAGCGTCCACGAGATGCGTTCGCCGACGTCGTGGCTGCTGACCCGGGCTTTCCACTCCCGCGTGTTATAACTGGCGATGTGGCAGGTGGCGCACGTCGGCGCGGCGGAGTAATCCTTACCCAGCACCCAGTCACCGTCCTTGTCCAACGCCATTTTGTCGCGGCTGGCGTAAAACGCGATGCCGTGCTTGCTCTCGTTGTAAATCTCGATGTGCGGATGGTCTGGCCCCATGTGGCACTTGCCGCAGTTCTCGGGTGAGCGAGACAGCTTCGCCTCGAACGCGTGCCGCGAGTGGCAAGCGTGGCAGGAACCTTTCGAGCCGTCGGGATTGAGTCGGCCCATACCGCTGTTCGGCCAGGTGGTCGGGTCAATCAACGGCCTGCCCGACCTGGCGCGCAGGATTTCGCCCTTGGCGTTGCGCTGGAATTTGAGGATGCTGCCGTGGCATTGCCAGCAGCCGTTGACCGCGTCGGCGATGTTGCCGGGTTTGCCTGCAACTTTCTCGGCGAGGACGTTGTCGAGGCTGGCGAGGATCTCCCCTGTCGTCGCGTGGTGGCTCACAGAAAATTCCTTGTACTCCCGCTCGTGGCACCGCGCGCAGTCCTTCGGCGTCACCAGGGTCGACACCCAAGCAACCCCGTGCAGCCAGGCGTCCACTTCACCTTCCTTCGCACCGTGGCAATCTGCGCAGCCAACGCCCATCTGACCATGCTTTGAATGTTCCCACTCCATCACGAGCGCGGGCGACAGCCTGCGATGGCAGGTCACGCACTGATCGCTGGCTACCGCCTTGTTCTCGTCGGCCCATGCGGGCCAGGAGGTCAGGGCTGTGAGGGAAAATCCCATCACAACCGAGAGCGTCATCATCCTGTTCATGCCCTGCTCCTTTGGGGGAAACTAGGGAAACTAGGGACACATCCCATTTTTCTCAAAGCCTCGCGGAAGACCCAAGATGAGGATCGAATACGAATAAATGGGATGCGTCCCGTTCTTCTCATCTGCCGCTATGGACCGTCAGCGGCATAGCGGTCAGGTGCAGCGTCTCATTAGCTGGTCCGTAAATATCCTTTCCATGTAGTCGTACCCCTCGCTGCGCTCCAGGAAGAGGATATGCACATCGGCAAACTTTTCCCTGTCCCATGTCCCGTCGTCATATTTCTTGTAAAGGTCCTGATATGGCGTCCCTGAGATGATGTACGAATCCAGCATTATGTCCTTCCGCCTGCTTCTCGCGCCCATACCCTTCGCCAGGTCCGGCAGTGCTTCATGAAGGCGCGCCTTCTCGTCGTGCATGTACGCTCCCGCGTGAAGCATTCCGTGGGGCTCCACAAAGACGATGTACTGCTTCTTCCCGTCCATGATCCACAGGATGAAGTCCGGATAGAAACCCCTTTCCTCAAAAAAGCCGATTCCCGTTCCTCGAGTCAGGTTCCTCAAGAGGAACACTTCCATGCGGGCCAGTGATTTGTTTTTTTCTTTTGCCCAGTACTCCTTCATATCCCGAACAAACTGAGATTCATTCTTGTTCAGTCCCGGAGGAGTCATCCTCACCTTGTCCCCATGCTCTACGAGCAATGGCTGGTAAAGGTGCCGGTCGAAATGGATGCGAGGCAGTTTCCCTGTCTCTTCCTTGTATAGACGGTCAACTTCATCGATAAGTTTCTCAACTGCGGATATCAACACACTCTCGGACCGCTGGATCGCAACCACGTATCTGCTGGGCTCGCGCTCCCTGACAAGAGTTCGGTTGAAACTGAGGTTCGGGTCGCTCTCATCAAGGGTCTTGTAGACCATGTGTTTCGAATCCCACCGCTCCCGGTTTACCCGATAAAAAGTGTCCGCGTATTTCCGCAGAATGTTGACTACCGCCTCCTGCAGCAGGGCCGTGCCAGCGAACGACTCGGGCCTGACCACCGATGCGTCCGCAACAAGGCTGTATAGTCTCTGAGGCTTGGTGACCGCGAGAATTCTCCTCGGCGCGTCCGGCCGGATAACCAGGTTTGTCAGGCATTTCCGCTCCTTGTATTCGAGCAAGTCGAGATAGGTCCTTTCCCAGTCCACAAGATCAAGGCTTTCGACCGGGATAGGCCGTTCGCGCCCTGCCCGTGCGTCAGCGGCAGTCATGCCTTCGGAGCGGCTTTCGAGTACCTGGACCCTTAAAGACATGTCTGCCCGCACCCAAACCGCCGGGTCGGGCTCCAGTAGCATGGCCGCTTCCGCTGCGAAATTGCGGTCTTCCGGCACGCGAGGCACAACCAGTCCTTTGCCAAGGAATTCCTTATTGGCCCGGATGAAAAGGGGCAGCTCCACTGCCCCCTCAGTCTCCACCCCCTCCTTCTCCAGGTACTCCCGGAACTGTGCCATGTAATTGGCACGCACGGCGAAGATGTTCAGCGTCTCCAACAGCCCCACGTGCTCCGGATGGCTGCCAGCAAGCGTGGAACTCCGCTTTAGCGTGAAGTCTTTGCCCCGCAGACGTACGCCGCGGCCGAAGAGCTGGATGATCTCCGAGCCTTCCTTGCGGCCAATGTTGAGCAGGCCCATGTTCGAGACCCGCCAGGAATTCCAGCCCTCCATAAATTTCTTGGCGCCGATGAGGATATCGATACTTGTGCCCGGATCGTTGATACCGTCGAACAAGGAGCCGGTAACGGCGTCCTCCTCCAGCGTTATTCCCGAGTCGTCTTCCTCCACAAGCTTCTTGAAAGTACTTGTGTCGCCGATGTAAATCAGGCCAAAGTAGCCTTCCGCGCCGCTTGCCTTCAGGCCAATTTCCCCGGCGCTCCCCCGGATAGCGCACAGATGCAGGCCGCCACCTGTCGGCGCATGGAGCACCTTGGCAAGGATGTCCTGAAATGCTTTCTCGGGAGCCAGACCGGTTTCTCGAAGGTAGCTGAACCTACCGTCGAACACGTCCTGCCCATCGGGCGTAATCAGGCCGGTTTTGCCATCAATGAGCTTTTGGATCGTCTTGACTGCCCAGCCGCGCTTGTTCTCCAAGAGGTGGTGCAGGAACCGGGCCACGGTCAAAACGTCGCTTCGTTTCTGTTTGTCCTCGGTGAAGACCGCGTTCACGGTGCTGCCGACGAAGACCCACAAAGGCTTCTCCAGGTTATACGGCCGCAGGGCTTCCGCCTGCTCCACGAACACCCGCTGCTGCTCGTAGAAAGACAACAGGTTACCCAAAAGAAGGGTCTCCGTTTTGTCCTCCGTCGTCTCCTCCTTCAGATTGAGGATGCGGAAGTCCTTTCCGTAACCGTCGCCGTGGAAGTAACGGTAGGAGTAGTCGAAGACGATGGCCTTGCCGTATTCCGCCGTCAGCTCGTCGTTTCGCGCCGCTGTCAGAGCCTGCCCGAAGGTTGCGCTATACTCGAACGTGAAGCCCGTCTCGCCCAGCGCGTCGCGGAAGCTTCGCCATGCCTCGCCGCCCGATCCCTTGTGGCCTTCATCGACGAAGATCAGGTTATTGCCCTCGAACGCCTCCACGGCACGCTCACGCCGCCGCCGCGCTTCTCCTCAACCAGCTTCGTAATCTCAATGACCCGGACAACGTCTTTCCCGGTCGTCATCAGACCGCTCTCGTTCAGATCGAACCGCCGCGCGGGAATGCCCGAGGCCGCCATCTCCGCCATATGCTGATCGCTTAGCCCCTCGTTCGGCGTGATCAGCAGAATGTTGTCCAGTCCCGCCGAGGCGGGATTGTAATGCAGGAATTGCCGGTAGTTGACATGCATGATGAGCGTCTTGCCGCTGCCGGTTGCCATCCAGAAGGCCAGCTTTTTCAGGTCCGGCTCGAAGAACTTTTCGTCCTTCAGCTCACCGGCGGGCTTCGCGGCATTGCGCTTCTCGACGAAGCCGTTCAGCGAGCGAAGCATCTCACTTCGACGACGGAAGTACCAGTCCAGGAAGATTTCCGTGTAGAGAACCGCAAGGTGCTGGAAGTAGCGAAGCGTGATCGGCTCGGGCCTCCGGGCGTTCATGGCATACAGATGTTCTCGGACGTTGTCGTCGTAGCGGGCCAGGTCGGCCAGCGGGATCTTTATCTTGTGCCCGCGAGCCTCCAGCCGGTGATAGACGTAGCTGCGGCCCGAAGCGTCGAACCCTTCTGCGGCTTCCTTCATGTCCGCCAGCAGGTCTCGGTTGTTCCCGTAACCGAACTGGCCGTTCAGCCAGGCCAGCAGGACCAGCCGCTCTTCGAGCTTGACGTATTGTTGGATGCCGTTTTGCGTCGTAGCCATAGGTCAATCCGCTTTTTCGACTATAGCCTGCATCAGGTCCAATTTGAATCGTGTCACTCCTCAACTGGCGGAGGGGACGGTATCAGGGGGTCCAGGAGCATGATCAATTCCGGTATTCGTTCGTGTACGATTCTGTAAATCTCCGCATAGTTGATCCTGTCGTACTCATGGCTGATCACATTGCGCAAGCCGACTATTTCCTGCCAAGGAATTTCAGGATGCTCACTGCGGAAGGGCGAGCTGACTCTGCGCGCCGCCTCCCCGAGAATCTCCAACTCTCGCTCCACGGCCAGCCGCGTGATCTGCCTGTCCCTGCCGGCAGCCAGAAATTCTTCCAGCGTGAGGCGTTCCGTGAAATCCACGACGGCCCGCGCCGCCTCGAGCATGTCCCATAGGTGGGCCGGATCGCGCTCTTCAGGCCGCATAGATCACCTCGCAGTTGCTCAAGATGTGGTGCCGACGGAAAGGATTCCTTATTGCTCCCTTCTCCACCAGGTCCACGTCCCGCCCGAAGATCTGTTTCAGCTCTTCCTCGGCCTTCATGTGGTCGAAGAGATCCCACTCCGCATCATCTTGAAATACCACCAGCACATCCACGTCGCTGTCGGGCCGGAAGTCATCCCCGAGCGCCGAGCCGAAGATGGCCAGTTCCTTGACCTGCCATCTCCGGCAGAACTCCACCACCGTTTCCTGCGGTATCTGCAACTTTACGCTCATGACTGCACCTCCGCAAACATCCGGGCCTTGAACAGCGGCTCCAGCGCCTTGGCGTTTGGGATGAACGAATCCCCGTTGACGAAGACCTCGTCTGCCCCCTCGGTCAGTTTCTGCTCTACAACGAACTTTTTATCCCGTTCCAGGTCCGCCTTCTGCCAGCCTTCGGTCTCACGCCAGATAACCACGATTTGTCGGTGGTCAATTCGGCCGCGATAGATAAGGTATCGACGCCCGGCATCATCATAGACTCGCCGTGTCTGAACGTGCAGGCCCAGCAGGTAGTTGAACGTCTCGGGAATGTCCGCGACCTTCTCGCGAGTTTGGCCGCCTGCCTGTGCGTTGCACGCAGACAGGTCGGCGTGGATGTGCAGCTCGTAGCTGAACGGACGGGCCAGTTTCTCGATGTTTAGCATCGTCTCGCTCGCCCGCGTTTCCCATTTGAGCATGTACTTAATCAGGTAGTCATCGAACCTCAGGGCCTGTTGTCCGGACGTGTCATCAAATTCGATGTTGTTCAGCGCATCTTCGTAGGACTCCAGGCGGATGTACTTGACGATGCGGGGGCTTCGATTGGCCTCTTCCTGTGTGGCCATGCGCTTGGGCTTTCCCTCCTTCCACTCGGGCGAGAATATCACCTTCTTGATGCGAGGTAGAAGAACGGTGTCAAAGTACTGGCCCATTTCAACCAAGATTAATCTCCGATTGCCTCCGTCCTCCCGGTTTAGATTGATCACCGCATGGCCTGTTGTGCCAGAGCCAGCGAAATAGTCTAAGCATACTGCGTATGGTTCCTTTAATCCAGCAAGCTTGATGCAATCCTCTACGGCATAAACTGATTTTGGAAAGGAAAAAGGATCATATTCTCTAAAAAATCTTTTCAGCAAACCTGTACCGTGTTCGGTCGCCGAATACTTAGAATCAATCCAGGTAGTTGTAGGCAGTGCACCTTGGGGAGGCCGATATTTGTAATATATTGTGTAATTCCCTTCTCCATTCTCTTCAGCCTTCAATTCTGAACAGTTGCTTTTTGCGTTTTCTGCGCCCCAGCGCCAGCGTCGTTCAATACCATTTTCATCTACAGGATATATAGCTGTCTCACCTTTCTTGGGTTGTTCTTTGATTACCCAAATTCTTTTTACTTCATCCCATTCCATTTCCGGAACCCTAATAGCGTCTGAACTGACGTATAGAGGGTAGTATAGCTTGGGGCTGTCTTTTCTTTCGGAATCAGAGCCCCTTTTGCGCAAAAGTTCCCACATGAATGAGCTTTTTTTATCTAATTGGCTATATCTCTTATTCTGGCTTTCTGTGCGGTCAAGCTTTCCGATAATAGATTGACTGCTTACTCCTGCAAAAATTGCATACTCATGAGATATTGAGAAGCCGGTTTGAACGGGTCTTCCAGACGGATTATTTCGGATAACTACAGTACCAAGTAAATTTGATTTGCCGAAGGTATTTGTTATCAGAAAGTTGAGTTCTTTCTGCTGAGAATCATCAATAGTTGCAACAAGAATACCATCGTGTGAAAGGAATTTGGTTGATCTCCTTAGTCTTGAATCTATCAAACTCATCCAGGAAGAGGTTTTATAATCATTCTTATATATAATTGGACTGGCATCAGTGTTGTACGGCGGATCGATGTAGATGCACTTGACTTTCTCGCAGTACTTCTCCAGGAGCAGGGTGAGGGCCTGAAAGTTCTCGCTGTGGACGAGAAGCCCATCAATTATGGCGTCAAGCACTTCAAAACTGCCAAGCAGCCGGTCAACGAAGTTCTGGTCGAAGTGTTTGGTGTCCAGAACCAGCGTCGGGTGAGCCTTCAAAAAGGCGAGGCGCTTGTCTTTCTTGCCTTTCCCCGTGTTGAACAGATCGGTCTGTTCTTCGTCGATGTGGAACAGATCCTTCCATTCGACCCATTGCGGATCGCACACCGCGATGTCAGGGTAGAAACCCTCATCGATGTTGCCCACCGTGATGCAGTACTGCGTCTCGGTGATGAACTTCCGCTTTTCCCAAAGCACCTTCTGAAAGCACTCGATCTGGTCGAGAAACTCGATGATCCGACCTCCGACTGCCTTCATTATCCGCATCACCTGAAACCAGCCCTCGGCGCGGTCCTCGCCGGCACTTTCCATCTCGTCGAGATTCAGCACCTCGTTCTTCAGGTAGAAGTCCAGCTCGCGGGAGAGGAAACCCTTTAGGTCCTTGTGGATGAAGAAGTCCGACGTGTTCCGCCGCGTATACTGCCGAAGATGATGTTCGAGAAAGGTGACGGGCTGGCTGTCGCTGTTCTTGTGGCGCTCAGCCGTGAGCGCGACCAGAGCTTTATCCGCCTGCTTGAGGCGTTTGGGAATCTCTTCAACGGCCTGGGCAATGATGGCGTCCTGCTGGTTCTTCTTTCCGTAGGTGATCTCCTCCTGCTCAGTCAGCTGCCGGTATTCGAAGGGGATGATGAGTTTGCCCGCGTCTTCCTTACACTCGGTCTCCTTGGCGCGGGGCAGGAAAAACCGTTTGTCGCCTTTGACGTCGTTCTGCTCGACGTCGGCGGTCACCAGTTTGAAGTGGACGGTCACAGCGCAAGAAGTAAAAGTGTAGTCGTGGAAGTGCTCGGCCGTCTTGACGTAATACTGGTCGTTGTTAGCCCAGTACAGATAGACTTCCTCGCCGTTGTAAGGGATGGCGTACCTCTGGCGTTTCGAATAGCGCCGCTTTGAAATGAAATCGCCGTCCTGATAGTACCGGCTGAAGAAGGTGAACAAGTGGTTGAAGATGCTCGCTTCGAGAGCTTCAAGGCTGCGACCACCGGCGGCCTTGGCCTTCAGGGTCAGGTATTTCGCGCCCAGCGGCGTCTGGTGATAGGTCTCGGCCAAGTTCCCGTTGGCGTCGAGAGGCGGCTGACCCATCTGGTTGCCGAGCTTTCGTAACTCTTCGATAGCCTTTTGCAGCTCACCAGCGGCCTGGGACTGGTCCGCCAGTGTGCCGCGATTCAACTCGTCGGCGATCGCCTTCGGCAGGTCCTGCGTGATGAACTTCTCGACCACATCCCGCTTGTAGTTCATGATGCGGTAAATGCCGAAGTCCAGATCCGCGCAATCGAACTGGAATAACTCCCGTAGGAGCTTCTGGAACTTCTCTATGCAAGATGTCATGTTCGTCCTTTGTAGTTCCATTTGTGACAGTTTACAGCCCATTGTTTATCGTTACAACAAACGATTGAATGCTCTGCCAATTGAAATTGAAAGTTCTGATCGCCCATCTTGCCTCTAAACTGTCAAATAGGCCTCCATTGCTGCGGTTCCTGCTTCAATCTTTCTTTTAAAGATTACGTGGACTTCAAAAAGCCTCACTCACAAACACAGAAGGCACCGTCATCTCGGGTTGAAAGATTCAAGATCGATCGGTGCCTCGTGCCCATCTCTGCTATGACCTTTTGGCAAGCCTTCAAATATGGTATCGACAGCCCAGGGCTGCTTGCTTCTCGGGCCTTGAGCCAGATCCACCGTCCCATCAAAGGCTATTTACTCCTGTAAGTGCCCATTGTCAATTCATTTCTTGCTCCTGTACTGCCATCACTCGACCCTGCCGTGAGCCCTCTCCTTACCCCCCGGACAGAAACCGTCTGCCGAAGATTTCCCTTGCCATGAGGCGGCCATATGGATATTTTCTCTGTGCCATCATGGAAAGAAGGAAGTAAGAAAGGGGAGCCGTCGTTCCCCTTTACGCACCGTTTACGCATATGGATCGGTCCTCGCGTAGAATACGCTAACAGAGCCGAAACGGCGACGAGGCAATAAAGGCCTCCGATGGACATTCTCGGACCTAACCCTGTCGGCAAGCCGCCGAACGTTGCCAGCCCGGACAATCCTGTCATCCGCGAAATCCAGCGCCGCCTCACCATGATCCGGAGAGGGCAGCATCTCTCCGACCTCGGGACGAAGCTTGGCCTTGTCGTCGAGGGGGGCGGGATGCGGGGGGTGACCTCCGGCGGATCGCTCATCGCGATGGAGGAGCTCGGCCTGACCTCCGCCTTCGATGAGGTGTATGGGGAATCGGCCGGCGCCATCAACGCCTGTTACTTCCTCGCTTCGCAGGCGGCCTTCGGCGAGAGCATCTATCTCGAGGACCTTGCCTCGCTAAGGTTCTTCAACCCGGTGCGGGTCAACAAGATCCTGGACATGGATTTTTTGATCGATCACGTGATGACGCGGGTGAAGCCCCTTGCCGTCGATAAGGTCATGGAGTCGCGGTCGAAGCTTTTCGTTTCCATCACGAATGTGGATGAGGGAACCGCCCGGGTAGTGGAGGTCAAGGAGGAAAAGCCCCCGCTGCTCAAGCTTCTGAAGGCCACTGCGGCGGTGATCCCCCTCTACAACCAGAGCGTGATGCTCGATGGTATCCCCTATGCCGACGGCGGGATCACCGACCCGATTCCTGTCATAAATGCCATCAACAACGGCTGCACACATATCCTCGTCCTGCTCACCCGTCCCCACGGCTTCAGGTTGCAGGAGTTCGAGGGCGCGGGACGGATGGTGCTGAAGGTGCTGCTGAGACGCTGGAATAGGAAATTTGTCGACGCCTTCTTCAACATTCGCTATCGACGATACAACGAGGCACGCGACATCGCCTTCGGCGACGTGCCGGCCGCTCCAGGCGTGAACCTCGCGGTGCTTTGCCCCAGATCGGGTGCGCCAGCAATTGCGCGGACGACGATCAGTCGCAGGCGTCTTGAAGCCGCGATGAAGCATAGCATCCGGGAGACGTTGCAGCTGCTCGGGCCAGCCTCAAGAGGGGCAGCCTGATGGTCCACGCCGCTTCGGCTGATCGAGATTTCCCAGAGGCCTCTTATGGGAATTGCACAGGAGTCCATACCGGTATCCTCGACCATGGACGCTTCCGGAGGTAACGAATTCTTCCCTACATAGGGAAAGGAGAAAGGGAGATGGAAGGAAAATCCGCCAAGAAGATCTCTAGAAGGACTTTCCTGAAGTATGGGGCCGCCGTCACCGTAGGGGGAATCTCGCTGGGGGAATGGAGCATCGTCAGAGGCGAAACCAAAAGGCCGATCCTGATCGGCATCACCAGCGATGCCAGCGGCAATTACGCCGACAGCGGTGCAGCCGAGCGACGCGGGATGTTCATGGCCATCGAGGAATTCAATGCCAAGGGTGGCGTGCTCGGCAGAAAGATCGAATACAAGTTCGAGGATACAGAGACCGATCCCTCGGCGGCATCCCGAAAAGCCAAGAGGCTGATCGACAGGGAGCGGGTTGATTTCCTCATCGGCGGCCTCAGCAGTGGGTGCGCCAATGCGATCTCGGAGGTGGCACAACGCACGGGTATCGTCTATTTCAACACCAACAGCAGCTCCGATTCGGTCACGAACGAAAACTGCCACCGAATCAACTTTGCCGTCGATGCCAACAACCACATGTTCAGTTACGCCCTGGGGCCGTGGGTGGCCAAAAACCTGGGGAGGAGGTGGTACTTCGTGACCCATGACTACACCTGGGGAAAGTCAGGGACGGCTGATTATCGAAGGATACTGAAGGCGGAGGGGGGAGAGGAAGTCGGCGAGGTGCTGATCCCCTTCGGGACCCGGGATTTCAGCGCCCACCTGATCAAGATCCTGGCAGCCAAGCCTGAGGTAGTCATGACGACGGTGGCCGGAGCTGATCTGACGGCCCTTTTGGAGCAGGTGCATGAGTTCGGAGCCGACAAGAAGGTCCAGTTCTGCTTCACCCTGAGGGATTATCCGGATGTATGGGGCATGGGTCCGGACAAGAATATTGGAGTATTCGGGATCACGTGGTACCACAAATTGGATTTGCCCGGGGTCAAAGACTTCGTGACGAGATATCAAAAGCGCTGGCCCGACGCCTCAATCCCGGTGCCGGAGAATGTCTGCTATAACGGCTACATCGGAATCAGGGAATTGCTGCGGGGAGTCCAGCGGGCCGGTACGACCCGAAATCACGAGGTGATCAAGGCCCTGGAGGGCTGGACCTTTGCCGACAACATGCGGCATCATCCCACCACGATCCGGGACTTCGATCACTGCTTCATGCAGACCATGTACATCGCCCGGGGCAAGCCGAAGGAGAAGATGAAGGACAAGACCGACCTGTACGAGATCATCGGAATCGTCAAACCGGAGGACGCCGCCGTCAAGAAGCAGGACTGCAAATGCAAGATGGAGCCCTATGTCAATACCCCTGTCTATTCGCTGAAGTGAGGCTTCTCTTAAGATCCTCCCCCTCGATGGGGGAGGAAGGCGGGGCATGGCTGGGGTGATCAGCCTTTCACCCTCCCCTCGCCCCTCCCATCCAGGGAGGGGAGTGAGATGAAGGACCATCCAGGGAGGGGAGTGAGATGGAGGATCCTCAAGGGAGGGGAGTGAGATAGGGTGCTCTCAAGGGAGGGGGAAGGAAAGGGGTGCCATCGAGCGCAGGGAGAAGACCGAGGGCCATTAAGGGAGGGGAGTGAGATAGGGTGCCATCGAAGGAGGGGAAGAAGAGAGAAGGCCATCAAGGGAGGGGGGTCATTGAGAAGCAATTAAGAGGTAAGGGCTGCAAATGTAAACGGGTTCCTATGATGGCACGGAAGTATATGGCTTGAAATGAGGCCTCTTCTGGATTCTCCTCCCCCTTGATGGGGGAGGAAAAAGGAGAGGGTGATCAAGATTTGGTGCAGTATATGAATAGCATTGCTAAGGCCCTCCGCAAGAACCTTACCGATTCTGAGAGGAAACTCTGGAGATACTTGCGTGCAAGACAGCTTGAAGGATTGAAGTTCCGCAGACAAGAGCCCATTGGTGGATACATCGTGGACTTTGTTTGTTTTGAGAAGCACCTGGTCATTGAAGTGGATGGCGGACAGCATGCACAGGAGAAGAATAAGGATGCGGTAAGAGATGCATGGCTAAGAGAACAGGGTTTTCGGGTGCTGAGGTTCTGGGATAATGAGGTGATGGCAAATACCGAAGGAGTATTGGATTCGATCAGGGAAAACCTTTCATATCAGCCCTCCCCCTCGATGGGGGAGGAAAGAGACGAGGGTGACCAGCCATTCACCCTCCCCTCGCCCCTCCCATCAAGGGAGGGGAGTGAGATGGAGGATCCTCAAGGGAGGGGAGTGAGATAGGGTGCTCTCAAGGGAGGGGGAAGGAAAGGGGTGCCATCGAGCGAAGGGAGAAGACCGAGTGCCCTCAAGGGAGGGGAGCCATCGACCGTTTTGCAATCAACGATTTGGCAATGTGAGGAGTTAGGATGCCGAGCCTTTTCGAATTCCTCTCTCAGATCCTGAATGGACTCGTTCTGGGGCTGCTCTATGCCCTGGTTGCCCTGGGCTTCATGCTCATCCTGGGAGTGATGGAGGTCATCAATTTCAGCCACGGCGTTCTCTTCGCCTGGGGGGCCTATTTCGCCTTCACCTTGAGGCCGCTGATCGGGTTTTGGCCGGCCCTTCTCATCAGCCCCCTGATCGTGGGAATCATGGGCTTGATCCTCGAGTTTGCCGTGCGGAGAAGCTATGGGAAGGATCCCCTCTTTGGGCTTCTTTTGACCTATGGCGCGGCCATGGCCCTGGAGGAGATCATCCGGATGATCTGGGGATCGGTCGGCCGGAGCATCGCCGCGCCGGCCTTCGTCGCTGGTCCCATCCACTTGGGCTTCATGCCCTACTCCAAGTATCGCCTCTTTCTCGCCGGGCTGGCCATTTTGCTGATCGGACTCGTCTGGCTCTTTCTGGAAAAGACGCCCTATGGGGCCATCATCAAGGCGGGGGCTTTCGACAGCGAAATGGTCATGGCCTTGGGCATCGATCTGCGGAAGCTGCGCACCTTCGTCTTTGGTCTGGGTGCCGCCCTGGCCGGGATTGCAGGGGTAATCGCGGCTCCCTTGTGGAGCATGAAACCCACGATGGGCGTAGAGGCCGTCATGCCCGCGCTCGTCGTGGTGGTCATCGGAGGGGTTGGAAGCTTCTGGGGAACGATCCTCGGAGGCCTGCTGGTCGGGATGGTCACCGGCATCAGCGTGATGTTCATGCCCCGAGCTTCCCAGATCGTCATGTATATTTTGATGGCCATCATCATCCTGATCCGTCCGCGGGGGATCATGGGCGAAAAGAGCATCCTCGAATAGCATGAAACCGGAGAGACCAAAGAGATGAAGCGATCCATTCTGAGAGCCACCCGCCATCCCATACCCTGGGTCTTCCTCTTCTTCCTGGTCCTTCCCTACCTTTTGCCCTTGGTGGGAGGATATACCTACCTCGGCGTGGAGGTCCTCATCTGGTCGATCTTCGCCCTGGGATTCAATATCCTGTTGGGCTATACGGGCCTGCCCTCTTTCGGGCACGGTGCCTTTTTTGGCATCGGAGCCTTTGCCTTGGGGATCGTGCAACTCCGACTGGTCCAGGGGATGTGGATCCCGATCCTCGCCGGCACATTGGCCGGGGCCTTCTTCGGAGCGTTGGTGGGTCTGTTTCTCGCCAAAAAGAGGGGCATCTATTTTGCCCTCCTGACCATCGCCTTCAGTCAAATGTTCTGGTTTGTTTCCTGGGGATGGGACAGCATGACGGGGGGGGAGGATGGCCTGGCCGGGATCAACAGGCTCCCGATCGGATTACCGGGTCTCTTTGGCATCGATATGGAGAATGTTCTGCATTTCTACTACTTCGTCTATTTTCTGTTCATCCTTTGCACCCTACTGATCTGGATCATCGTCCATTCGCCCTTCGGCAGAACGCTCCAGGCGATTCGTTATAACGAGGTGAGGGCCGGGTCCATCGGGTATAACATCGCGCTCTACAAATGGATCTCTTTTACCCTGTCCTGCGCCTTTTCCGGACTGGCGGGATCGCTCTATGCGCTCCTGCGGAACGCCGCCTTCTCCGATGTGATGCACTGGACCCAATCGGGGAATGTGATCATGATGGTCTTGTTGGGAGGGGGATTGACCAACTTCTTCGGCCCCATCCTGGGGTCCGGAGTCTTCATCGTCTTGAGGGATCTCTTCAGCGCCCACACGGAGCACTGGCTGTTGATCTATGGTTTGCTGTTCATGTGCGTCATCATCTTTATCCCGGAAGGGATCTTGAGCCTCTTCAAAAAGAAAGAGCCGGTGGAAGAATCCCTGGTTTCCGGCAAGAAGCGATGAGGACCGGATCGTGGCAATCCTGAAGACCGAGAATCTGACGAAAAGATTCGGTGGGTTGGTGGCCGTGAATCAGGTGGATCTGGCCATCGAAGAGAGCAAGCTGACCTCGATCATCGGACCGAATGGGGCCGGCAAGACGACCTTTTTCAATCTCTTGAGCGGCTTGATGCACCCGGATGAAGGGAGGATCACTTTCGAGGAGATCGATATCACGGGCTATCCCTCCCATCGAATCACCAAACAGGGCATTGCCCGCTCTTTCCAGCTTTTGAGCATATTCAATGAGTTGACGCTCTTTGAGAATATCCGGATGGCCGTTCAGGCGGAAAAAGGCCATGGGCTGAAGATGCTCTCCTCGATCCGCTCCCTGGGGGACGTGAACGACCGGGCTTGGGAGATCGTCCAAGCCATCGGCCTCGAGGGCAAGGAAAACATTACGGCCAAGAACCTGTCCTATGGAGACCGGAGGATCCTGGACATTGGGATCGGCCTCGCCTCCGACCCGAAGCTCCTGCTCCTCGACGAGCCCACCAGCGGCCTGGCCAGCCGGGAGACGGGGAAGATGGCAGAGTTCATCCAGGGCCTGGCCGGAAACCTGACTCTCGTGCTGATCGAACATGACATGAGCATCGTTCTGTCCATCTCGGATCACATTGCCGTTTTGCATCAGGGCCGGGTGATCGCCGAGGGGACGCCCGCCGAGATCCAGCAGAACGAGGAAGTGCAGGAAGCCTACCTGGGAGGATTATAGGGATGCTCGAGGTGAAGGCCATCCACACCTTCTATGAAGAAGCCCATATCCTGCATGGCGTCTCTCTGCAGGTGGAAAAAGGAGAGACCGTTTCCCTGTTGGGTCGAAATGGGGCGGGGAAGACGACCACCCTGAGAAGCATCATGGGATTAACCCCGGCCAGGACGGGGCAGATCCTGTTCCAGGGGGAAGACATCACGAAGCTCATGCCCCACCTCATTGCCCGAAAGGGCATTGGCTGGGTTCCGGACAATCGGAGGATCTTCCCGACGCTCACGGTGCAGAGAAACCTCGAAATGGCCAAGAGAAGTACGAGCCATCGCGAATGGAATCTGCGCGCGATCTATGCGCACTTTCCCATCCTGGAGAAGCTGAAGAGCCACAAAGGGGAGTATCTGAGCGGCGGGGAGCAGCAAATGCTGGCCATCGCCCGGACCCTGATGGGGAATCCGGATCTGCTGCTGCTGGATGAGCCGTCCCAGGGCCTCGCTCCCAAGATCGTGAAAGAGGTCATGAATATCATCCTGGAGCTAAAGAAGAAGGGGGTCTCGATCCTGCTCGTGGAACAAAACTCCGCCATAGCCCTTGCCATCTCGGACCGATGTTATATCCTGGACGACGGAAAGATCGTTCACGAAAGTCCGGCCAAAGAATTGGACGCCAATCGGGAATTGAAAAAGGAGCTGCTGGGGATTTAGATTGTTTTCCAATAATGACCATGACCACCGTGGCTGCCCATCAGGACCCATCCCATCAAAGCCGCTGGACGAGTACCGCCGCAGTGGCCTGCTACTTCGCAGGGGCCAAGCTGCTCATTCATTTCCTCACCAACGGGCAGTATGGCTACTTCCGCGATGAGCTCTACTTCATCGCCCGCGGTGAGCATCTCGATTGGGGCTATGTCGATCAAGCCCCCCTGGCTCCATGGCTGGCAAGGTTGACCCTCGCGGTCCTGGGGGACTCCCTCTTCGCCCTTCGCTTCCTCCCCGCAGTTGCGGGGGCCGTGAAGGTCCTGCTGACGGGGTTGCTGGCAATTCCGGGGACGCCATACTTGATTCAGCCGACAATTCCTCCAGCAATTCGTATGATCAATCCCGATCACAAATCACAAAACATCGCCTCTTGACAAATACATACTTATAATGCATATTAATGCAGGTATC
>Ga0315274_10006073_pt1 | contig 17619 bp, 15 predicted proteins | sample YL17G02_20_MG_FD_203700 | JGI IMG/M metagenome (GOLD analysis project Ga0315274, IMG submission 203700) | Sediment microbial communities from Yellowstone Lake, YNP, Wyoming, USA - YL17G02_20 | ecosystem: Environmental > Aquatic > Freshwater > Lake > Sediment | place: USA: Wyoming | collected...
CGGACTGGCTTCTCTCCAGCCTTTTCCCCTTGTCCCTTTGGTCCCTTGTGTCCCTTTGGTCCCTTGATTGTTTTGGAGTGCGCCGAGAGCTGACCGATGACCCGCGACCCGAACATGCAGCTAGGCATTCTTCCCGAACAAGGCGGCAGCATCGCCGCCATGCGCCGCACCGGCCAGGACACCCGGTTCGTCGAGCAGTATCTTCGCTGCTATGCGCGCCAGTTCGACGAGGTCCACTACTTCTCTTACGCCCGCGAGACGATGGAGCGGCGCGTCGCCGACAACTTCCATTTCCACGCCAACCCGGGCCTTCATCGCTGGCTCTACTCGTTCCTGATGCCGATCGTCCACGCCCGCGCCTTTCGTCGCTGCTCGGTCCTGCGCATTCTGGCGGCCACCGGCGCCATCCCGGCGCGAATCGCCCGGCTTCTGTTCGGCGTGCCGTTCGTCCTGACCTATGGCTATCACTACGCCGAAGAGGCGCGACGAAAGGGATACCGTTTGCGGGCCTGGCTTTTCGAGCGGCGCGTTCGCTGGGCGCTGCGTCGCGCCAACGGGATCATCGTCACCACGCCCGCGCTCGCCGACCATGTCCGAAGCATCGCTCCGACCGGGCGCATCGCGCTCATTCCCAACAGCGTCAACACCGATCTTTTCGCGCCGGCCCCCGAAGGCCCGCGCCCGCGACACCGCCTCGTCGCCGTCGGCAATCTCACGCCGGTCAAGAACCACCGGCTCCTTCTCGAAGCCGTCGCCCTGTTGCGCCGGCCGGAGATCGAAGTGGTCATTTTCGGCGTCGGCCCGGAGGAAGCCGCCTTGCGCTGCCTCGCCGCCGAGAAAGGCATCGCCCTCGACCTGCCCGGAACCGTTCCCAACGAAACGCTGCCCGAGCGGCTCCGAAGCGCCGACATCTATCTGATCCCCTCGTTGAGCGAAGGCCACCCCAAAAGCCTGCTCGAGGCCATGAGCGTCGGAATGCCCTGCATCGGAACCGACGTGAAGGGAATTCGCGACGTATTGGTCCACGAACAGACCGGCTGGCTTTGCCCGCTCGATCCCGCCGCTCTCGCCGCTCAAATCCAGGCAGTTCTCTCCAACCGCAAGAAGTCAAGAGCCGTCGGGGCCAACGCCCGCCGGTTCATCCTCGAAAACTACGATGCGCGGGTGATTATGGAGCGCGAGGTGAAGTTTCTCAAAGCGGTCGCCCGAAAATAGGAAAAGGCGACCGGTCTCGGGCCGGTCGCCTGATTGGAGATGGGCATCCCTTGTACCGGGACTACTTGACCTTCACCTCGACCTGCTTGGGCTTGATCTCCTCATGCACAGGCAGACTGATGTCGAGCACGCCGTCGGAATAGGTCGCGTCAATCTCGCCTGAGGCCACCGTTATCGGCAACTCGATCGAACGCTCGAACTCCCCGAACGACCGTTCGGAGTACTCGTAGTCTTCTTGTTTCACCGTGCGGTCAAACTCGCGCGTTCCGCGGACCGTCAGAACGTTTTCGACGACCGTGACCGTGATGTCCTTCGGCTTGACGCCCGGCAAGTCCACCTTCGCGCGGAGGTGGCCTTCTTCCTGATAAAGGTCAATGGGTGGAACAAAGCTGGATTCGGAAACCCTGCTCCTTCGGCCCAGCAAAGGGTCCAACGAGCGGTCCATTTCCTCCTGGAGTCTCACCAATTCGCGGAATGGACTCCATTCGAGGCCTCTCCATCGTGTGATAGCCATGGCTCGAACCTCCTTTACAGCCTTCTCGAAACCTCTCGCTGTTGGGTTTCGCATAAGCCGTGCCAACGATTTCGCCAGCACGGCCGACAGGTCGGCACGTGCATCGAACATTGAAATAACAGCATTTGACAATGACACCGACCGCTCGCTCCTGTAACGTGGCGGCAGGAAAGGTCCTGTGCCCCCGTGTCGCTGTGCTACGTTCTTCGCAACTCCCCCTGCGACGTCGCGACCGCCGATGGGCGGTTGACACCGACTGGATTGAATCCTACACCCTGGATTTGCGGCGAGGTGACGGGGTGGGTGTTTTCATGCGCTTGCTTGGGGCACATGTCTCAATCGCCGGCGGGGTCGAAAAGGCCCCCGAACGAGGGCATGAGCTCATCTGCAACACGATTCAGATTTTCACGAAGAGCAACGTCCAATGGGCAGCCAAGCCCCTCGCTGCTCGCCAGAAAGCGGGCTTCCTCTCCAATCTCGACCGCTTCGGCATCCAGATGGCGTTTGCCCACGCCTGCTATCTCATCAACCTATGTTCCGCTGACGCAGCCATCCGCAAACGCTCCTGGAGGGGGCTGGCAACCGAAGTCGAGCGGTGCGCCTTCCTGGAACTGCCCTACCTGGTCGTCCATCCCGGCTCGCACGGCGGCCAGGGCGAACAGGTCGCAATTGAGGCGATTGTCCAGGGAACGCTCTGGGCGGTGGAAAAAGCCGCTCGCATGAAGGCCGGCAACCTTCCCATGCTCCTTTTCGAAACCACCGCGGGACAAGGAAACGGCGTCGGCTGGCGGTTGGAGCAATTGGCCGAAATACTGACCCGCCTGAAAACCTTGCCCGTCGGCATCTGTCTGGACACCTGTCACATCTTCGCTGCCGGCTATGATCTGCGCGAGCGCCACGCTTACGAGCGGACCCTGGCCGATTTCGATCGGTGTGTCGGTCTGGATCGCATCCGCGTGTTTCATCTCAACGACAGTCTGGGCGAACTCGATTCCCGCCGAGATCGCCACGCGCACATCGGCCGGGGAAAGATCGGCCTCGAAGGTTTTCGATTGCTCCTGAACGACCCCCGCTTTGCCGACCGCCCGATGGTGATCGAAACCCCCAAGGGAAGGACCGCCTCCCTGGATGTTGCCAATCTCCGACGGCTCCGGCGTCTGATTGCACCCTCCTCCGCGACGGAATGAATCTTTCGCACCACCAAAGTTGGCCATGTTGTGGCATTTCTGCCGGAGATGTGCCGTGATTCTGCACTTTGTGCATAGGATGTGCCACTACGAACCGAAAGTGTCTTAGACACATATATTACTGACATACCTACACTTAGAAACAGGTCTATGCCGTTTCGAGATCATTTTGTCGGCAGTGGCGGAGACTGGCACGGAGATTGCGAGTACCACACGGGAGTCGTTTACGAGAGTACCGGAGGGAATGCGTTGATGCTGAGCGATTTGATTGCCTTGGTCCGGCTGCACGAGATGGAATTCAGTCCTGCTGACGATCCTGCCCTTACGCCCGATCGTGCCGAAGTGGAGATGCGCCGCTGCCGAGCGGAGATTGACCCTGCGCTTCTGGCGAGGTACGAGCAGTTGAAAAAGCGTCACGCCTCCGGCGCGTTGGTCGAGGCCGAAAACGGCATCTGTTCGGGATGCCGCGTGACGTTGCCCAGGACCTCTGCCGCCCGACTCAAACACGGACCCGGTTCGTGCGACCATTGCGGGCGAATCATTTTCGACCCGGATGCGGTCTATCATTTCCAGTACTGAGAAGAAGCAAGAGTATCCAGCAGGGATCGAAGCAAGGGTTGTGGCACGATCACGGATTCTGCGGTTCTCGCTGAGGCAGGGGGAAAGTGCGAAACCGCCGGAATCTGTGGTCGCGTTTTGAGATGGCATTTCCCCTCGAAACAACGGCACCCCCCGAGATTCCTAAACAAGCACTGGACAATTGACGCTGCGATCTGCTCATGTAGGCGACGTCGGATCGGTTCATTGGCCGAAATCGGGGCAAAGGGAGCAGAGCGAGATGCAAAGAGCTTTTGCTGCCGCTATGGCAGCCGCGTTTCTGTTGGTTTCGACGACGCCCTCGAATTCCTGGGCGCGGGAACCCTTGACGGACCGCTGGGTCTATGTCGCCAAGAACATCGCAGACGACAAACAGCTGGCGGCGACCCTGGAAATCGTGGACACGGCGGCCGCCCACGGCCTGAACGGGATGGCCCTGTCGGGAGGCTTCGACTCGCTCGATCGGGCCAGTCCGAAGTTCTTCGAGAATCTCGAAAAGCTGAAAGCCCACTGCCGCGAACGTAAGATCGAGATCATCCCCCACTTCATGTCGGTCGGCTATGGCGGCGCGCTGCTGGGCCACGATCCCAACCTGGCCGAAGGGCTGCCGGTGCGCGACGCCTTGTTCGTCGTCAAAGGCCGCCAGGCCGCGCTCGTCGCCGACCCGCCGGTCGAGATCAAGAACGGCGACTTCGAGCGCTGGAAGGACAACCGGTTTGCGGACTTCAACTTTAACGATCAGCCGGGGAAGATTTCCTTCGTGGATCAGACGATCTTCCACGGCGGCCGCGCTTCCATTCGCTACCAGTCGTTCGAGAACGACCCCGTCAACGGTCATGCCCGCCTGCTCCAGACCGTCTCGGTTCATCCCTATCGCTCGTATGCAGTCAGCCTGTGGGTGAAGACGGAGGATTTTGCGGGCGGGCGGTTCGCAATCCAGGTCTATGCCGGCCAGCGGTCGCTCACCGGCCAGGAGCCGCGCCTGCCCGCGACGAGCGATTGGCGTCGGGTGAACGCGGCGTTCAACTCGATGGGAAATTCGGAAGTCCGCGTGTATGCGGGGGCGTGGGGCGCGAAGTCGGGCAAGTTCTGGATTGACGACATGCGGATTGAAGAACTGGGCCTGGTCAATGTTCTGCGGCGTCCGGGAACTCCTGTCCGCGTCAAGAGCGACGGCAGCGACACGGTCTATGAGGAAGGGCGCGATTTCGAGAAGATCGCCGACCCGCGCATGCGCGCCTCCGACCCCCTTCACGAGGGGCCACCGATTCGGCTCACCGCCGACAGCCGCATCAAGGACGCCGAGCGGCTGCGCGTGAGCTGGTATCACCCGGTTGTAATCGGCCGCGGCCAGGTGACCGCCTGCATGTCCGAGCCGAAGGTTTATGATATATGGCGGGAGCAGGTGGCGCTGCTGAACCAGCATCTTGCGCCGCAAAAGTACTTTTTGAGCATGGACGAGATTCGCGCAGGCGGGACGTGCGAGGCGTGTCGCGCGCAGAAGAAGACGATGGGCGAAATCCTCGGCGCGTGCATCACCAAGCAATACGAAATGATCAAAGCCGCCAACCCGAAAGCGGAAGTGTATATTTGGTCGGACATGCTCGATCCCAATCACAACGCGCACGGCGACTATTACATGGTGGAGGGCGATTTCACCGGATCGTGGAATCATGTTCCCAAGGACCTGATCATCGCGTGTTGGTACTACAAGATTCGCGAGACCAGTTTGCAGTTCTTCTCGAAACTTGGCTTTCGCACCCTTGGGGCGGCCTACTATGACGGCGATGATCTGGAGAACTGCAAGGGCTGGGTCGCGGCGCTGCGGGCGACACCCAGGGCGGGCGGAATTATGTACACATCCTGGCAGAACAAATATGCGCTGTTGGGGCCGTTCGGAGATATGTTGATCGAAGAAGCGAAAAAGTAGATTCCGGTTCGGAAGATGCCCACACAATACACTTATCTCGATCCGCAGCTGTTCGGCAAGATCGCCAACCTCAGGATGGTGGCGCGATTGGTCGTCGAAGGCGTCATTGCCGGACTTCACAAAAGCCCTTATCACGGTTTCTCGGTCGAGTTTTCGGAATATCGCAAATACTGCCCCGGCGACGACCTGAAGAATCTCGACTGGAAGGTGTTGGGCAAGTGCGACCGATACTACATCAAGACCTACCAGGAAGAGACGAATCTGAAATGTTATCTTGTGCTCGACACGAGCGGCTCGATGGCATTCGGCGGCGATCATCGCCTGACGAAGTTTCAATATGCCTGCTATAGCGCGGCGGCGATGGCCTACCTCATGATCCGCCAACAGGATGCCGTGGGCCTGGTTGCATTTGATCGGGCGATTCATACCTATATTGTTCCCAGGTCGAGTCCGCAACATCTTCGCGACATTCTGACGACGCTGGAGCACTTGAAACCTTCCACCGAAACGAATATCGCCGGGGCGTTTCACGAACTGGCCGAGCGAATCAAGCGGCGCGGTTTGATTATTGTCTTCTCCGACCTTCTCGACGACCCCGAGGGAATGATTACAGGTCTCGCCCACTTCCGGCACAAGAAGCACGAGGTGGTCGTGTTTCATACTCTCGACGACAGCGAGATAGATTTTCCCTACGACGACTTGATTGACTTCGAGGATCTGGAGACCGGGCGGCGCTTGCAGGTCCACGCGCGTCTGCTGCGCGACCAGGTGCGCGAGAAGGTGGGCCGGTTTTTGCGCGAGGTCCAGGGCCGCTGCGCCGAACACGCCATTGACTACGTGCGGCTGCGAACCTCGGTCCCGATTCACCTGGCGCTGGTCAATTATCTTGCCAAGCGGACACGGTTGGGGTGAAGAAAAGCGAAGGATGAAGGATGAAGGATGAAGGATGAACGAGAAGAACGGCGCTGGGCTTGTGTGGCTATTCGGTTGACGGTGTGCAGGACGATGCCGTAAGACCAAGCGAGTCTGAAGACAGGCGAACAATGACATGATTCCCGAGCAGTTGCAAAACACAATTGTAAGGCGAATACGCGACAGCTTCGACCCGGACCAAATCATTCTTTTTGGCTCTCACGCACGCGATAGCGCCGACGATCGAAGCGACATAGACCTGATGATTGTTAAGTCGGGGGTGCAGCACCGCCGCAACGCAGCGGTGCAGGTTTACCGCGCACTCAAGGGGCTTGGTCTGCCGGTGGATGTCAAGGTCACGACTCCCGAAATCATGGAAGAGTACAGAGACTGCTGGCATCTTGTTTATCACGACGTGGCGAAGGAAGGGCAGGTAATCTATGAACGAGGCCAGTAAGCCGGCCGACGGTGAGAAGAAGGGACGATCGGTCTGGCAATGGCACATTCCAGTCGCAATCGTAGGAACAATCCTGGGCGGTTTGGCGCTTTTTTTCCTGTTTGGTGTCGTGCCACAATACAAGATCAAGAGCAACGTTGCCCGTGTTCGAGCCGATATGCGCACATTGGAAACGGCCATTGTGAGCTACGCCGCGGATTACATGATTTATCCTGCATGGGGCATTGGCCGTCCTGGACCGGGCAATGTTCGGACTTACAATGATATGATTGTGGAGAAGACAGGCAACCGCAGCGGAGTTGGTGACCTTCCAACTTTTCTGCTGTGTGATTCAACACCCGACGGTGTGCATTTTGCAATGCTGACCACGGGGCCTGTTCTCAGCTATTCTTTCGCAGGTAGGGAGTTTGCGGCTCGTGCGCATATCACCAAGTACCCTGTCGACCCCTTTTGCCGCGATAAAGGCGCAACATTTGTATACTGGAGTGTCGTTCCGGGACGGATGCCAGCCGACAACAAGTACGCGGGTGCGGGAGGCATTGGTTGGATATTGGTTTCCCCGGGGCCGGACGGCGACTATGACCTTCCGGGCTACTTCTACTACGACGGGAGAGTTCGGCAGCCCTCGCCACTGCTTCTTGGCGGCACCAATTCAAAAGGTTCAGCGTTCACCTATGATCCAACCAATGGCCTCATCAGCGATGGGGACATCTGGCGGATTTCTCAATAGGAACGCTGCACGGATAGGGCGGAAGGCCCGAAAGCAAATCGGCAAGTCAGTTCGCGCTTTTCTACATTTCATCCAACGAGCCAAGAATGAGCGTCAGCGCAGCAGCGGCGGCGGTTTCGACGCGAAGCGTTCGCGGGCCGAGCGAGACGAGATGCCAGTCGCTGCGGCGGGCCTTCGCCATTTCGTCGGGCGACAGGCCGCCTTCGGGTCCGATGATGACGGCCAGCGACGGGGCCGACGCGGGTTTGACGACCTGGAGCATCTTGCTCATCTCGGGCGCGTCGGGGTCGGGAACGCAGCAGAAGCGAAGGGCCGGTTCGTTGGGACGGCAAAGGGCGTCGGCAAACGGCAGAGGCGGCGTGATGGCCGTCCGACAGGCGCGCCCGCATTGTTTGGTCGCGCCCAGAAGGATCTGCCGCCAGCGTTCGATCTTGCGTTCGAGCGCCGCTCCCTTGCCGACCATCGGAACGCTCCTCTCGGCAACGAAAGGAACAATTTCGGTGACGCCCAATTCGACGGCGCGCTGCAAGACACTCTCAAACGCATCGCCTTTGACCAGCGCCAGATAGAGGGCAACGGGAACCGGCGGTTCGGGCGCGGCGGGCGTGGGCTCGCCCAGCACGACGACGAGACGTTTGTTCTCGAATCGCTCGACGGTGGCGGCGAACTGCCGTCCCGCCCTATCGAAAACAACAACGCCGTCGCCCCGGCCAAGCCGGAGCACGTGGCGACCATGATGGCTTTCCTGGGGATCAAGCCGGACAACGTCGCCCGTTCGGGCAAGCGGTTCGATCGAGAAGAGCCGGCGAAGCATGGGCGCCTCCTTTGACGAACTGCCGCGACAACGGCTCCGCATCCATTCGGTCCGACTTCGACTCTGCAAGCGCTACATTCCATTTCGCCTCGCTCAATTCAATTGCCATCTACAACCCCTCGCGCTATTTCTCTGACTCGCGTTCGTCATGTCGTCCGCCTCCTTGTCGTATTCTCGCAGAGCACGGGGACCTTGACGGGCTGATCAACGCAATTGCTGCATGGTATTCCCACACAGAGAATGATTCCAAGGAGAAGCAACGATGGTTGAGAGACTCATCCTCGCCGCCTGGTTGGCCGCTGTCGCCCCATCGGCCCTCGCCGCTCCGCTCGCTTCCTACGCCCCGCCGCTCGTTCCGAATGGATCGTTCGAGAGCGGGCGCGGCGACGCCCCGTCGGACTGGCAGCTCTCCGGCGGCATCGGAACGTGGGAAAACGAAGGCCGCACCGGCTCGCGCTGCCTCAGCGTCACCGGCGACGGCAAGTCGTCCAACTTCTGGTCGTGCCCGACGGTCAAACACGAGAAGTATGCCTTCAACCTCTATCGGATTGAATTCTGGACCAAGTCAAGTCCCGATGCCACAGGCGGTTCCATCATTTCAGGGACTAACTTCTGCAACGTGGACTGGCACCATTCGACCGATTGGACCCACCATTCCATCATCTTTCAAGTACCCGAGCGAAACGATTCTCACTTCCTGCGGTTCGGCCAATGGCAGGTCAAGGGCAAGGTCTATTTCGACGACATCCGCATTACTGAGGTTAGGCCAATTCATTCCTTTCCCGAGGGGGTGGGTTTGGGGGAAGGGGAAACAATACGATCAGGGCGATATGAATTCGTAGCCCCCCTCAAGCAAAACCTCAATTATAGCAGGCCGGTTTTTCGATGCACTGCGGGTTTCAACTCAACCCGATGGCTCTTGGACGGCGACGCGGAAATCTGTCTCTACCATGACCTACTGCGCATCTCACGGGAGCAGGAAAAGACGAAGATGAGAGGGCTTCTCCTGAGCGACGCTCGTGTCGAGGTGGATGTTGGCTACTATGTCGCGGGACGGTGTGTCATCGAAGCCAGGGAATACTACACCACGTGGACCACTATCGGAGAGATTGACGGGCTGGGTTCGAGGGAGTTTCGTCTGCCACGAAGTTTTGACGTCACCCATCCAATCATGATTCGCCTGGTGGGAAGAAGAAAAGAAGGTCAGACCAAACCATGCTCGCTGCAAATCCATGGATACAGATTCTCGGCCGCCGTTGCCGAAAAGGAACTCAGTCTTACCGGCGGGACCTATTTTGTCCACGAAGACCCACAGGTCTTCAGGCCTGAAGACCTGCGAAAACCCGAAACAGCCAAGACCAGCGAACCCACTCCCTTGCCGGCAAGCCTCCTTGATGTCGGAACGCCAGTGCTTGGGGGCCTGAACCGTATCCAGATGTCGGTTTGGAACGACTTGCCAGGGCCGACAAGGATCGTGCCGGTTGTCACGATTGACGAGGTTACTCAGACTTATCCGGGCCGCGAGATTCTCCCCACAAGCGTTAGCACAAAACTGGAGATTCCGTACCATTCCGGTCACTCAGGATCGCATCAGGCCAGGATTTCGCTGCTCAATGCCAAGACAAGCGAAACGCTCTACACAGCCACGTGGGACTATCGCGTGCCGTCACTCTACGATTCGGGGTTCGGCTATGCGCTGACGTCTGACGACGCGTGCGGGGTTTGGTGGGCCGAGGGAACCTACAAGATCAATCGTCGTTGCCCGATGCCCGAGCGCCAGAAGTCTATCGCCATCTCGGCGGCAAAGGGCGAGTATGAGCCATTCCAGTTGGTCCTTGCACCCAAACACGACCTGCGAAACGTGCGAGTTAACGTCTCGGCGCTGAGGTCGAATAGTGGCGCTCAAATCCCCGCCGAGGCCATTGCCATCTGTCGTGTCGGCTACGTCAACGTCACCGACCCAACCGACGAAATCGGCTGCGCGGGCGAGTGGCCCGATCCGCTGCCGCCGCTCGACAAGCCGTTCGATCTGCGCGCCGCCGACGGAGTTCAGCCGCTCTGGTTCACTGTCCACGTGCCGCGCGATGCAGCGGCGGGCGACTACCAGGGCACGATTGATCTTGCCGCTGACGACTGGAAAACCACTGTTCCGTTCGCCGTTCACGTCTGGAACTTCGAAATCCCGCGCGAAAACCACCTCAGGACGGCGTTCGGCTTTTCGACCGGCAATGTTCGCCGCTATCACAACCTGACCAGCGACGATGAGCTGCGCCAGGTCGTTGATCTCTACTTCAAGAACTTCGCCGAGCACCGCATCTCGCCCTACGACTTCGCCCCCTTCGATCCGATTCAGGTGCAGTTTCCCAAGGAAGCCGACGGCGCGGTCAAAGTGGACTTCTCGCGCTTTGATCGTCAGGCGGAAAAGTATCTCGGCCCCGACTATCGTTTTTCGACGTTTCGGCTGTCGCTGAGCGGCATGGGCGGCGGGACGTTTCACGCGCGCCGTCCCGGCCGGATTGGCCGGTTCGACGAGGACACGCCCGAATATCAGCGCCTCTTCACGGACTATTTGCGCCAGCTCGAATCGCACCTGCGCGACAAGGGCTGGCTCGACAACGCCTTCGTCTATTGGTTCGACGAGCCGGAGCCGAAGGACTATGATTTCGTCCGCGCGGGCATGGAGCGCATCCATCGCGCCGCGCCCGGTCTGCGGCGAATGCTGACCGAGCAGCCCGAAAAGGAACTCGACGGCGCGGTGGACATCTGGTGTCCCGTGTCGCCGAACGTGAAGCCCGACGACGTGGCCAAAGAACGCGCCAAGGGCAACGGATTCTGGTGGTATATCTGCACCGGCCCCAAAGGCCCCTATTGCACGCTCTTCATAGACCACTTCGCCATCGAGTTTCGCATGTGGTCGTGGCAGACGTGGAAACTCGGCATCCAGGGGTTGCTCATCTGGCAGTCCAACTACTGGACGAGCGACGCGGCCTTCCCGCCGCCCCAGATTCAAAATCCGTGGGAAGACCCGATGTCCTACACGAGCGGCTACAGCACGCCCGCCGGGACGAAAAAGCACTGGGGCAACGGCGATGGGCGATTCCTCTATCCGCCCAACCGCGATCCGATGAACGACAAGAGCAAGTATCTCGTCGGCCCGGTCAATTCGATTCGCTGGGAGATGTTGCGCGAGGGGATCGAGGACTACGAGTACCTCTGGCTGCTGCGCGATTTGGTCGAGAAAGCGAAGAAGCGCGGCGACAAGAGCGAAGCGCTGACCCGCGCCGAGTCGTTATTGACCATTCCCGACTCGATCACCCGCGACCAGACCCACTTCACCCACGACCCGCTCGACCTCTACCGCTATCGGGAGAACATGGCCAGGGCCATTGAATGGCTGAGTAACTGAGGTGGCGTTTTTGAAGGTTCTTTCGGAGTGCAGTGGCTTGACACCGCTTTGCTTTTCAGTATCGGCCCCCTGCCAAAGAACAAAGCGGTGTCAAGCCACCGCACTCCGAAACTCACCTCAAAACTCAATCCGCCGCCAATGGCGAAGGCCGTAGTACATCGGCAGGACAATCGCCGCGGCGTTGACCACCGCAAAACCCGCGAAGCATGTTAGCACCGTGCACGAAAAGCAGTTCTCGAGAACGGGGACGCCCCGCAGGAAAATGTGCATCGCCACGGGCACCTCCAACGCGATGATCGTTCCCAGATAAAGCAGGCTCACCAGGACGCAGACCGTCCCGCCGAGGCCGTTGGCGATTCGCGCCGGATTGTCCTCTTTGAAATTCGGCGTCAGCGCGCCGAACCCGATCGAAAGGCTGGTCAGGCCGAATGAAATCAGCAGGATCGTCACTGTCGAAAGCCCCATGATGAAGGGGTCCACCCGAAGCAGCAGGTTGGAGAAGACCATCAGCGCCTCGGCCAGCACGAACGACACGACCCAGCACAGGACATACTTTTCCCACAACAGCCGCGTCCGCCCTATCGGCGCCAGACCGATGATCCAGTACTGTTTGCCCTCCAGGCTCGGCATCGGATAGACGAAGCGCGTCGTGAAGATCGAGAGGATGAAACACGTCCCGCCCATGTTGAGAAACGACAGGATCAGCCGCCACTTGGGCAGGAGCAGGTCAATCCCCGACGTGTTCGTGGCCGCGTTGCGAACGCTCGCGATGTAGATCGCCAATAGGCTGAATAAGATGATGAGCTGGGTCCATTGGGCCGGGTCGCGGCAGAACGTCTTCATGTCCTTGACGATCATCGCGCGATCGGACGACGCGCGCACCGGGAGCCGTTCGCCGATCCAGTCGAGCACCGACCGGCCGCCTTTGATCTCGACCTGCGACGACGACTCGCGCGCCAGCGACCAGCCGCGATAGTAGAGCGGTTCGATCAGCCACAGGCACGCCTGCACCGACATGAGCGCCGTGCTCGCCAGCATCGCCAGCCAGTAGAGGAAGTCGCCCCACCGGCCATCGGCCAGCGCCAGCGTCCCCTGCGCCAGCCAGTAGTTCGGAAAAACGGGAATCGCCCCGACCGTCAGGAACGACATGATGCGCGTGAAATCCACCTGGGCCGTCTGGCGCATCATCTCGCGCCCGCCGACCAGCCGCACCATGATCACGACCAGCGCGATGACGACCACCGCGAGAACGATGCTCAGCGTTCGCGTCTTTCGCGCCGGAAAGTAGGCCGAAAGAACCATCGTGATCAGCGCCCCCAACGCACCGGGAATGATCGTGAACGGAACGATCAACAGCGTGACGCCGCCGTAGAAACTCGAGTCCACGTGGCGCGCCGCGCCGAAAGACACAAAAATCGGCAACGACAGCAAAAGAAACGCCCACGAGCTATAGAGCACCGACTCGCCCAGCTTGAGCGTGAACACCTGGCGATAGCTCAGCGGCTGGCCGAGGAAAAACTCGACCTCCTGGGAGATGTAGGTCGTCGTCAGCGTGATGATCAGATTGCTGAACACCAGCATCGAGAAGAAGGCCATCAAGACCATCCCGAGTAGGTGCTCGACCAACGGCGGGCCGAAAGGCTCCTGCTTGAGGAGGAAATCGAACACTATGTACAAGAGCGCCCCGCCGCCGACCAGAAGCGTGCTCGTGATCGCCAAGCCGACGGCCAGGTGCACGAGGATGTGCTTCTTGACGTTGCGGAGGTAGTTGTCCGCAATGCGGAACTTCAGTCTCAGGATGGTCAAGGTCTGCGAAGCCATTGCGTCCGTTCCAAGCGGTAGGACAGGTTGCCAACCTGCCCGCAGCGCCAGCGCTCCCTGCTTCGCCAAAGCGCTCTCGCCGCGCTGTCGCGTTGGCGCAGCGGGTCGCGGCGGCGAGTGCGCGGCGTGTCCTACTTCGTATCGGGAAAGAACGGATCGTCGGGATCGTCTTCCTCGATGCCGAGCTCGACGCGGCGGCGCTTGCGAAGGCGCTGCACATAGGCCTCGAGGCTTTCGCGCGTGATCCGCGTCTGGCGAATGCCCAAGTTGATCGCCTCGAGCTTGCCTTCCTGGATGAGGTTGTAAATCCGCTTTCGGCTTACGTCCAGCAGTTTTGCCACACTGGGCACGCGATACAAGAGCGCCATGGCTGGAGTCCTCCCGGGGAAATGAAATGGGCCGTTCGACGACTGCGGCGGGAGACTAACAAAACGACCTTTCGCCTGTCTCTCGATCGCTTCGGCTTTTCCTCTGGCTTTCGCCTGCTTTTCGTCTTGGAATGCGAGAACTCAGATTCTCTGTTGCATTAAGAGCCTATCCGAAAACCTGGGACACGGACTGGCACAGACGGACACAGACAAACCTGGCGCAGCGAAGCCGCAGCCAAAAGGGACTTTCGACTCTCGACTCTCGACCTTCGACCGAGAACCAAGACGAACCACAGATGAACACGGATTCACACTGATAGCCAAGAGCAGCCGGGAAAATCTGCGAAGCCTTCGCAGATTTTGGATGATAGTAGTACGGACCTGGTTTTCGGATAGGCTCTAAGTCGCGCGGTGCAGCTTGACAGTCGCGACGAGGCTCGCCGTTCTGACTTCACGATCGAAGCGAGAAGGAGACGAATATGATCCGAACAGCGGTGTCAGCAGTCCTTGCAGTTCTGGCGGCCGGCGCGGCAGCCTTCGCCGGTCAGGAATCGCCTTCGACCGCGGCTTTCGAGTGGCAGGTCGCCGCGCCCGAAAGCCAGGGCATGTCGGGCGACAAACTTGACGCCGCCCAGAAGGAACTGGCGAAGCGAGCGACCCGGGCTTTCCTGGTCGTCCGTCACGACCGCATCGTCTATGAATGGTATGCGGCAAATAGCAGCCGAACGATTCGACAGGGCACCGCCTCGCTGGCCAAAGCCATCGTCGGGGGCGTGTCGCTGGCGCTGGCCATGAACGACGGCCTGATTTCGCCCGACGATCCGGCCTGCAAGTATGTCCCCCAGTGGCGCGACGATCCCAAGAAATCGAAAATCCTGATCCGCCACCTCGCGACGCATTCGTCGGGAATCCAGGACGCCGAGCAGGATGGCCTGCCGCACGAAAAACTGCCGGGCTGGAAAGGCGCGTTCTGGAAGCGCGATCCCGACCCGTTCACCCTCGCGCGCGACCAGGCGCCGGTGATCTTCGAACCGGGCACGGCGTTCCACTATAGCAACCCCGGCATGGCCATGCTCTCCTATGCGGTCACGGCCAGCCTCAAGGACAGCAAGCAAAAGGACGTCCGGTCGCTGCTTCACAACCGCATCATGCAGCCCATCGGAGTGCCCGACGGAGAATGGTCGGTCGGCTATGGACAAACCTACACAGTGGAGGGGCTGCCGCTGGTGGCTAACTGGGGCGGCGGCAGCTATTCGCCCAACGCCACGGCGCGCGTGGGGCGGCTCTTCCTGCGCAAGGGCAATTGGGAAGGCCGTCAACTCATCCGGTCGGAGATCGTCGAGCAGGTGCTGAGAGATGCCGGCGCGCCGGTTCCCGCGCGTGTGCTGCCCGAAGGTCCGAGGCCCAAATCCGGGCTGTGCTGGTGGATCAACCTCGACGGGGTCTGGCCCAACGTGCCGCGCGATGCGTTCGGGGGCGCGGGGGCGGGCAACCAGGCGCTCCTGGTCATTCCGAGTCTCAACCTCATTGTCGTGCGAAACGGCGGCGACATCGAGAAGGGCAATTTCTGGGGCGGGCTGGAGAAGTTTGTCTTCAATCCCGTCGTCGCCGCCATAGTCAAGTGAAGCGAGGATCGTCATGATGCCGCGTTGTCGCAGAGTCCGGTTATCTCGTGCGTTCGCCTTCTGTTCTGTTCTTGCGCTTACGGCTGCGGCGGTCGCCCAGCCGCCCTATCCGCAAAGCAAGGTCATCGCCGGGGTCACATTCGCGTCCACCTCGACGATCCTCCGAAAAGCCATCGGCAGCGACAACTGGCCGATCACGTGGACCGACGACGACGCGCTGTTCACGGCCTATGGCGATGGCTGGGGATTCGAGCCGCGAATCAAAACGAAACTCAGCCAGGGCTTTGCCCGAATCGAAGGCTTCCCGCCCGATTTCCAGGCCGCCAACGTGCGGTCGGCCAGCGGCGAGAGAATCGGCGATGGTCCGAAGGGCGCCAAGGCCAGCGGGATGCTGATGGTCGGCGGCGTCCTCTATATGTGTGTTCGAAACACGGGCAACTCGACGATGGTCTGGTCGCCGGATCGCGGGGCGACGTGGACGTGGGGCTTTCGCTTCACCGAGAGCTTCGGCTGTCCCGCGTTCCTGAACTTCGGCAAGAACTACGAAGGAGCGCGCGACGAGTTCGTCTATACGTACTCGTCCGACGGCCCCAGCGCATACGAGTCGTATGACGGGATCGTTCTGGCGCGCGTCCCAAAAGACAAGATCACCGAACGCAGCGCTTACGAGTTTTTCGCGGGAACTGATCCCACGCGCAAACCGCTCTGGACGCCGAATCTGGCGGACCGAAAACCCGTCTTCACCTACGCGGGCCGCTGTCAGCGCGCGGATGTCATCTACGACGCGGGGATCGAGCGCTACCTGATGGCGCTGGGCTTCGATCACGAAAGCAGCTGGGGAATTTTCGACGCGCCCGAACCCTGGGGACCGTGGACGACCGCCTTTTGCACGGATCGCTGGGACATCCCCGGCACGCACGGCTATCGCCTGCCGACCAAATGGATCAGCCCGGACGGGAAGACGCTTCACCTGGTCTTTTCGGGAACCACCGCCGGCGGCTACGACGCCTTCTGCGTGCGACGGATAACGCTTACGCTTTCGCTTTAGCGCCGATCGAAAACTCATTCCGCTCGATGACGCGGTCAATGATGCCGTAGTCGCGGGCTTCGGCGGCGCTCATAAAGAAGTCGCGGTCGGTGTCGCGTTCGATTTGCTCGAGCGGACGACCGGTGTTTTGCGCGAGCAACTCGTTGAGCGTCTTCTTGATGCGAAGGATTTCCTTGCTCTGGATTTCGACGTCCGAGGCCGGTCCCTGCGCGCCGCCCAACGGCTGATGAATCAGGACGCGCGCGCGCGGGAGCGCCATGCGTTTGCCCTTGGCCCCCCCCGCCAGCAAAAACGCGCCCATCGAGGCGGCCTGTCCGATGCAGATCGTCACGATGTCGGGCCGAACGAACTGCATGACGTCGTAGATCGCCATGCCGGCGGTGACCGAGCCGCCCGGACTGTTGAGATAGACGAGGATGTCGGCTTCGGGGTTTTCGGATTCGAGCAGGAGCATCTGGGCCGTCACGACGTCGGTCATCTCGTCTTCGATGTCGCCGGTGATGAAGACAATGCGGTCGCGCAACAGGCGCGAAAAAATGTCGAAGCTGCGTTCGCCTTTCTCGGTCGGTTCGATCACAAAGGGAATCAGGTCGGCCATTTCAAACCTCCAGTCGGAACTGCGACGCGCCCGAAAGCACGTGTGCGAAGTTTGTACTTCCCACTTCAGAGCCTATCCGAAAACCTGGGACACGGACTGGCACAGACGGACACGAACAAACACGGACCTGATTTTCGGATAGGCTCTTAGTGGGTGTTCTGAACAAGCCATGACCCACTGAAGTGGGAACTACGAGCAATCCGGTTGCGCACTCCAGGTGGTTTTCACATGCGCTCCAAGAGCCGGGGCGGCTGTTTGTCCGCCAAACAAACGATGGTGCTTATCAGCGCCGTTGCGCCAGTGTCAAGAAACATCCGTCTTGAGTGCAGAGCGGGCGCATCTTGCTGCTGCCAGCAGCCATCCCCACGCGTCATTGCGAGGAGCCGTCTTGTGGCGA